>Ga0065711_1027375_pt1 | contig 50202 bp, 19 predicted proteins | sample Hoacrofraction12_FD_59098 | JGI IMG/M metagenome (GOLD analysis project Ga0065711, IMG submission 59098) | Hoatzin crop microbial communities from Cojedes, Venezuela - Epithelial fraction 12 v2 (version 2) | ecosystem: Host-associated > Birds > Digestive system > Esophagus > Crop | place... | reverse complement strand
AAATATCTGAAGGGTGGGTGTCAGGAGGATGGGGCCAAGCTCTTTTCAGTGGTGCCCAGCGACAGGACAAGGGGCAATGGGCACAAACTGAAGCACAGGAAGTTCTGTCTGAACATGAGGAAGAATTTTTTCCCTCTGAGGTTGACAGAGCACTGGAACAGGCTGCCCAGGGAGGTTGTGGAATCTCCTTCTCTAGAGATATTCAAGACCCTCCTGGACAAGGTCCTCTATAGCCTGCTGTAGGTGACCCTGCTTCAGCAGGAGGGTTGGACTAGATGACCCACAGAGGTCCCTTCCAACCCCTACCATTCTGTGATTCTGTGAAAGCAAAACCTGGAGGAGACAAAGTTCTTGGCAAAATACAACATGCAAGGAATGTGCTAGTCTACAGATATATGTGTAGCATGAAATGAAGTTGTCTCAGCATAACATAAACCAAAATATAGGGATTGAAACTATGAAGAAAATTGCAGGTTGAATATCATGAAGTACAGTCTGAAAGTGAGACATGATCTTGCATGGAAAAATAGTATGAAATATTTGCAAAAAAAAGTCTCAAGAACAATCCTGTAAAGAAAAAGAACAGGCTACAGAAATAAATATCTTCTTTCTAAGCTGGTCAGTGAAGTAGTATTTCCAGATGAAGATTTTTATTGTATTAAAGGATTTCTTTTAGGTTACAAATAATTTGTTTTACATGTAACAGCTGTTTTAAAATCACTCAAGTGTTTTTGAGTACCCTTCTACTGAAAGCAAAGGAAAGTTGAACTAGTAAATTTCTCTGCTTTTCTGCTGCCATAAAAGATGAAATTAAGCTGCTTTAGGAAAGAACGAATATGCTCTCCCACAGTTTAACAATTTCTTTTTTTTATTAACGTTCGAGCTTGACAAAATATTTTCTGAAATTAAAAGGTAAAAAATCCAAACAAACTGTGGAGGTGTTGGTCTGAAGAACCAAATGAAAACAGAGGGAAGGGAAACCTCACAAAAGATGTGGATTTTTAAAAAAATGAAGAAACCTTTACTTGCTGGAAGGTTCTTTAAAAATTGCTGGGAAGCCTTAGAAGACAATTAATGTGTCACCAATATTCATCACATTAAATAGAATTCCAGGAGTATGGAAAAATATTGTTTGGAGTTTTAAACTGTCTCCTAGTAAATATGCCCCAGAACACTAGCTGCTCAAAAATGGCAGATTTTAGAAGTTTTTCAGGTCAACACAAACAGTGCTGATGATGCCAATGCTGCACAGCCTGTGAAATAGTGTAGCTTGTATGTAAATGAAAACCAGAACAGCGTACAGCCCGTAAGGATGGAAAAGGATGATGTATGAGGAGGGAGAGTTTATAATGAAGTGATGGAGTGAATTCTTCACTGCAGCCCCTCAGTCAGCACAGGCAACACACAGGCAGCACATCTGCACAGACCGCTTTGCCTTGCTTTACAAACAGCCTGTGTTTTATGAGGCTGTTTACAGCAGCAGCTTAGAGCCGTGCTATTTATAGGCTCCTTTCTCCACAAAACACCCTGCATGTGAGAACACGATGGACAATTTCATATGCTGAGTTAACATAACCAGGCTTTCTTCGGCGTTAAAAAACAGAGGAGAATGGGGAAGGGAGGAATTCACATGGCATGTCAGGTTGTTTTCATAGTCGTTAGCAAGCTGTTTCTCTTCTCTTGCCCTGTCTCCCACAGCAGACCACATGAAAATTTGGGAGGATCGGGGCATGAAGGATGGGTATATGGTCCATATATCGGTGGTTGTTTTGCATATATAGCAAGTCTGGTTCCTCTGGACATGTAACAGATAATCCTTTAACCCCTTGCATGGAGTTCCCTTCATTTTAAAGTCTTGAGGCATGGGCCCTCTAAGCCCACAGCTGAAGACATAGCATTTTCCACCTTTCTGCCTTACACCACACAAATATCCAAAACAGCCCTTCTTTATTCTTAAGTGGGTATTTCTATAGCTCTTACACTGTCTGATTGCCCTTTTCCATCTCCAGCCTTGCCGGGTTGCTGAGTTTTCTTATGGGCACGGTTTGGTTTGGGTGGCTGCTTCACCAGAAGACCCTCCTGGGGCTGTTTGACCCCAGCCTGGAAAATAAGACTGGACTATGCAAGCTTTGGGTGAGAACTGATGGTTGCAGTGCTTATGAGATTATAATCCTGTGTAAAAGGCAAAGAGCATTACATTATTATAAAGACAGAAATGTGTCTGAAAGTTCACTGTTCGCTGGTGAGTAAAGCATTTTCCATCTTCTCCACTGACAGTGACAAATGGCACAGAGGAAATTTCAGTGCACGAGGGTACCAGAAGATGTACAAAATCAGAATTACCTTGCACAGCTCTAAAAAAAATTCCCAACCGTATATTGATGTTTGCTCATTATAATGCTGGAAGTCTTTTTGTTTACACAGCCATACTGAGTTTATGCATGTTTAGCTTCTGTTACGACTGCAACAGAAATTTTACTGTTTTTGTCTTTGGAGGCAGATAAAAGAGGGAAGGACAGGGACATTGTTCCACTGCCATCAGCATCCTACAATAATCTGTGCGGGTTTAGTTTTCCTTTGAAAATAAATATAATTAAGACATAAAAAGGACTGTAGAATTTTATTAATGTAATCCAGACTTGAAATATACCATACTTAAGAGTGGGATTTTTTTCACTTACTGTAAGACATCTAAAAATTTGGGGTCTAGTTTACAAGTTACCCATCTTCCCTCTGTCATCTGGAAAAGAGGGGCTTCCAGGGTGTGGGTCACACCATTTTTCTTAAGCTGTCTCTAAATAGGACAAAGTGTAGAGGAGATAATATCTCTCTGCTGCCTACCAAGTGAATGCTGCTGACTAGCTCAGAACTATGCCCCACATTGCCTGACTGAGCTGGCAAAAAAATAGAGGTATTTTTCTTTGGATGGTTTTTCATCAACACTTTAAGCAATTTCTGTATTCAAATTTTTTTAAAAAATAAATCACTATTTATTTTTAAAAAAAATCTACTAGTTTCCTGCTGAAAATAGAATGCCTTTAAGAAAAGCAGACACTTTCTGCAGACATTTTTTCTGTAACGTGAAATTTAAAACTGGTGAAACAGCAAGATTTTGCATGAGTGGGGAGCTTGTCTAACTTCAGTTTTTGTAAAATTAGTGGACTGTGTATCTTCTGTTGAGTGAAAAGCTATCCTGTAAACGGTAGCTACTTCTGACTGAATGACATATTCTTCTACTGTCCTGAACCATGCAGGACTACCCTGATAAAAGAATCTGGAGGAATTAGCAGATCTGATGAAAATTTATTGCACTCCCCACAGATGGAAACAGGCCATTGGTCAAAACAGACCATGGATCTGATTTGTACTTGAACAGTCAGATGAACCAGAAACTGTCCCTGTGGGAGATAAAATACAAGAGGAATACTTGCCCTTCTGGGCAACTAAGAAAGCACAGTTGAAGCCTGGGAAAACAGGGAAGTGAATAGATGTCATCCCAACACTGGTCACTGAGTATATTGAACTGATACTTGGCTGAGCCTCTGTGGACAGGCCGTCAAGGGAAATGTGAACACAGAAGCCCAGCAATAAGGAAAGTAGAGTTTGTACATCTGTGAATAACAAATGACATCCACCTCTCCAGGACTAAGGATATCTGAGATCATCTCCATTTGGTTTGCTTTGCCCAAGTATCTGGCTGAAGGACCTGTTTTGAGATCAAACAGTACTACAGCTTTCTAAGAACAGCAGCTCATATCCATGCATGTGGTCTCTTCTACCTATTCTTTCTGTGTGCTGTAGAGAAAAACACCTACATGCCTGTACAGCAGTGAGAAAGGCACTCCTTTGTGTGTGCAATAGTCAGGATGACACAGTGCTTGGCACTTCTGACGCTGCAACTCCCACCATGTGTCACCAGGTTCAGGACGGTATGACGGCTTTGATTTGATCTAAATGTCCTTGATCCATCAGTGACTCAGATCTTACAAAACTGCAGAGTAGTTTAAGTTGGAAAGGACCTCTAGAGGTAATCCTGTCCTGCCACCCTGCTCAAGGAGGGCCACCTACAGTGAGTTCCCCAGGACCGTGTTCAGAGAGCTTTTGAACAACCCCAAGGATAGAGACTCCATAACATCCTTGAGCAACCTGTGCCAGTGCTCGGTCTCACTCACAGTAAAAAGTGTTTCCTGACATTCAGAAGGAAACTTTGTGTTTCAGTTTTTGTCCATTGCCTCTTGTCCTGTCACTAGGCACTATTGAAAAGGGCCTGACCCCTTTTTATTTGCACCCTCCGTTCAGATTAATAAGATCCCTCTGAGCCTGCTCTTCTCCAGGTTGAACAGTCCATGGTCTCTCAGCCTTTCCTCATAGAAGAGAAGCTCCATAAACTTCATCATCTTCACGGCCCTTTGTATGTCCAAGTCTCTCTTGTACTGGAGAGCCCAGAACTGGACACACTACTCCACGTGTGGCCTCACCAGTGCTGAGTAGAGGGGGAGGATCACCTCCCTTGATATGCGGGCAATATATTGTCTAATGCAGCCAAGGAAACTATTAGCCTTCTCTGCAGCAAGGACACCTTGCTGGCTCACTCTCAACTTGGTGTCCACGAGGACCCCCGGTTCTTTTTCTGCTAAGCTGCTTTCCAGCTATGTGACCCCAAGCCTATATTGCTGCACGGAGTTGTCCTTCTTCAGGTGAAGGATGTTGCACTTCTCTGTTCAACTTCATAGAATATCTGCTGGGCCATTTTTCCAGCCTGTCAAGGACCCTCCGGATGGCAGCACAACCCTTTGGCATATCAGCCACTCCTCTCAGGTTTTGTCTTCTGTAAATTTACTGAGGGTGTTGTTGTCTGTCCCATCACCCAGATCAATAAAGCTATTAATCTTTCATCTCCTGTGAAAACAGTTGGTTCTGACTTGGTATCCCAAACTGCAGCTGCTCAGTGACTTTCAGAGAAAAGGCCTTTATAGCAAAAATGCACATTTTGGGAACTGCACTGGTTCCAATAGAACTTTTTTGTGAAAAAATATTTCGCTAGTCTAGGACAAGAATTGTGGTCCTAACAGAAATTAATCTGAGAATAGAAATGATTCTTATGCTTACAGCATTGTTCTAGAACATTTCTGTCAGGAGAAATCCCTTTTCCTACACTGAATCAGGCAGATCAGACTTCAAGGAACTCCTCCCTGGTGTTAGCCAAATACCTTGTCTTCTGACAATTCCTGAAGACCTCTCCTTCCTTCAAAGAATTTTATAAGATTGCAAGACTAGACTCTGAAATATTTTCTGGACAAAGCATTTGACATTGTCCTGCACAACACAGAATTAGGGAATCATAGAATTATATAGGTTGGAGGAAACCTTCAAGATCATCAAGTCCAGCCATTAACCTAACACTGCCAAGACCACCACAAAACCATGTCCCTAAGTACCACATTTATACATCTTTCAATCACCTCCAGAGATTCTGCCTCAACCAGTTCCCTGGGCAGCCTGTTCCAATGTTTACAACTCTTTCAGTGAAGAATTTTTTGCTAATACCCATTCCAAACCTCCTCTGGTACAACTTGTGGCTGTCTCCCCTTGTGCTATTGCCTGTTACTTGTGAGAAGAGACTAACACCCACCTCACTACAATCTAGTTTCAGGTAGTTGTACAGAGCGATAAGGTCTCCCCTCAGCCTCCATTGCTCCAGGCTAAACAAGCCCAGTTCCCTCAGCCACTCCTCATAAGACTTGTTCTCTAGACCCTTCACCAGCCTCATTGCCCTTGTTTGGACACGCTCCAGCACCTCAATGTCTTTATTATAGTGAGGGGCCCAAAACTGAACACAGTACTCCAGGTGTGGCCTCACCAATGCCAAGTACAGGGAAATGATCACCTCCCTACTCCTGCTGGCCACACTATTGCTGATCCAAGCCAGGATGCTGTTGGCCTGCTTGGCCACCTGGGCACACTGCTGGCTCATATTCAGCCAGCTGTCCACCAACACCCCCGGGTACTTTTCCTCCAGGCAGCTTTCCAGCCACTCTTCCCCAAGCCTGTAGTGCTGCATGGGATTGTTGTGACCCAAGAGCAGGACCCAGCACTTAGTCTTATTGAAACTCATACATTTGGCCTCACACCTTTGATCCAGCCTATCTAGATCCTTCTACAGAGCCTTCCTACCCTCAAGCAGATCAACACTCCCGTCCAACTTGGTGTCATCTGCAAACTTACTGAGAGAGAACTCAATCCCCTCATCCGGGTCATTGATAAAGATTTTTAAACAGAACTGGCCCCAAAACTGAGCCCTGGGGAACACCACATGTGACCTGCTGCCAAATGGATTTAACTCCATTTGCCACAACTCTTGGGGCCCAGCCACCCAGCCAGTTGTCTACCTAGCAAAGTGTACATCCATCCAAGCCATGAGCAGTCAGTTTCTCCAGGAGGATGGTGTGGGAAATAGTGGCAAAGGCTTTGCTGAAGTCTAGATAGACAAATTCCACAGCCTTTCCCTCATCCACTAAGTGGATTGCCTTGTCATAACAGGAGATCAGGTTAGTTAAGCAGGACCTGCCTTTCATTGGGTGGCTGCACACTGACTGTATCTGATCACCTAGTTGTCCTGTGGGTGCCACATGATGGTACTCAAGATGTGCTGCTCCATAACCTTCCCCAGCACTGAAGTCAGGCTGACAGGCCTGTAGTTGCAGGGATCCTCCTTCCAGTCTTTCTTGCAGATGGACATCACGTTAGCTAATTTCCAGCCTACTGGGACCTCCTTGGTTATCCAGGACTGCTGATAGATGATGAAAAGTGCCTTGGTAGATCTGCCAGCTCCCTCAGTACCCTTAGGTGGATCCCATCTGGCCCCATATACTTGTGTGTGTCTATGTGGGGTAGCATATCCTTGTCTCTAAATTGGAGAAAGATGGACTTGATGGGTGAACCGCTTGGTGGATAAGGAATTGGCTGGATGGTTGGACTCAAAGAATTGTGGTCAACATCTCAATGTCCAAGTGGAGACCAGTGACGAGTGATGTTCCTTGGGGGTCAGTACTGGGACAGGTGCTGTTTAACATCTTTGTTGATGACATGGACAGTGGGATTCAGTGCACCCTCTGCAAGTTTGCCGATGACACCAAATTATGTGGTGTGGTCAACTTGCTGAAGGAAAGGGATACCATCCAGAGGGACCTGGACAGGCTTGAGAACTGGGCCTGTGTGAATCTCATGAAGTTCAACAAGGCCAAGTGCAAGGTCCTGCACATGGGTTGGGGCAATCCCAAGCTCAAATACAGGCTGAGTGGAGAATGGAGTGAGAGAAGCCCTAAGGAGAAGGACTTTGGGCCTTCCAGTACCTGAAGAGGGCCTACAAGAAAGTTAGAGAGTGACTTTTTACAATGGCATATAGTGATTGGATAAGAAGTAACAGCATTAAACTGAAAGAGGGTAGATTTAGATTAGATATAAGGAAGAAATCCTTCAGTCTGAGGGTGGTGAGGCACTGGAACAGGTTGCCCAGAGAAGTTGTGGGTGCTCCCTCCCTGGCAATGTTCAAGATCAGGTTGGACAGGGCTTAGAGCAACCTGTTCTAGTGGAAGGTATCCCTGCCCATGGCAGGGGGGTTGGAACTAGATGATCTTTCTTTGAAGTCCCTTCCAACCCAGACCATGGTATGATTCCATGATTCTTTCTCAGTGCTGACAGAATATCCCATAGAGAGGAAGGTATAACTGCATGTAGACTCCAGACATGTAAGCTCTTAAGTAAATTCTTATTCACCCTATGACAGCTCTTGTGCTCATTTATATCTGGTGTGGGTTGAACTAGCTGACTCAGACAAGAATTTGCCCCGAGCGTTCACCTAAATATCCTCACAGAAAACACCTTTTCATTCTTACTCGTGAGCCAATTCCCACTTAAATGCTACATTGATCTTCATAAAAAAAACCCAAAAAAACCAAAATAGAAATAAATTTGGGGAAGGACAACATGACACCACCCTTGACAGAGACATGAATCACACTGCTCAGATGAACGGTGCAGAAACCCTCGAAAGTGCTTCCGCACTTCAGCACAATGCATTGTTTAAGAAGAGTCATACCAGGCTGGGATCTATTTTCTCTTTCACCAATCTCATTATGAGCTTTAGCAGGAGTTGCTTTTGATTTATGTTGGATCAGGGTCAGACTGGGAACTTTTCTATCCATAGTGTTAGCATCATCTCATAAATAACTTTAACAGCCAAAACTACAGCAGACAAGGATCCATGAACAGTTAGTGCAGTATAACTCTAAAATGCAAAACCACCCAAGTTACACTGACAGTTATTTTTAAAAGTATAGTCTTGAAAGAACCAAAACCTATGATTATTCCTCTGTAAAAAACAGCCTGAGAATAAAAACAACTCGTGCTTAAAGTTGTTTGTTTTTTCTTTAAATTCAGAAATCACTCATAAAACCTCAGGATCCAGTGAGATATAACTGTATCTGCCATAGACCTGCAGGGAAATAAACTTCACATTGACAGGGATAATGCTAGGGTTAAACCTCCTTGGGGCTTCATTATTCACAGCAAAAATCGGATTTGAGACAACAATCAGCAACTTGAAATGCAATACTTTATCATGTGTTTTATTTTTAAATGGAAATTTGGTAAACCTTTTTTATTTGAAGAGGAAAACATTTAAAGAAGTTTTTAAGTACATGTATGCAACAGTGGAGGAATTCACAATAAAACTAGAGAGAACAGTTGACATGAGGAGTTAATTTACTTGACCAGATTCTTCATTCGTCATGATGAATAGCATTATGCAACTGAGGATTTGGGCTCTTTCTAAATCCACCAACACCATATATTTCAGCCATAAACTAAACAACTTTCTAACAAGTACTGACACACATTATGCTGCTGTAAATTACTTCTGAAGCAACTTAGATTTAGAAAGACTTGCTAGGAAGCAATCGGATAACAGACGAACAGCACAGTTGCTTTTCACTGGCTTTGTGTTAGGACTGGGGAGCCATTCTCTCTATACTTTAAAGTGTTGTGAGTTCATGAGCTGTAATACTACTGCTACACTAATAGAAGTGATAGTCTTAAGTGATGGAGGAAGCAAGGACATCATTAAGGGTCAAAATGAATGTGAGACTTTAGAGATGATGGGAATGAAAAACCTACTGTGTAACATGAAGAATCCCATTTCTATGCTGTTTCACAGCTGTTTTAAAGCCTACTCTGCATCCTTAAGACATATTGAAATATACAGGTATATTTTGATCACTGTGCTCTGTAAAGAAAATATAAGCTATAGAAATAGATCCTTTCTTAGAGGATAGAGAATGCTACATACATAGAAGTGAGTTCAGGCTCAGAAGCTGACAGTACTTATTTGAAATATTTCTTATTTTGAAATCTCTTCCACCCATTTGCACTAAAGTTAATAAAATATAGGAAATAGGTAAAACCATTCCAATGAAAAGAAAACTGGATGTTTAGCTGCAAGCTGTGCAGGTACATGGAGTATCTGGGTCTGAAGACCAACCCTGGAATGTGAAATGAGTGGGGCTGATGCAGTAAAGACTTATGTGGGTCCAGAAGATTTCAGGAATCCAGCACGCAGAGATCATTAACCATGCTTTATCTTCTTAAGCAGACAACTTCATTGTTCTTTTTTAGCTAAATAATTAACAAGTTACAGTATTACCTCTTTTTAAATAGATTGAGTGCCCACAGGGAGGGATTATCACCAGATCTGATTAACTGAGGTTTAGTTTATCTTCACTTCTGGATACAAATAGTCTTATGAAGAAGACACCTTGCAGCACAGCATACAGCATAGACTTCCTGTTCATCATCTGAATAAAAATGAGCGACAAAACCGAGTATAAATTTTACAGTCTTGCCCTGAAGTTCGGGCAAGGGTGCCATGCTGTGAGATGTTCCTTGCACAAGAGCTTGCCTCTGTATTCAGCCTGGTAAATAAAGCCTGATCTAAAAAGCTTTTCTCCTAACTTTGGATTATGTTGAAAATTCTGCAATAATTTTTTTGTTCTCTTCAAAGTAATTTTCAGAAACCAAGATGAACTGAGATGCTCTGAAAAAGGAACACAGTTACTTGATGCCCTAATCAGAAATCAGAAGCTGTTTGGTACGTAAAAAATGTCAATCTCTTCACAATTTTCCATATGGTGAACTGAATTGAAAGGAATAACTGGAACTGAGAAAGGACTGGGAAACTTTAATGCACTGCTTTGGAAGTTAGCAGGAGCTTAGGGTCTTTAGTGTAATTTAGTCAGATTGTGCTTTTCTGAGATCAGCTGTTGACTTTTCAGCTTCTGCTCTACTCCTTGACCTCTGGCTTTCTTGTACAGCAAAGATGGTGAATTCATCAGTAGGTTTCTTGGTTAGCCAAACATGAGTTTCTCAAAATCCCTCATGTTAGAGACGAGTTCCTAGGCTTTAGCTAAGTGATTTGTAAATTCCAGGGAGATATGCTAAGTTGTTAGCACTGTCTTAGTTATCTTTAATGTCCATCATCATGACAGTCTTACTGTGTCCTGCCAAAGTTTGTTTGACTGTACAACGAGCAGTGACTCTGCAATCCCTCTGTCCTTCGCAGTATGATTTCTCAAAAATGTGAATTGTGGATGGAGACAGATGTATCATCCGGAGGGAGGTGGTCACCCATGTGTTAGGGGAGATTTGAGCCCTCAAAAGCAGTGTCTGAGGTCAGGACAAGCCTGTAACTGCACTTCAGAAGGGGACCCAGGTGCACGCCCATGTGGGTTCTCTCTATTTGTTTAGTTGTGAATTGTGGGGATTAGAAATATGACTGGAAGGTATCTGAAACTCATTTAGCCCCCATGGTATATCTGGTAAATCTAGACTACTTCTGTGAAACATTTATTTTCTTTCCTTTTCATTTTTTTCCTTTTTTTCTTCCTTTACAGTTGCCTTCATGTTCTGTAGCCCTTGGTATTCATGGTTTTGTGCTAAAATATGAAATTGAGAGAACTAGAAAGTTTTAAGAATTGAGCTTTAAAAAATAACAGCATATCACCACTAATCACAGTAATAAATGAAACGATGGCTTCCTTAATGAATGAGGAGAAAGGTGACCGAATGCATGGCATCACCAGTGAGATCAATGTCTTACAAAACATTAAAGATGATTCACCGTTTTCTCAAGAAAACACTTCTTGTCAGAAAAGATTATTTTGCCAAACAGAACTCTTCCATGGCTCTTCTTGGGACTTTTTATAAAATCTATGCAAGAAAGCTCTGAGTTTTCAAAAGTGTTTGAGTCCCCAGTTACGAACTGCTTTTTAGCACATAAACAAATGCAGCAATGTTTCCTGATGAAAGGTATCTGTATATGTACTTTCATAATTTTACATAACCTTGCTTTTTTTTCCTATGGGACAAATAAGAAAAGAGGGAAGAATATGGGGAAAGAATACTGCTATGCAATATTTTATTAATTCTTCGTGAATAAAATTTTAAAAGAAGAATTTTCTAGGGAAAATAATATTTGCTGTCTTCTCTTGAATGCAGCACATTTATTGACATAGGCTCATTGTTCAAACTTGCTCCCCACAAACTTTGATACATTTGAGAATAATCTGGTCCACTAACTTGATTTCACATTCATTTATAACTATAGGATTAACCTCTGGTGGTGTATACATGATTTGCACCAGGGTAAGGGTAAGTTGTGCGCTACATTTCTCCTGTCTACTTCTCTCATTCACAGACAAAAGAGCTGTTCTGTGTTCACAAATAAATCAACTGGAACAATTTTCTTAAAAATTTATAAAGTGACCAGGTAGACTGGTTTTGGCTCCCTGTAGGTTGTGAGTTATCATATTGTTTCCAGGTGTTTAAGACTAGGAACAATCTTTAGATTATTCAATGTGAGTAAGTAAACCACAACTCACTAACCCCAGAGACTATCCTCAAAGCAGTTACACAGGAGTGTTTTCAGCCCTTCAGTTACTTAAAGGTGAACATGGAAGGCACTAAAGGAGCAACCACCACTTTTCTAGCTGGGATATTCCCACATAGTCTCAGCAAGCAAACTAGACCCATATCTGCAGAGAAACATGAAAATGCTTTGAGTCCCATCCAGTCAGAACTGTATAATTTTTCCTGATACAAAATCCGGTGAGAAGAGTCTGAAGCATCCAGCTGGGTATCTGAGAGGATGACTAACTAATCTGACAATGTTCTGACTTAACCGAACCCATGCCCTTCGTCTTTTACCTTTCTCAGCATCCACAGGCTATGAGCTAAAAGACCAAACCATGAGATCACACTTATTTGGCACTAGGTTTGTTTCCCCTCCCACTTTGTCAATGACAGCTGTGATCATTCCTATCAATGGTAATGTCTCTAAAAACTCCCACCTCAACCACAACTCCCAAGGGACAAAGCTGAACACGATAGCAAGGAGACATGAAGGTTGGACTAGATGACCCACAGAGGTCCCTTCCAACCCCTACCATTCTGTGATTCTGTCATTCTGTGAGACCACTCAGTGAGCAGCCAACACAAACAGAGTCATCCTGGCTGAATCCAACATCCCAACACCGGGCACATTCCTCGTGGGCCTCAGATGGTGACTGCAGCAAAAAAAATTCCAGAGAAAAGCCAGTCGTCTCATTAAAACCTGTGAATCAAATGTTTGTGTGAGTTTAATTCAATGGAGTAATACAGGGATAAATCTGGCCTGGTACCAAGCGAGATGGTTACACCTTTTAAAACTCAGGCCCTGCAGTCATAAATTCAGCTGCACTTTCTGAATTCTTGTTATACCACAGCCCAGTTCATCACCATGGATGTAACTTTGCCCTTTGCAAAATAGGCCCGTGAGCAAGTTAGAGATTCATTCAGTGATGTTTAGGGGTGCTCAGCAGCTGCAAACTGGGTCTTCACCATAATGACCAAATAATTTATTAATGGCAATAGCAATATACATCCAGCTTTCATTTCACTTCCAGCTGTGGGATTAAACCTTCACCTCATGGAAATCAGAACAGGTGGACTTGACCTCAGATTTTATTTTAGCCCTTAAAGACAACAAATCTTGGCAAATTTTATTCACATCTCAAGACAACTCCTAATTTATTGTCCCCTGGTCAGACCAGGTTCTGCTCCTTCAAATCAGTGTGGATGCATCTCATATGGGTGTGTTGAATTCTTTCCTCCCTAAAACTAAGCTAAGACTTCTCTGTGTTATAGCTTCTGTTTACTGGATGCATCAGGCAATTGGGAGATCACAATATTTCATTTTTTCCTTTTTCTTTATGGTGTGTAATAACCCCATATAGCATGAAAGAAGCAGATACTACAGGCCGGTAGAATAAATCAACCTATCTCTGCTTAATCATTTGCTCTATGACTGGCAAATAGCTCATCCAACTCTTTCAGTTTAAGTCACGTCCATGAGCACACCCTGAGAACGACTGCTGTGATCCGGTAGCCATCTCCACTCTGCCTTCATGACAGTGTTCACTCCTGTACCTGCATATGACTACATCTCCAGAAGAGGTAAGGCTGGAAAGGAGGGCAGAGCAAAACAGTTGATTTTTGTTTAAAGGTGTGTTAGAAGGCCTATTTAAACACTTGAGGAAGCGTCAATTCAATTCTTTGTTTTTGCAAAGCAATCGTATACCATCTTCATGGAAAGCACTGGACTGACAGCCCTGGGCAAGATTCTATTCTTTACTCACAGGCAGGCAACATTTTGGCAATATCACTCTTTGTAGTATCTTAGCAATGACCTGGAAAGAGGTGAGAACAAAGTCTTTGAATCCACTCAGTCAACTAATTCTTCCACAGAGCTCACCCACAAGGGTTCTAGGCAGGGGCTTTGGTGACTTGGACATCTGTGGAGAGACGTTTTGGTGAGCCCTGGAACAACCTTGGTCTCTTACCTGGTTCAGGTCCCCAGTTACCCTCCTTATTCCATGGCCCTCATGAAATTTTCACTGTCTTGATGTTTGAGTCATTGAGAATAAGATAAAGATCCAAACTCCCTTGAGCCTTCCACTGCTTTACTTCTTCAGTGAAAAAATTTCAGTAAAAAGGGATCTTATTCAAGTTGACTCATCTCCCAGGGACCGAACTCAGCTACACTACAAAACAAAGAACTATCCTGTTATACTTTGGTCTTGCCTGTTAGGTCATTTCAGTCTTACTGGAACCTTTATGCAGTGTAAATATATATATGTATATATGTATACATAAAATGTTTGAAAACTGAGTAAATTGCATGCTTATAAGGTTTTGTTGCTTGTTTCATTAACTGTTGACATATGTCAGAAATTTTCAGCTAACTATCTCACAGGAACAATCCAAACGACTAGAAGAGTAACATTTCTTTGGTCATAAAACAGTATTTATTACAGCAAACTGCATTGAGGAAAGACTCACAAAAGCAGTTTTTATAGAAACCAACTATGCTCTAACTTTCTTTACTATTTTTTTCATTGCATGTTTTGAAAAATGCACAGAACTATTTTTTATGTCTTGTGATTTATAAAAAATCTTTTACAGAAACTGTTAGTTTCAAGGTTGCAAATAGACCACAACTGTCAGGTCATAAATCCTGACATATTTGGTCAGGAGGCAAACAAATCTGAAGTTGTTGCTGCTTGGTTTTATCAAAGAACAAGACAAATTTCATGGACAGACAGAAGATATCATAGATATAATCTTGCCTTTTGGGGAAAAAGAATTGTTTCAGAACACTGCTACCTAAGAAAAATAAAATATTTATGGACACTTTGCTCAGGAAGTTTCAGAGGCACTTCTGCATAATGAATGTTATCACTAGCAGTAAAAACAAGTCATAAAATTACTCCTTGTCCCTCATGTCTTCTTCCTATCTGGAGTGCAGTCTACACTGCAGCATGCAGCTGGTTCAGGACAAATGAGTCTGGGTGCTGGAAGCAGTCAAGTGGAAGCTGAGATCCCAGTGCAGGCTCATACCTTGGAGCAGTGTAAACACCTAAAAGTCCTGTTAAAAATACTTTTCTTTTTAAGAGTTTAAGCCTTTAAACACAGAAAGTGATGAGGAAGGTTTCTTTCGGGTAGGTTAATTTCATAATGTTTTGTGTCCTCACAGAAAATTTGGTGATCTTTAAGAATTAGAACCTGCTTTTCTGAGCTGTTCCCTTGAAAGTGCTATATATCTTCATTTCCTGTTATTTAATTGAATATTTAATAACTGTATGTACGTATAGCACAGTCATAAAATGTTATAGAGTTACTCATGTAACTGCTTTAGGAGTAAACATGGTTATTAATTTGGTAACTTTTCTTGGTTACCAACACAACTTCAGAAAACAAAGCTTTTGAGAAAATGTCATGATCTTCAAGGACTACTTACAAAAAATTGTAAAGAAGCAAGTTTAAAAATAGCTATAGAAAAAATAAAGGTATTTGATCTATTTGAAACAGAGTTTCACCCTTTATAAGCCTCTGAGAACACTGAAAAGATACCTCAGATATGTGGGTTAGGTAAAAAAAAAAGATATTCTGCCACAAATGCAAAAGCTAGATTCTGGCTCTAATATGTACTGATATTAATTCACATAACACAGTTAATAAGATGAACTGGAGAAGAGCTTTATCAATGAACAGGTGACAACAACTGGTTTCAAATGTGGCAAAACCCCAAAAGCTAAGTTTCTCGCTTCCCGCGATAATACAGAAAAGGGGATATCAAAGCCTCTAAATGGAACAAGCCCTTTGCTTCCTTGTGGACTTTACCTTCTCATCACAACCTTAGATCTCTGCTCAGCCCAACTACAGGTATAAGATGTGTGAGACACAAACCACACAGTAAAATCTGAAGAAAATAAACTTCACAGTTATAACATGGTATTTGTACTGTATTCCTGGAGACGCAATATAAGATTGGACAGGATTTTTATTTATGTTTTTCCTGTAATTAGGTGAAATACTACTTTGATTGAAGGTAATGGTGTCTCTGGTTGATCACAGCCTGTTTATTTAGAGTATGTTTTCCTGCAAAGGGAAATAACGAAATACTATAAATCAAAGAAAAATATTATTTAATACTGGATTTAAATCTGTGATAGTCTTAAAATGCTTTCTTTTGTGTGCACCTGACTTTAATACTATTTTGCTTTCCCAAATTACTACAATTACTCATCATAATAATTACTTACTTTTGCCATTTATTACTATAGATATTATCCTACCTTGCTCTTTGCTACAATAATTTTGGTATCTTACTATCTATTCCAATTGTTTACAATACACTGTGGCATAAAATATGGACTAATTTTTAGCAGGGCAATTTCCTTTGAAAGCTTTCCCCACAAAGACAGGCAAAAAAATTAGAAGATAAAGTTGATAGTGTTGGTTGTTCATTCACTGTGTTTCTCTTTTCTATCTCCCCCCTGCCCATCTCTGAAGACAATGCTGTTAAGACTAGCAATTTAGGACATTTTTGATTATCTTTAATTACAATTTCCTTACACATCTGGCAGGGAGTGCTATGTGACAGAAATAGTAGGTTTCATTGAACCTGCAGAGGTTTTCCAGTATTATTTAGAAGAGATAATTGTACGTGACTTTTACTGTGTGTTAGGGATCTCCAGTCCTGTGGGCAGTTTTCCTGGAGAAAATGCTGTGGGATTAGGTTGTCTATCCAATATTGCGGTTTGCTGGAAAAGAGGACTTTCTGCTTTATACCGTGTACAGAAAATGGACTGCTTTTGCTTATTGTATTGCTTTCTTCCATTTGAACACAGAAATAAAGCTTATTTTTTTTTCCTGAGCCTTTATTTTTACCTCTTTGACATAATGGGCTAAGGGGCAAGTAAAGTTAAAACATCTGAGCTAAGCAAAGGTGACATTAACCAGTTTTACTGTGAACGGCTTGTCAGACATTATTAAGCTTTGCCTGGGTCCATCAGGGTTCCTAGCCTGTTAATAAACATTGCCACCAAAACAAAAGAGTAAAAACGATTTTTCTTTTTTCAGAGAACATAAAGGTAAATATTTGTTCTTTGTCTCCACCAGGTATTTAGTTTGTATGTAAGAAAATGAAGAACGCCAGATTTAGCAAGAAATGTGCCCCCCCAAATTACTCTTCATATTTTTTTCAAGAAATTTAAGCAATAAATAGGACAAAATTGTTGGAAGATTAAACTAGCTTTGCCTTCAGGATTTCTGAATCTCAGATCACCTATTAAACCCATTCATGACAACACATTTTGCTTTTCAAGTTCCCTTAATACATCACTTTCCGCGATATCTCTCTGTTCCCAAGATGAAGATATCTGAAGCAGTCCTCCTAATGTATTTGAGCAGTTAAACAAGCCTAAACCACTATAACTTTAATGCATTATAAATGAATCACTATGGATACAGGGTGTCTTGATGATCCTGAGTATTTGCCTTTGTATTAAATTTTTAAATATGTGATGTTTGCCTACCCAGCAGAAAAACAAGCTTCCTAAAATTTGATTATCTTATTAGATCAGTCAAATTAAAAATCTAAGGGGATAATGAAATATAAGACAAATTGAAATTGTAAAATTTGCCATCTGCCCAGTTCTCACAGGTGATGCATTCACAAAACTCATAACCAGTTGAAAGGGGACTGAGAGGTCAAATCCTGCAGCCTGCACCCAGGACCTTATCGCCTGCCTTTGGTACAGGAGTCAGCCACAATTGCATTGCAAACGCAATGTATGAAGGACTGAGGAAGACAGGAACACGCCGTGCAAACTTCCAGCTGTCTTTCCTGCTGTGTGCTGAAACGAGTGCCAAATACCGTCTGTCACATACACGCAGTGTGGTGTTGATTTCAATAAGAAAATGTGGTTAAAAGGCAATTGGCTTTCCACCCTGACTTTGTGTTTTCTTATGTAGAGCTTCCTCTGATTTCAGTGAGAAGTCTGGCTGAATGCTAACTAGGAAAGGCTTGCAAAATCTGGCCCAAAATATCATAAAATCAGGTTCGAAAGACTTATTTGTGAATACAGTTGGCAAGGCAAGAGGGGTTGTAGTCCCCTCTTCTTGCCTCCTACTGCCATCTTACCACCATGAATCGATGCAGTATAGAGACCTCAGGTTGTATAACAAAACAGCGCTCATCCACCTGGGCAGCCTGTTTCCCACACAAATCAGCATTGCATCTTTTACTGCTTTGGAAATCAGTCCCTTGGGAACTAATCCAACACCGACTAAAATTCATGGACTCTCTCAAAGGGACTGCAGCAGATTTAGGTAAGAGATTTAAAGGTTCATTCAATCAACTGTATTCCTAGGACCAGAAAGTAAGTGGTGCTTACATCTAGGAGTACCCAGAGAATTTAGCAATTTTTTTACTGAATTTTTATGGAATCCCACTTCTTTAGGAAAGGAGAGGTTTGCTGTAAAGAGGGAACCACACTGTTTGTGGATGGATGAACTGCGTCATAAATTCCAAACCTACACAGAGATCATGGAGTCAGACTGATGACTAGATTTTCTTCACTTCCAGAAGGAAGTGAAGGTCATAAAGAGTAGCTTCAAATTCACAAATTGTCCTGCTACTCTTCTCATTTGAATGCGAATTGCAGCCACAATTACAGCAAGTATTATCTTATTGGCAGGGGTTTTGTTCAGTTAGAAATATGCAGTATGACAGGATAGATGTTGCGTCTGCTGTGTAATAGATTTAATCTGACAGAGAAGTCAATACTAAGGGTGTAATGACTTGCATCAGTTTTGTGCTCCTACTTGTCTTGTCCTCAGTCCTTTTCAGCTCATCTTTCACTGAAGCATCTATAAACCCACAGAGTTTATAACTCCGTATATAATTAAACAAGTCAGCTACTCATGCTATTTAATGCCACCCAACAGAGTTCCTCAAAAGAAAATCTGAATATAGGAATTGTTCTGATTTAGTCCTTTTGTTCATGGCATGAAGAAAGTTTCTCTGCATTTTGCATTTTTCCTCCACTACCTCTCTTGGTTCTGCTACAGGAAGTCAAGTTGAACTTAAACGTGAGTCCTACTCACTTGTCTCAATTTGATCTCCAATATTTTCTTGGACTTTTGCATTTTTGGAACATTTAATCTCCAGGGTAAACATCTGTGAAATCACAAATTAAGAGAATTTACTCATGATCTAAAAAGAGGAATTTGCAAAATGCAGCCCCTCCTCTTGCAATACGCTGTTGGCAGGTGTGCCTAGGTGAGAAGCACAGCCGCAGAACCGAGAGGAAATGAGATCCACTACTCATGTCCTTCTCTTCCTGCTCTGTAACTGCGTGGATGGTACAGAAATTAACTTCTGCCGGCAGAAGGAAAAATCTTCCCTTCCACAACAAAAGATCATGCTCATGTTTTGCTCAGTTAACAGCTTTCCCATGTAAAACAGCCTTTTTTCAGCTCCTCAGAAGAAATAAGGGCGAAGTAAAACACATTAAAGAGGACAATACGTGACCCCAGAGCTAAAGCAGACAAAAGGGTGGGAGAGATGGAGTATAATGATAGTCATTTGTTAAATAGCTAATTGAAGCCTGTGAAGAATTCGACTACTTGTCCATGTCAATTTTTAATGTAGTACACTCCCTTGGTGGTATCTTTATTTCCCTGTGGCAGGAGGGAGATGTTTTTCAGACTCTGTAGTATTTCACAGAAGTTCTACACATCTTCATTCTGGTTAACGAAACCTGCTCCACGCTGTTACATCCCTTCCAAACCAACCAGACCTTAATGGAGATGAAACCTCCCTCTTTCTTTGCTCTGCAGAGCAACCCCTTTGCCATGTTCCCCATTTAATTAGCTGCTTTTTGAGTGTCAGATTCATTTCCAGTGTATGACTAGGAATTTCAGAGAAGATAGTGAAGTACAAATAGCAATTATACCAGTTCACTGCTCAGTTTCTTCAAGCATGGTTTTTGCGGGTCTTGTCATTTCTTTTTGCTTTCTTTTTTCAATTTAAGAAATTAATTATCTATAAATGGATCTTCATGTTGTCTTCATCTGAATGGTTTTATGCCTTCATTATACTTTCTGAGCTTCCCGCTCCGTGACAAAAAGACAGAAGTGTGATGCCCTTCATAAAAGTCAACATGAGATATGGAAAGATTGTCCAATAAAGGCATCCCCTGGAGAAATTAAGACTGTCAGGAGCAGTTTACAGTCAGCTCATTTTGTGGAGACTGATGGCTCCCCAGGTGATACACAGACAATCGTGGTTGGACTCTGAAGAGGGCTCCTGTTCTTGCTTTGGCACCGGCTCAGATGCCCTCTGATTTTGCATCAGCCCTCCATGCATCCCACAGGGAGTGGAGGGGAGGCTGTACAAGTGTGTGTCAGAAGAGAAAGAGTTTAAAGATTAAGTTTTCTGCAGAATAAATACCGTCAACAAATACGAGCAGCACAAGTGGCACTGCTTTCCTGGGACTTCTGCAGGGCTGCGAGTAATCTAAATACCTCTTTGAAGGGCTTCAAAGAGATTAGACCTCTCTGGTTTGGTTAAGGCATTCAGGGCACTTCAGTTGGCCTGATGATCATAGAATCATAGAATCATTAAAGTTGGAAAAGTCTTCTAAGACCTTCAAGTCCAACTGTCAACCCAATACCATCATCCTTGCTAAACCATATCCTGAAGTGCCATATCTGTAAGTTTTTTGAACACCTCCAGCGATGGTGACTCCACCACCCTCCTGGGCTGCCTGTTCCAATGCCTGACCACTCTTTCAGTAAAGAAATTTTTCCTATTATCCAATCTAAACCTCCTCTGATGCAACTTGAGGCTGTTTCCTCTAGTTCTGTTGCCTGTTACTTGGGAGAAGAAACCAACACCTGCCTCACTACGAATTCCTTTCAGGTAGTTGTACAGAGCAATAAGGTCTCCCCCTTGGCCTCCTCTTCTCCAGACTGAACAGCCTCAGTTCCTTCAGCCGTTCCTCATAAGACTTGTTCTTTAGACCCTTCAGCAGCCTCATTGCTCTTCTTTGGACCTGTTCCAGCACCTCAATGTCCTTCTTGTATTGATGCTTAGGTGTTTCCTCCTGTAGGAGAGCCATGTTTAGAAGGAGGCTCCAAATCCCTTTACAGGGGATGTTTTTTTGCATAGTGGATTCTGGGCATTACAGGTAAGCAAAGTGTTAGGAAAATTAGTCTTGGGGGGGTTGCAGTCCAAGACAGAGCAAAGGGGGGTGCAGGCCACTGCTAACAAATACACAAAAGCTGCTACAGAACAGCCTTTGGGTTTCCCACTGTGTTAGCAGAGTCAAATGAAAGGGCTATGAGATTTAATCTCTGAAAAGCAAACATATTAAAACTAAAACAATGTGATGAAAGCAGCAATCAATGCAGGCACTAGAGGACAACTCGTGGAGAAACTATTTGGCTTTACTTATGTTTTCCACACAATCTAGCAATCACAAACTGTTTTATATTCCTCTGCAGTCTTCTCTGACGAAAGCTTTTTCTGAATTTTTCTTTAAAGATTTTTTAAATTGCTACTTTCCCATTAAAACTTTCTACAGGGAATGGCATCTTCAGCTGCCAAAGGGCTGATGTATACCAGGGACAAACTTAGCCTGCAGAGCATTCTGCCTGTGAGTATGGCACACGGGCACGAACACCCCAATGAAGTCTCACTCAGCACCCTGTAATTCTTCTTTAAGAAGAATGAAATAACTTGGCTGGCCACAGAGGCCACCAGGAAAGCCTAATCAGCATCACAACATTGTCCTGGTCTGGCAAAGTGCGGAGACTCTTGGGGTCAATGTAGCTTGAGAGTTAGCATGACTAGGCCACTTAAGCAAAACAGTTAACATAACTGAACAGGCTGCGGGAAAAGGCAGTTATTCATAACAACTGAGAAAGTTCTGATAGTGCACATGATGTGGGTTAGCAAAAACAAGATGTGTTCAAGGACGTGGAGATGGTCTGTTGCTATTAGTGCTAGTGCATAGTTACCAATCATAAGGGAATATGGGGGGCCTGAACAGCGCGTGATTTATGTCTGTAGCCTATCCGAATAAGCATGATCGCGTGTACAGATATGAAAAATGTATATAACCACGCAAGCAGAGCAATAAAGTGAGCTGACTGTGCATTGCATCAATGTGTGAGAGTCGTTCCTGTCCCTGCATGGGTGCTGAAACTTGGCAGGAGACACATGGGGAACTACTCTTCACTTGAAATGCATGTACTGCTTTGACCGATTTTGGTGCCTGAAGCTCTGTATCAGCCTTCGTCTCTTCCAAAACACCTCTTTACTGCAGGAGTTCAGCCGTATGTTATCAATGGCATGATCTAGTTAAACAGTGGTGGAAACGACCACATATCTGTGACTTCATAAGCAACTCTTCCTTGTGAGGGACAGCTGGTTTCTGACTGAGTCACATTTAACACTCCTGATTAAAAAATTGACCTTATACATCTGAAAGAGTCAGGGATTTTCTCACTGTATTCTGAGAGAGAATTGCTATTGGAGAGCCAAAAAGAATTTGAAACAGGAAGTTGGTTTTAATAGTGGGGAAGAATATTGATATGTCTGGTTATCTGCCTGGCCTGCTGCATGCTAGAAGCACCAACAAGCAATTGTGTTGCAAAGCCAAGAATAATTCCTCTGCCTTTTACTGCTCCTAAAAGAAAAGTTGTGTGAGAATCATGCTGTTATTCTTGGCAGACTGTTGCATCACAGCTCTCAGTGAACTTCAAGAAGCGGAAATATAAGGATACGGGACATGTAACAGGAAACCTGCTTTCCTCTCTTTCCATTGCCTTACAGACAGACAAATGCACAGGAGTTACCTCCTCGTATTCATTATTTTGAGCAATCTACAGACTCAGCATTGTTATATGACCTTCTAACCACATGTGTAAAACAAAGGTTTGCTCAATGTTTTACTGCTACGTTTCCTGTTCAAAATAATAGTTCTTTTCAGAAAGAAAAATATGGGAAAATGGTGTAGTTTCCCTAGTCTATATTTTTCTTAAAGAGTAAGAGATTTCTATCAATTTATCTTCATGTTTTTTGTAGGTTGTTGGCAGTTTTTAATCAGACACAAAAGAGAACAAAAACATAAGTCTGATCTTAACATCAACATGATCACATTGTAAAGGCATTTCTTGAGTCCCTGGCCAGTATCATTTTATTTTAGCAGCCAAGAATCTGTCCCCGGCATGAAGATATGCTCTGCAGCCTATTTCATCCCACTTCCTACCAGATACAGGGCAAGAAACAATCTTTTCCTTAGCTCTCATTAATTAGTCTAAAAGCTATTTGTTAACCACTGATCATTTAAAAGCCAGATTTCAGCTATTACACATGATGTTGTAACCCACATTGGATGCACATTAATAACTCAAATAAAGGTTGAAATAATTCCTAGCATGGCAATTATCTTTTCCTGGAAAATGAAACTACCTAGTGATACATGTGGTCTCCTGTAAAATTCAAATAACGGAAGTTCTAAATGTTCACTAGTTCATTGGGTAACTGTTTACAGAGGACCTGTATCTTTGAACCCTGACTGTTAAGCAGTAAATGATTGCCTTCGAGTTGTGGTATGTGTACAATTAGTTGTAGCCTGGAAAAATTTACATTTCTTGATTAAAGTTATTCGCAGCTTATAGTTTACACAACTGAAATCATTGTACTTTTCTTATAATGCTAATTGCATTCTAGATTTCACTACTTTGCTGTGTTTAGCAAAGAGTGAACAGGTATCCTGCTTCTCTGCATGCTGTTCAGTATGCACCGGATCATTAATGTGAAATACTGCACAGTTGGTTTGCAATTCATCTTAAAGATGAACTGCAGTTCCTTAATGGTCTTGAACTTTTAGTTTAAGAAAATAAATAATATAAATCTTTTAGTGTAAGGCAGAGGGGAGGAAACGAAAGAGCCCTTTCCTGGCAGTAGGGCTATAAAAAAGTCTGCTCGAAAATGCCTTCCATCTTATTAGACATTACTTATTTCCTGACATCGTTTCTTGAAGTGGATTAGTTGTCACCGGCCAAATATTTTGCACAACACAGAGGGAGCCAAGGAATTATATGAACATATACACCTATATCACTGAAAGTGGTCAATGTATCTTAGAAATGCCACCCAAAGTTCTCAGGCTAAACTGACACCATAATATCACATTAACTCCAGTTTCCCTTTTTTTTAAATATGAAATTCACACTTCTTTATAGCCAGGTTCTTGTTTGCTGTATTAGGGTAATATTTCAGAGCAGTAGGCAATAAACTGCTTTGGAGTTTAATTATTTCCCTCTATTAGAACATTTCAGGCCAATGCAGTGGAAAATCCTGACTCATGACCAACACGTCAGTGGGGAGTGTCAATTGAATTTCTACACAGGCCGTTAAAAAATGACATCAATTTATAGTCTGTGCAAAATCTTTCTATACATTGCTTCATACTGGATAACAATTGCACTGTTATAGACTGTGACAAAAGACCTCAGACTGATTTCAGTAAGAGAGAAAATTCAACTAGAAGTAACCCATTTGGCATGTTGCAGGTCTCAAGAAAAGTAATTGTCAGGTTCACTGTGAAGACACAACACCAATATTTTCATATTCCTGGTGAAGTCTAACAACTTGTGACAGGAACGTCATCAAGAGTTGCAGGTTCTCCTGGGAGACAGATTTGTAATGTATCCCCTAATACGAGAAGACGGTCTGTCAATTAAATGAAAAGAATGGCAAATTTAAAAGATGTGAAAATCTCTATTTTCATATAGGTTAACCTAGACTGTCACATCCACTGCATAGAGGGTCATCAGGTCAAATATTATGGCTAGATATTTAAAGAGTTTGGAATATATGCTGCCAATTCATATTGCTGTGCAGTCATAATTAGACACTGTCCTGATGGTCTTCAGGTTCCAAGAAAGACTAAGTTCTTTCTTTGAACTCCACTATGCACTTGGTGAGTTTCAACAGAGTTCAAGGACCAAGACAAAAGAGAAAATTCTCAACAGTCAAAAGTATAGTAACAAAGTATAGTAACATTCCTGTTCCTACTGACTTCCCATGGGAGCTGGGTATCAAACCCTCAGTGGTGATCCTGAAATTCTCCCCTGTTGTGTTTTGACTATGTCTAAGGTACAAGAAGTTGAAACTCTTATGGGAAATCTTGTGCTGTCTGGGAAAAATTATCAAAGGGAGAAAAACCAAAATTTAAGGAGCACAGGGACAGGAGCACAGGCTTCAGGCCAGAGGCTTCAGCCAGTATAGCCCAACTAGCGATAAGTAGACTCTTTGGAGTGCAAAGATGCAGCTGAAGGGTAGGGTCCTTTCTAACCCAAAGTACATATGGGTTGGATTCTGGGGGCCAGTGGTTGAAGAGGACATCTATGTCCCCACCAACATCATTCCTATGCCCTACAGTATATCTGTCAATCCTCTAACACACTGTTCAGTGGGTGTTTTTCTTATAGGATCTGGTGTGCATTACTGGATAGGTGTTATGTTACTGGACACATTCCCATAAAACTTTTATTGTTGCATTTTTTTGGTTTTACCTACAACGACACTACCCTGTTGGAAAGGCTTTGTTTTTTCATAGTGTAAGGAAGTAAATGCATAACAGGGGTGAAACATAAGAGACTGCTTTATGCTCCAATCTGTATAACAAAAATCAGAGCACAAGTGGCAAATCAACATTTCTGAGAAAGAAAATTACATAGAGTGAGGTGGAGAGGCACTGCAAAACACATTGTCAATTCAAGAAAAAAAGTGGCTAGCTAGTACTCCAACTACCAAAAAGAAAAGAGTAAAACTGATGATACCGTCTGAAGACAAAGTGTTAACCCTGGGTGTGGTTTTGGTCTTATTATAGGTTTTTGTTACAGAAACATTTTTATTAGGGTTGGAGAGTCTTCATTATTCATAACCTGCATCACAGAGATTGGGGCCAAATGGGACTCCATGCAAGAAGACATCATTTAGATCACTTCCCTGACGTGGTATATGGTGAGCCACACCTCCATTATTCCTGACAGGTGTTCGACTACTCTGCTCATAAACCCCTAAAGTAATGGAGACTCTCTCTTAAGTCACTTTTTGAGAGTGCTTACCTCCTTTTCTTCAAAAGCATTTCCCAGTGACCTACCACAGTCTCTATTACTGCAGGTGAAACCAACCATATCTTCCAGTACAAACCACGGACATGAAGAGAAGGCTGTTCCAACCCCCTTTGTGTGAGGATGTCAAAGTGTAGTTTGGCTTTCATATGCCAGGCTCTGAGTTTTCAGCTTTTCAAGTATAACTACATCCATCTTATTTATAAATGCACCAAATCAAATTTACCATCATTAAGTCACATGGACTTCATTATGTCATCTAAAATATCTCCCTTCAGATTACAACTGTATCTGAAATATGTGACTTGTCTGTAAGCAAACAAAAAAAAAAACCCCAAGCAAACCAGAACTGAAAGTCTGTGCTGTGAGACTTGTAACATAGAGAAATGTTATGGTCTAGAGTTCATTGCAACAGAAAACAAGCTGGAAGAGGTGCTGTGGTTGAGGCATTTTCTTACTAAATTTTCAAACTTGTGAAAGGAAGGTTACAGATCTCTCAAAGTGTCAGTGCAAAGAAATGTTTCTGTGCACACTTTGAGGGTATTTAAACAAGCTAGGAAATCACTCTGCAATGGTAAGAGAGTGCTGAGAAAGCTCTCCACTCTTTTTGTTACTGTTTTGTGCTCCACCCACCTATTAAGTTTCTGTATCACTCTAGCATGCACAGCTCATTCTTTCCATTCATTCAGTTGTAATCTATTCAAACATTTAGATGAAGAGATGTTTCAGAGGACACCTCTTATTTTTGTAACAAGAAACCTGACCAGTCAATTCCTATGGGACATAAACCAACTTCTTTCTCACGGTAAAATCCAAACCATTCTGTGGCACACTGTAAAATGAGACTATTCATATCACACCATGTCACAAACTGTTCACAAGAAATGAGACAAGCAGGCACCTCTCCTGCCAACTACTAACACCCTGCTTACTCCCCTCAGCTCTGCCTGCAGCTGGCAATTCCAACAACATCTTTCAGAGAATAAGGCCAGAAAGGATCATTGTGATTTAGAAGGATAAATATTTTGTAAATGAGAAAGTGATGTAGATGCCTTTGCCAAGTTCCAAATCCTGGTACTAACTATAAGTTCATAGAATCATAGAATGCTTTGAGTTGGAAGGGACATTTAGAGGTCATCTAGCCCAAATCCCCTGCAGAGAGCACGGATATCTTCAGCTAGACCAGGTTTCTCAGAGCGCACCCAACCTGGCCTTGAATGTTTCCAGGAATGGGGCCTCCACTGCCTCTCTGGGCAATCTATTCCAGTGTTTCACCATCCTCACCGTAAAAAATTTCTTTCTTATATCCAGTCTAAATCTACCCTCCCTTAGTTTAAAGCCATTACTCCTTGTCCTGTCACAACAGGCCCTGCTGAAAATATTTTCCCCATCTTTCCTATAGGCTCCCTTCAGGTACTGAAAGGCTGCAATTGAGTCTCCCCGGAGCCTTCTCTTCTCCAGGCTGAACAGCCCCAACTCTCTCAGCCTTTCCTCACAGGAGAGGTGCTTCAGCCCTCTGATCATTTTTGTGGCCCTCCTCAGGACCTGCTCCAACACATCCATATCCTTCTTGTGCTGAGGGCTCCAGAGCTGGACATAGGACTCCAGGTGGGGGTCTCACCAGAGCAGAATAGCGGGGCAGCATACCCTCCCTCAACCTGCTGGCCACGCTTCTCTTGATGCAGCCCAGGATCTGGTTGGTTTTCTGGGCTGTGAGCAGGTATTCATCAACCAGCACCCCGAAGTCCTTCTCCTCAGGGCTGCTCTCAATCCATTCTCTGTCCAGCCTGTATTTGTGCTTGGGATTGCCCCGAGGAACATGTGAGGAAGGTACTAAGTGCTATGTGAATCCTGTTCATACTAAATAAGCCCACACATATATCGGCCTAAAACAAGCTAGAGAAAAATGGTTGGCCTTCAGGGCTTTGAGCAAACGTTGGTGACTCATGTCAAGCTTTTTATCCACCAATACCCCCAAGTCCTCCTTGGCAGGGCTGTTCTCGATCCCTTAATCCCCCAGCCTGTATTGATACCAGGGGTTGCTCCGACCCAGATGCAAGACCTTGCACTTGGCCTTGTTGAACCTCATGAGGTTCACACAGGCCCACTTCTCAAGGTTGTCCGGGTCTTTCTGAATGACATCCCATCCTTCTAGTGGGTCAACTGCACCACTCAGCTTGGTGTTGTCTGCAAACTTGCAGAGGGTGCACTCAATCTCGCTAAGTCATTGATGAAAGTGTTAAACCGCACCACTCCCAGTATGGACCCCTGAGGGACACGACTTGTCACAGATGTCCATTTGGACATCAAGCCCTTGACCACTACCCTCTGGCTGCGATGTTCCAATCAATTCCTTTGCCACACCGCACAGTCCACCCATCAAATCCACATCTCACCAATTTTAGAGGGAAGAATGTTGTGGGGGACTGTGTCAAAGGCTCTACAGAGATCCAGGTAGATCACATCCGTAACTCTTCCCTTGTCCACTGATCTAGTCATGCCATCATAGAAAGCCACTAGGTTGGTCAGGCAGGACTTGCCCTTGGTGAAGCCATGCTGGCTGTATCAAATCACCTAGCTTCTAGGAGGATCTGTTCCATGTTCTTTCCAGGCACAGAGGTGAGCCTGAGAGGCCAGTGGTTCCCAGGGTATTTCTTCCTACCCTTTTTAAAAATGGGCACAATTATTCCCTTCTTGCAGTCATGAGGAACTTCAGCTGACTGCCATGACCTTTCAAATATCATGCAGAACGACAATGACATCAGCCAATTCCCTCAGGACCCTGGGATGCATCTCGTCAGGTCCCATAGACTTTTGAATGTTCAGGTTCCTCAGGTGGTCTCGAACCTAGTCTTCTGTTACAGTGGGAGTGGCTTTGCCCCTCTGGTCCCCATCTTGCAGTCCATCGACTCAGGAAAGGCAAGGCGAGAGGTTGCCAGTGAAGGCTGAGGCAAAAATGTTGTTGAGTACCTCAGCCTTCTCCTCTTCTGTTGATATAAGGTTCCCATTTTTATTCCTCGGGGCGGGTACACTTTCTGTAAACTTCCTTTTCTGGTTGACACACCTGTAGAAGTCCTTTCTGTTATTCTCAGCATTCCTTGCCAAGTTCAGCTCCAGCTGCGACTTGGCCTTCCTGACCTCATCCCTACACCACTAGGCAGCATCTCTACATTCTTCCCAAGATACCTATCCCTGCTTCCACTGCCTGTGCAGTTCCTTCTTGCCCTTTAGTTTGACCAGGAGGTCTCAACTCAGCCATGCTGGTCTCTTCCCTTCCTTGCCTGACTTCTTACACCTGGGGACTGAGAGCTCCTGCGCTCGGTGGAAAACATACTTAAAGATCTGCAGCTCTGTTCTGCTCCCCTGTCTCTGAGAACCGTTTCCCAGGAGGTCCTACTGACTAACTCCTTGAAAAGCTGGAATTTCACTTTCCTAAAATTTTGGGTCCTGACTATACTCCTTGCCTTTCCCATATCCCTCAGGACTGTGGACTCCACCTATATGTGATCGCTGCAGCTCAGGCTGCCTCCAGTCTTGACGCCGCCGATGAGCTCACTTGCATTGATGGGCATCAGGTCCAGTATTGCATCCCCTCAGTTATGGGTGTCAATTACCTGGCTTAAGAAGTTATCCTCAGTGCATTCTAGGAATCTCCTGGATTGCCTACGCCTAGCCGTGCTACTTTTCCAGCAGATGTCCAGGTGGCTGAAGTCCCCAAGCAGGATGAGAGACTACAAGAGTGAAGCCTCCTGGAGCTGGAGGAAGAAGGCTTCGTCAGTAGGCTCCCCTTCATCAGGGGGCCTGTAGTAGACATCCACTACCAGGTTCCCTTTGTTGTTTCTGTCTCCGATTCTTACTCATAGGCTTTCAACCTGCTCATGACTATTCTTCAGGAACAACTCTTCATATTGTATTAATTTCTTGATGTAGAGGGCAACACCTTAACCCCTCTTTTCCCACCCTTCCCGTCTGAACAGTCTGTAGCCATCAATAGCCACACTTCAGTCATGGGATTCATCACATGTATTTTCAGTAAGGGCAATCAGATCATAGTTTTCTAGCAGCACAGTAGCTTCCAGCTCTTCCTATTTGTTTCCCATGCCGAGTGCGTTTGTGTAGAGGCACTTCATCTGGGCTGTTGGCCGTGTCACCTTCACAAAGGAAAACCTCTTGTTTCCCTTGGGGTGTTTCACAGAAGCTTCCTTGTTGAGTCCTATTACCCCAGGAGCTCCCAGCTCATCTCTGCAAGACTTTGTGCTGCAGTGGCCCCAGCACGCCTCTGGGCAATCAGCTGAGGGCCTGTACTAGTACCCCGTCCCTTCAGCCGTTGTGTATCACCCCATAGTTTGTCACCGGCAAGCCTATATGTTCTATATGTTGGTACATAGGGATAAATTGCTGTATTTAGCTTGCATTTAGATACTGCAGCTAGGATGTTCTCAGATGTTAATTAGTAAAGAAAGAGCTAGTTCATGACACAGAACTGGCACTTCTGGATCTGCAGCTAGTTTGGATTTGCAGACTGTGGCTTATGACAGTGTACCGAGGTCTCAAAGTTGAGATTAGATCTCTGCACTTTGTGTAGATTGCTTGGGGAGCCAGAGCGTGCAGCTTGGGGAAAGGGAAAGGAAAGGAGAGGTTGCAACACAAGAAAAGAGAGAACACCAAAACAGCCAGCAGTACCATGGGGAGCTACTGCCAAAAGTTCCCATGCCATAAAGCAGTAACTGACAGACTACATCACTGTGTGGAGCGATACCTTGTCTACAAAATGTCTCCTTCCAGTCTAATATTTTATCTGAAAAACAGATAAACAGAGAAAGCACTATGAGACATATGTACTGACCTTTGCTTAACATTCACTAAGCTAAGGCAGAGCATAGACCTATAAGCCACTGTCTGTCAGAAGCAGGAGCAAGCAGCCCATTCCAGGAGCTCTAGACCACTGTGCGCTGGAAGAGCCAGGAGTATGCTGAGGATCAGGAAGCCCGATGGTGGTCCATGCTCACTAACTGCAGAACAAACACCAGAGCAGCTCAGTAACTGACACTGTGATTTTGTAGTCACCAGCACTTGCTGAGAACTAATGTCATATTTCCATGATCTTCTTCAGCTGGCTTGGCTACCAAGAACGGATCCCATTTGTCTCTTCGTCCCAGTCATTTGCCTTCTTTGTGCTTCATGACATCTCCCTTCTTTCCTCAGGCCTCCATAAATACTCACAAAGGGTCACGAGTTCGTAAGTACACAGAGATGAGTTGGAGTTCAGGTCAGGAAAAAAGAGGAAATATGGAGACAGGATAGGTGTAAGGGAAAGACAAGACCCTTTTATAAGTGGAATGGTGGCTTGTCCCTTGTTCAGTTGCTTAGACACTGGGGATGTAGCAGTTATGGATCACTGATTATGTGTCATAACATCAAGTCAGGCTAAAACCCGTGACTGTATTACCTCCTTTCTCTTCTCTGATTTCCAGCGAAGAGGGTCATTGTGTATAATCTGTAGCCTGAAGATCTGCCCAATAATTTGGACAGGGAATAATCACTGGAAGCACAACAACATCCAGCTGGTTATAGCATCTCATTCCCATAGCTCTTGAGGAACAGACCCCAAATAAAATCCCACTCTTACCAGGGGCAGAAATACCTTACTCTCACACAGAAATAGTGACTTCCTGCTAATGAATCCCTAGAGCTGACTGCAAATATTAAAAAAAGAAGTATTTTACTTGAAAATGTGAAAAGGATTTGTTACTGTTCTATTTCTTAATTGTTACGTTTTATTAAAAGATACTGACATGTTTTCTTTAGACCTTTTTTAACTTATTTTTTAATTTCACTTTTGGGTTCAGGGCAGTTATTGAAAATTCAAGCTACTTAAGATAGTTTTTTTTTCCTTAAAGATACAAAATACAGGAAACAAAGTTGAAACCAAATATTTGAAAACAATCAAAGTATTTTCAATTTTTTAGATATTTTTGATCATCATAATCCTCATAATTTTTCATTTTCTGTTTAAACTGTGATAGATCAATGTTTGCATTATTCTTCCTCTTTTTTTTTCTTTGCAGTACAGGCAAACCAATTCTTCCGACCAACTCGGCTGGAAAGCCTGTGGCTTCATTTTAAACAGATTAGATATCTTCAATAGACCTGTAATTTCCAACTCAAGTCTCTTATGTATTGTCTGCAATTTCATATTGTCCACAGCAGTGATCTTTGCATCATTAGAGCAGTGGGAAGCCTGCAGAACAGAGGGCTGTACATATTTTATCCTTTTCTTTCTGAGATTTCTGCCATTTAACACTGCATTGTTTTCTGCCTGCCTTTAAGCATAACAGTCCTGAACAATTAGAAATGGCATAGGTCCTTAATTGTGTAGGGGAAAAAAAATAATCTGAAGTTCCATGTTTTATTTGATGGAAACTGCCCTGAGACCTGGAAAAGATGGCTGATCCCCATTTTGTTTGCAATACACCCCAAATTCATTGAAGTATTAACACATTGCTCAGTCTAAGGCAGTTCTTTCAGAAAGGTGTGAGGCACAGAGTTACTGTCAAACTATGTGAATAGCCTGAAAAGAAAAATCTTGTGTGCTTGAAAGCCTGTTTGATTTATCCCCCAACTGTATCAGTCAGTCTCAGAAAAGATATTACCTCTCCCCACATATCATACTTTGCTCATTGGAGCATTACATGGCATACTTGATTATTGTAAGCACACTGGGGATGCTGGATTAAAAAGCCTACAGACCTTTAAAGTAGGATTAATGTATTTGCATAACTGCAGAAACTGATGTAACTTCCATGCCACTAAGAAGCAATTTTCCAATGGAAATAATGCCATTTTAATGCCAAAAAGTTTGAATGGCTGCTTGGTTTGAGGAAGCATTCTGCTTTCTCCATTTTTCTCAGCTTCAAGTTTCTAGACTCTTGTACAGAAATCATACAATAATTGGCTTTTCAGACTTGCTTCCTGAAGAAATGAAGCTTTATGTATTCCTGCAGTCTATCTATCAGTCTTTTGGCCTCTCCCTAACTTTTGAATCTACTAGCCAATTTCAACCAAATTTTGGAGAAGGTTAGAGGTCTGAAAGTTATTATATTCCTAAAGTTGTGCAGAAAATGGGAGCTGAGTGGAATAGAAAGGTTTAAATTAGAGCTCAGTGAGACAGAGGCAAATGACTCAGGCATCATAAGTAGTGCCCAGCAGCAGCCGGTCGTGCCATGAACATGTAGAAGTAACCTGCACACCTATTGCTGCATTAGTTGCAGCCCAGCCTGGACCACCTCTAGTCTGCCCTGGAAGTGGAAGGGGAGGTGGGACTCTTGGACCAGGTTGGATTTTATGGAATAGACGACACAAGTGATTATGCAAATAGAATTTTTCTTTTTCTATTTTGAGATGTTTATTTTGTCTGTGAAGAGCCAATGACTGTTATTGGTCAGAATCTCTGAAATGAATCATGTGCTCTCCACACTTGCAGGAGTTCAAGACCAAACTGGATAAATCTCTGAACAATCTTGTCTGACCCATAAGTGACCCTGCTTTGAGCAGTATGTTGGGCTACAGGCCTCCTGAGGTTGCTTTCAACCTGAATCATTCTGTGATCCTAGGAACCCACGAAGGCAGATTTGCCTGACTGTGTTACCAAGAGCAGAGTATGGATAGGTTCAGCAGCTGCATTTTTTATTATCTGTCCACTACCTTTTTAAAGGCCTGTAGATTTTTCAATGCGAGAGAGGGTATTGCTAATGTTTAATGTTTATAATATGCTAATAGCTACAAACCGTAGCCAAGGTCAGACACTAAACAAAGAACAAAGGTAATGTAGTGATTAAATCATTAACCTATGACACAGGAAATCAGAGTTCTTCAGAGTCGTCTTATATGAGTTTATACAAGAAACAGTGAATGGGAGTCATCTCACGTAACTTTAGCCCTCCAGAATTTAGGTAGCTAATCTCATCTGGCTCTTTAGATGCCCTCATGGGTCAACAGAAAGAAGAAGAACTCTAAGCCAGTACCTGCAACATGTTCTGGTGGTGTGGGCTCTCTCTTTGCCTTGACAGAGAAAGGAGAGAGGAACCTGATGAGGTTCAACAAGGGCAAGTGCAGGGTCCTGCACGTGGGGAGGAACAACCCCATGCACCAGTACAGGCTTGGGGCGGACCTGCTGGAGAGCAACTCAGTGGAGAGGGACCTGGGAGTGCTGGTGGATGACAGGTTGAGCATGAGCCAGCAGTGTGCCCTGGTTGCCAAGAAAGCTAATGGGGTCCTGGGGTGCATTAGGAGGAGTGTGGTCAGCAGGTCGAGGGAGGTTCTCCTTCCCCTCTACACTGCCCTAGTGAGACCCCATCTGGAGTACTGTGTCCAGTTCTGGGCTCCCCAGTTCAAGAAAGATGAAGAGCTACTGGAGAGAGTCCAGCGGAGAGCTATGAGGATGGTGAGGGGACTGGAGTATCTCTCCTACAAGGAGAGGCTGAAGGAGTTGGGCTTGTTCAGCCTGAAGAAGAGAAGGCTGCGAGGGGACCTAATAAATGCTTATAAATATCTGAAGGGTGGGTGTCAGGAGGAAGGGGCCAAACTCTTTTCAGTGGTGCCCAGTGACAGGACAAGGGGCAACGGGCACAAACTGAAGCATAGGAAGTTCCACCTGAACATGAGGAAGAGCTTCTTCCCTCTGAGGGTGATGGAGCACTGGAACAGGTTTCCCAGGGAGGTTGTGGAGTCTCTTTCTCTGGAGATATTCAAGACCCGCCTGGACGAGGTCCTGTGCAGCCTGTTGTAGGTGACCCTGCTTTGGCAGGAGGGTTGGACTAGATGACCCACAGAGGTCCCTTCCACCCCCTACCATTCTGTGATTCTGTGATTCTGTGAAAATAGAACGCCATGGTTTCACAGGGAGTTGTGCATATTAATCCATCCATGGCTGCAAGATGCTCAGATTCTGTCTAAGCATCTTTAAAAAGTAATTGCCCTCGTTGCACGCACGTGTGTGCATGTGTGTGACTGTAGTATATATGATAGAGGAAGGGAATGGTTTCTCACAGAGTTTGATGTCTAGGTCAGTAAACACAATACTGAAACACACAATGGTAACTTGTCTTTAAAGATGAATTTAATCAAAAGAGATTCCATTCAACTTCAGATTATTTTGTTCCTCCTGGCACATCCATTCAGCCTCACCCCCTAGTCAGCCAGATATAGGTAACTGAATACAAGATAAACAGAAAGTTGATCCATTCTGATGAATTAAAACCAAAAAAAAGGTCACACACCCCAGCTCCACAAAAAAACACCAACACCACACAGAGAAGAAAAAAAAATATATCACAAAACCTCCAATAAGCAAGTCTTATGTACCAGGTCTGTATTAAAAATAACTGACTTCTGTTTACCAGTGCTCACCTCTGAGGAGGAGTGGAACAAATCCCAGAGAAGGAGGGCTGAGGGGAATGAGGAAGATTAGGTTGGTATAAACTTTCATGCTCTGGCTGCTCTGAGTGATGCAAGTGAGTGATAAGAAATTCTGCTGAGAATTTCTAAATCAGCCCGTGGCTTTCATTAACTTTCTCCATTGAGTCGTAGCATTGAAAACTCAGCATGTATTAAACTTCACCATATTCCCAAGAAGGCACTCCCTTTGAACTACTTGCATTGCTGGACACTCAGCTGCCATAAAATGAGGGACACACTTTCATTTAATCCAACTCCTGTTGTGAGAAGTATCAAGGTCCTCTTTCAAGTACCAAGGCTTAACAACGGTAAATCTCAACCTAGTTCAACACATGCTGATTTTCTAACAGGCAGCGCAGCACTTGATAGGCAAAAAGAAGGATTTCTTCAGAGATCTCTTTCCCCAAGTAGTTTATATGTGGACGAGCATTCACAAAAGTCATGATAAAGTGATTCTCTTTTATAGTTTACAAAGAGGAAGAGGGAGAATTGCCAAAAAAAAACCAAACCAAATTAGGAAATAAAACCATTTGCCCATTTTCTTTTTATGTGTTCTTCTGGTGGTCTTGTCCCAGGACATTTCCTTCAGAGTATCTGAGGGTTTCCTATAGACAGTTGCAAAGCTGGATTTAAGTTGTCCTGTTTCACCTGAGCTGTTTACCATTTTCAGTAGCCTTAAATACATTTATTTTTCTTTTGAGAAGACAAGTAAACTATAGAAATCTGTCTTTTTGTCAGTGTAACCTGATTGCTCATAAAAATATCTTTAAAGTCTTGTTTCTCTGAAAAAAGTAGAAACAGACTCTACGTGATTTCCTTACTCAGAACGGCTTTGGATAGAGAGTAGTGAGCCAGGCAAGGAGCCTGCACCCTACACAATCACAGGGAGAGATGCTGTCATTCTGCCTGCACTGAGGATAGGGGGAGAGAAAATTTGCAAACTTAATGAGGATGAAAAGTCCCAGAAATGATTAATGAGGAGAGAAGAGGACATATACATCTCTTGGTTTTGTGGGTAGCAGCTGGGCTAGGGTCCCAGTCCTGAATGGCGCAGACTAGCTCGTGTACACACTGCGTAGCACTCAGTTGATGTCTTCTCCGAGTCCTGTGTGACCGCTTTGGTCTTGAGGCATAGTTATGAATCATCTTTGTGTTTTTTTCTACTTTGAAGTTTGTGAAATAATGAATTGACGCCTCACATGACTTCACAGCCTGGCACTGAGGCCATATGTTAGAGCCAATAATGTAAAACATTTTCCTACTGCTTGGAGCATCCCCCAGAAAAAAGAGTCTTGTCAGCCGTGCCTGGTTAAATGGAGCCAACTGGATCACTCCTGTTAAGAGCCTGGAGCTGAAGCAGCCTGCACGCAGTTTGGATGGTCTAGGGAGCAATGATCTGCAGTGAAATGGGGAGCAAGCTAAGCTGATGTACCATCAGAAACTTAAACAGGAAAAGTTCTTTAGTCTAATTACAGGGTACATAGACATGTTGCACAGAAGTTTGAAAGGGAGTGGTATACAAGAGTTGCTGATATATGACAATATCCATTTAAGATGGCAAATAGATGTGGCTCTTTTCAACATTCAGTAGCTCATGGTGGAGCTAAGTGCAGAGCTAATTGTGGTTATGACTGTAAATGTGGTATGTCGATAGATACATGAGCACTTCGGATGTTTTGTTCAAGGCTTTATGCATGGGGGTCTTTAAAAATTGTGCCTTAGTTTCACCAGACCAACACCATTATGAGTATTTAAGGTGGAATTCACTTTGGGAAGCTTTGTGCAAATTATATAAGGAACATTTCTTAGCTTTGATTAACAGCCCAGAGGTCAAGCTGAACTTAGGAAAATCAAACTAATGAAGGCTATTTTGTCATTGTTAAATACAGCTAATTTATAACAGAACCTAAGAGGGTGATGAATTAAAGAACCTGGTCAAAGGAGAAACACTTAAAACATCTTTCTTCCATTATCTTCTTCCCTACCTGAAAAGAACTCTTCAGGTATATGGAACTCAAACTCATTCTCCTTCAAAACTTTTGTACTACTCTGTTACCTTCATGACTATGTAAACCATGATGTGCTTAGACTCCTGGGAGTGCAGATATGGTTACAAGGATTGCTCATAATTTTGATGAGCCATTAAAGGTAATGTAGTGTTTTGGAATCTGTAAGTGGGAAATTAATGATACCCACAAGCTGGTGCAACAACAGATGTTCAGATGCAGTGATAATGGCCTTTGTGTGTTTGTGTGCCTGGAGATACATTTAATATTAGTTAAGAGTACCATTAAAAAGTGGTGCTGCTGTTCAGAAATAACTTTATTTATTTAAATGTCTAAAGAAGGCAGTGTTTTTTGAAATTTAAAATTTTACAAATTGATACTTGTATATATAGATACACAATTCACATACTTACATCTACCTACAAACAAACATACATATTTTTATATCTGTCTGCTACAAGTATATATAATCTCTGTCTCTGTCTCTTTGAGATTTTCTACCCTGAAGTCCCATAGATACAGGTTTGGATGCGGTGATGATGAGATACGGCATCAATGGGGTTTGAGACTTTGAATATAATAAATTATTAATAATAAATCATTAAACTAATTATTAGAGGAAAATATTCAAAAGAGGAAGAAAGATCTATGCTTCAGTTGTCTTGCTACAATGTTAAGTAAGTATAACTAGTCTGTTCTCAAATGTTCCAGAGGTGCAATACATGCGTCTGATATTAATTATCACTAACTGACTGACAAAAGATCTCTGCAGCTTCATGGCCATTCGTGCTTAAATGATATTGTCAGTTGATTGCACTGAACGATGCTAAAGCAAGGGAAGAAATTTGCTTACCCCAGTAAATCCAACCTTGAGGTACACTGTGAAGTGGCATAAGGAAAGATAACCTAAACAATTAAGATTTTATAGTATAAAAAAGATTTTAGCATTTGAAGTTACATTTTAATTGAAAAAAATGAGTGTCTTAATGGGATTATCGAAGTCTGTTTAATTCCTGTGTAGTAAGACTGAGACAAAACGGGTGCTGCTAACCAAATGGAGACTTGTACTGAAGAAGTGTGTTCCCTCTGTCAATAAACATTTTACCCTTTTTGTGTAGAGTGTTCACTGAAAAACAACACCTGTCTTCATTGCAAGATGTCTTCCTTGGTGAGGAAACAGGAGAAGCTGTAATTCACTAGGACAAAGTAAAAAAATGTGCCCATCTATGGATGGCTTTAGTGGTATTTTGAAATAGATCTTTCCTTCATAAAAATTGTATTAATTTCTCTGGCTGCTGTGAAGATCATAGATTTTGCTCCTGGGAAAAAATCACTAAGGAATTGCTCCACTGAAAGTTGTACTTATTTACTAACTCTTAGATAATCTTTACTTGCTGGTGGGCGGGAGAATTGGGAAACGTTTTAGACAACGTTTTTAAATCCATAGATTAAGTGGGTTCTACTGGGAGACAGCATCAATCACTAAGAGCAGATGTCAGGTCAAAATTAGTTCTCTAAATTACCCTCATCGTCAATGAGTATCTATTGGCACCTTGAAGTTTTGAGTAAACCTTTACTCTGCTAAAATGAACTGAGTTTAGGGCACTGCTGGAAGAAGTTCAGGTCCTGATTTACAGGGTATTTCAGTGCTTTCCAATGGCTTTTGCACCATTTTGAAGAAAACCAAATTAAAGAAAAAGAAAATGCATTTACAAATATCCGTCTTGCACAGTCTGATAAGAACTAGGCTTTCCCCAAGAACCCTAGTACAAGTTGGGTTGAAATCACTGACTAATGTAATTTTAATTATCAACACCCCTTGTTACTCAGTCATGGGGTGCTGGCACAGTCCTATGGTGTGGAATTCCCTAGTGTAGAGTAGAAAGGGTTCGAAAGTTACTGTCTATGGCTTTATTCACTAGCAACAATACCCTTGAAAACTGTTCTTTACCTCAACACCAAGTTAATTAAGTTTTCTTTAGTTAGTTAATTAAATTTTCCTTACATTAGAATAAAATATGTTCTTGATGCTTGAGATGTGTTTGCAGTAATGATAAAAGCCCAACATATATTTTATGACTAACCCCTTTGGAAAAAAAAGAATGTGTGGGGTATTTTTCCTCCAAAGATGTTGTTTAACTGATACTTAAATGATATTTTGGTTTATTTTCCAATAATAAAACTCAAATGCACCATTTAAGATTAAGGGAAGACATTTTATCATTTTGTGGAAAAAAGTTGGTCCATATTTGCATCCTTGTGGTAGAAAACGCATCAAAGTTTTAATTTGTTTTCTTGGCAAAGTAGTTTCAAAAGTAATGCATATTTATTATTCCATAAAAGAAAAACAATACCTCTTTTAATTGTCTATATTTGTGTGTTTATTTCAATCAGCACAACCATTTCAAATATGACGGCATATAATTCTCAGCCTCAGCAAGACCAGCTTCATGAGGTCCTTTGACAACCTGGTAATAAAGCCTGAATAACATATCTGCAGCAATATATGGTCATCGTCTATAACCAGCCTTTTTGTAGCTTGTTTATTTGTTTATTTATTTATTTCTATAAGCCTAATTGCATTCTTCAGGGTTGGAAAATATGATACATGAAATTAATCTGAATTTGCCTTTTTATTCACAGATGAAGGACCTCAGTACATACAAAGTGCACCAGAAAAGATTAGCAAGAATGGCAAAGAATTACTATCATACTTAGCTAAAAGGATCCTTTTCGGACCAGTTTTTGAAGTTTCATCAGATAGTCAGACCCCACTATATAGACTTAATGGTCTACTCCCATTAGCAGGCAATCCAAGCTTTATCCTGGCATTTAGTGTTTTTCTTGGAGTTACAAAATTCTGCGCTCCCTATTGGAACATGGTCTCGAACTGCAATTACAACAATGCACACCCTTGCTTGTGGGCCCGTCTAGACTGACACAGACAGGTATTCCTGCAGAGAAGAATGTGTCTTTTCCTTAAACATGACAGAGTCTCTCCAGCTCTTCAGAAACCCATCATATTGACATTATATAGACAATTACTTGCAAAGCTATGTCTACCTTTACTGGGCAAGCTCATAGAGAAGTTTACCGAAGGCTAGTTATGAACACAGATAGCTGAAGTCACATTCTATCTCCACCATGGTTTGGGTTCAGACCAGGACATGTTACTGGGGCATAAGATTACTCTCTGAGTGCATACAAGTAAATATTAATCTTAGCTTTCTTTGTTCCTTCTTGACCACAGATTGCTGCTCCTTTTTCCAAGAAAGTAGTTCAGTATCTGAGAATAATACATCCAAATGGTTAAAACTCTCAGGAATGCACATGCCTCACTCTGTGTCTCTAGGTTTTCTGATTTTCTGGGATCCTAGCAGGCTCAGTTAATTCCTTAGGCCCCTTTCAACATTTATTATCAACAAATAATGGAGAAATGGCTCATATGCTAGGCAAAGACTTGCAGTGTAGTACCATACAGATGAGAGATTATTCTCCCCTCATTACCATCACAAAATAACCCAGTGTTTGGAAAAGATTAGCTTTTAGGTGAAGAATGGCTGATTTAAACCACCCCAAAACAAGACTATTAGTTTTGAAAAAAGGTGTTAAATATTTTTAGGTTAGCAGGTAAAAGTGCTGGGTAAGGAATACTGATTAGGGACACACCATGACGGCATGAAAAACTTAGGTGCACAACAGAACTATTAATTTGCAGACATTCACTTCCCAACATATTTGTTTGCAAATGCAATTAAAATAATTCAGCAATACTACACTGCAAGGAGTTCTTGTGCTCGGTTCTACTGATGTATATTTATTAGACACAGTGCATGCACAATGCTTCTAAGTGGTAATTAGGGTACTCCTCAAGTAGGCATGGCTTTTTAATCGACCTGTGAGATTGGTTTAATCTCATCTAATTTTGGTACCAGAATGATCTCCGTAGTGGTCTAGGCTCCTCTCTTAGAAGTGGTCTGACAGAAATTAGCATGCAGGTAAGAATTCCAGTTGCAGTCACCTTGAAGCTGACACAAAGGTAATTATTTCTGTTTTGATCCCTATTCTGTAATATTTCCAGAGCAGGAATCTATCACAACAGCAGGAATAAATTTCCCTCTTCTTTAGTGTTCTGAAAGCTAGAGAGCACCAAGTGATGGGACCTGGCTCTGAATTAAGATATTCAAATCTAAAATGCAGATTAATTTGCTTAAATGTAACCATCCAGTACCAAGTTAGGTATCTGTAAAACCCACACAGCCCATAGACAGTTATTTTAGATGCCTAACTAGGTCTCCAGATACAGCTTCAAGGGACAGAGGAGCTATAGGAGATCTATGCATTTCTGTAGCAAGATGGATGGAAAAGACATTTCAGTCACCTAAGATGTAACAAGAAAGTGATAATTAATCATCTGAGTCCTATCACTTGTGATCCAGACACAGCTCCTCTTGCATTCAGTGCAGTAATTTTCTTAAAGGTAAAAGTCTAGTGCCGTGTTAGAATCTTTAGGGTATATTTCACCCAACCTCCACCTAGCCATTTCAAATGCCATAAGATCTCTGAAACATCTTCATGGGGTTGATGGTACATGGGATCTGCTTGAGTTGCTAGGTGGAAGCCAGTTAGGACGTCTCTTATGGAATGAGATACCTCTGTCTATTCAGTGGAATCTAGGTGAGACCTCCACTGGCTATAATAGAAACGTGCCTCTCAAGTGACTATTTGCATGTGAACAGCTATATTTCGAAACTCTGTCATCATCTCAGACAGACATCGACCCCAGTCTACCCAGAAGTCTGTGAAAAAAAAGTCCTAATCTCTTCATACTCAGCAGAAAAGATCAAAATCTCTAAAAAGAAGTTTTATGCCAGATCCTAGTTTTAGAGAAAGAAGTTTTCTGGATTTACTAGGTTTTCTAAGTTTATCTATCTTTTAATTTTTGGGGGCATTCAATGTGGTAGACTGTTTGTAGGATTTTAAAATAAAAAAGATATTTCTCCTCTGAAAGTTCCACAGTTATGTGAAAAAAAACAACAAGCGGTTCAACAAGGGCAAGTGCAGGGTCCTGCACCTGGGAAGGAAAAACCCCATGCACCAGTACAGGCTTGGGGTGGACCTGCTGGAGAGCAACTCAGTGGAGAGGGACCTGGGAGTGCTGGTGGACGACAGGTTGAGCATGAGCCAGCAGTGTGCCCTGGTTGCCAAGAAAGCTAATGGGATCCTGGGATGCATTAGGAGGAGTGTGGTCAGCAGGTCGAGGGAGGTTCTCCTTCCCCTCTACACTGCCCTAGTGAGACCCCATCTGGAGTACTGTGTCCAGTTCTGGGCTCCCCAGTTCAAGAAAGACGAGGAGCTACCGGAGAGAGTCCAGCGGAGGGCTGCAAGGATGATGAGGGGACTGGAGCATCTGTGCTATGAGAAACGGCTGAAAGAGCTGGGCATGTTTAGCCTGAAGAAGAAAAGGCTGCGAGGGGACCTTATAAATGCTTACAAATATCTTCAGGGTGGGTGTCAGGAGGATGGGGCCAAACTCTTTTCAGTGGTGCGCAGCAACAGGACAAGGGACAATGGGCACAAACTGAAGCATAGGAAGTTCCACCTGAACACGAGGAAGAACTTCTTCCCTCTGAGGGTGATGAAGCACTGGAACAGGTTGCCCGGGGAGGTTGTGGAGTCTCTTTCTCTAGAGATATTCAAGACCCGCCTGGACGAGGTCCTGTGCAGCCTGCTGTAGGTGACCCTGCTTCGGTAGGAGGGTTGGACTAGATGATCCCCAGAGGTCCCTTCCAAATCCTATCATTCTGTGATTCTGTGATTCTGTGAAGAAGACATGTTGATGAATGCATTTTATCATAGTTGATAAAATGCATATATATCACATTAATATAATACATATCATTGTATTTGCCTGTTGGTTTTATAAAAGTCTCAGCAAAAAAAGGTACCATCTTCATTACTTCTTTGTAGGAATGTCTCTAGATAGATGAGCTTTCAAAAAGATCTTAAGGTCTTAATTCAATGTGAGCTGAACTTTCCAATGACTTAGTGGGTTCTGGATCATACCCTAAATGGAGGACTAAGGATGTCGGCCTTCTAAAGGGCATGAAAAAAAAGTAAAAGAAGAAAAAGTTGAAAAAAAGTGTGAAAATTAATTTGGAACCAAGCAAGCAATTTTTAAAGGCATAGCAAAGGATGGTGTTAGAAAATGTGTTTGTTACAAAAATCATTATATTAAGAAGCGATCTTACTTGCTATGTAATTGTTTAAGGTTTGGTTATATTAACATCTGAAGGAGATCCCCCAGCCAGAGCTAGCGGTAAGTGATGTTTGATATACTCTGATTTTAGAAGGATGCTTGCTGGAGATATAAGGAAAACTAAGTGGGCTTCAGTATGAGTGTGTGATTCAGTGCTTTGCAGTCTGGCTTTTTCTGGGGAAGCCTTTGGGGCTGATGTTTCTCCTTTTCAGGAATCAAACACTATCAAATTTGAAATCATTAAAGTGAGAGACAACTCTGCATATTTAATTGATGGCCCGGAAAGGCTGGCAATACTGGGCAATATAAAGCAGACCTAGAAAATACAACTCATGAATGAATGACTGCAAAAGGCAAAGCTGAACTCCCAGATGCTGGAGCACTGACTGTTACCAATGGATTTCTTCAAGGTTCAAGGCATTTCAAGACTGAGTTGTAAAAATAAGGTTCCTATCTTTAGGGCACTGCCTGCATTAATTTCACCTGGCCGTCCTGCCTGCTTAGCCACAGAAATTGCACCACAGAGACAGCCTGATTAATTCCTTGCACAACATATGGTATTGTGTGTCTTCACTGCAGAAGTGACACGCATAGGACTGAGGGAATCTCAGACAGGACAAAAATCTCCTTTGTGAGAGTACAAACACAACCAGTTTCTGTATCTGCAATAGAAGGAGTGCAGACTGGGTCCCATTTCAGTAGTTATTCATCACTTCTTCTCTAATCCCTGCCGTTAGTTTCCTCTTTCTTCTTCAATACAGAATCTGCAGACAGAGGCAGGTACCATCCTCAAGAGCATTTCAAGAGAGATAATAATTTTTCCTGCAAAGGGTTTATCCCTGATGCGACACGTAAGGGTCCTTGTGCTCATCCCTTACGTACCTATCATCTCATCTGAGCAGCTACGGTGTTCAATACGTTATCTGCTCCACGGGGAGGGAAAGTACGGAGCTGGCATGAAATGGGAGCACACACAATGCCCCAAGAATACATTATGCTGCCTGCTAGTTCGTGACAATGGACTTTCATAATGAACTGGATGAGGTGATTCATAAGTGCCACTTCCAATTAAAAAAAACACTTCTGCAAGGGCAAATGAGTGAGGTAACGACTGTAATTCTAATCAAGCTGGAGCAGCTGCCTCATTAGTATGTAATCCTGGAAGAAATTGTCTTTATGACCTGTGCTAATACACTTTAACCTCTTCCTTCTGGACCAAAATAAAACTTGTACCCATAAGATGCTCCACTGGTTCTTCTGGGATGCAAGTTTAACTCATAGTGAGATTAAGCAGATGTTTTCCCTATGAGACACATAGCTGTGCAACGAAATGGAATTCAGTCTTTTTAAAGGAAGATTTTATGGAGATAAATGGCATTAAGTCCATCGTTTTTTGAAAATTCCCTTTTTCCTTTAAATTACCTGAATTTAATTTCCTTTGGGATGAAAAATGTTAAATCCTTTTTTTTGTGTGTTTTAGCTAACAAGGAAGTTAGTTTCTTAAAGAGGAAAGGTTGGAAATCTAAGAGATTTCTAATCATTTCCAAACTTTCCACACAGAATGGTGTTTTAATAATAAACAGTCCATCAGGGGGTGGATCTGCAACTATGCTAATGCCTCTTTTTTCTTGATGCCAGATAAAACCCAGTTGCTGAACTTACATTCAGGTGTGACTTTCATGACAGCAACAGAGAAACTCAATCATGTTTTCATTCTCAATTCTTTCTGGGGTTGCAGTTGAGAGGGACTCACCTCCAGTTGACAACTGAAGGTCATCTCCACTGAAACAATTGAAGGATTTGCCTTTTACTTGGTAGAAGATCAAGTTCTTCAACTCCATGTGAGAGCATTTCAACAGCCAGCCCATATCACAGTAAATCAAGAGCGACATTAAGGAGGGGAAAAAATGTAACTCCGCAAGTGAGGAATGAACAGGCATTTTTTTAACAGGTATTTAAAACGACAGAGGTTTTCTTAAGCCACCAATCTCCTGAATGTTTATTTAGCAGATGAAACATAAGCTAGTGATATCTAAACATTTTGTAAATCCCTAAGCTCCTGGTTTCAGTTCAAGCTGAAAAAGTGACTGTTCATTTTCTTTAAAAAAAAAACAAAAAAAGCTCAGTTGGATATAATTGCATTAAAGTCCAAGCTTCCTCCCCCCTGCTCTCCATATTAGCAATAGCTGGTTTCTTATATATCTAAGACCCCATGGGATCAATATAGCAAAACGCTGTTGACCAGACTTGCCTTTGCTTTTTTGTAACAATGACATTTAAGTCAAAATGAAAGCTGATCCTCCTTGTGAACTTTGATCTCTATTTTTCTGTAAATTAATATTCTAACAAAAGTTCTCTTCAAACTGGCAGATCTACTCAGCTTGAACTCTTTTCTTTTATTTTACCTAGATTATCTAAGAACAGAGTTGTGTGAGTTTTTTACAACAACTTAAAAATATTCAGCATTCAAATCTTAATTAAAAGTCTCAAACAGCTCTTTCTGTATATTTATAAGCAATGTAGAAACACACAGCTTCACTTTAAAGTGGACAAAAGTAGTGTTATCACTCTCTTCTGGGGTTTGCAGGTCAATAATTACAACCACAGCTGGAGTCCTCAACCTAAGTTATCTGCACCCTTGCCTGTGCCCTTCAGGGAAAAAACACTTTGACCAGGAGTGGGGACTGAGCCAAACTCACAAGTTGTCCTTTACCCAAAACAAACACTGAAGTGCCAACATCTGCAGTCATCTGGGTATGTCATGCAACCAACAGGCTACCAGACAGACCACTTCTTCTATTAAATTTCCCAACTTCTCTCACTTATCCTCAGTAGTACTTCCCTGCCACAGCAGATGTGTATAACTCTGTGGAAGCCAAATTATCTTACACCAGTTTTGAAACAATGAATCTGAAATAGCTGACTTCACCAGCTTCAAATTTCTCCTATTGTGCTTCCATCCTCCATGGATTCACCTCTTCTGTGAAATGCAAGATACTGTCCTGTCTCACCTCACAGAAACAGCTTAGCAACCTCACATTTCACAAGACAGACCATTACTAGCAGTTACAAAGGGCCAGTTTGCAAGATCTCAGACTGCCTTGAAGTAGCTTCATTGAGTGCCTATATATCTTGCTGATGATACAGTTTCACTGTTTAATATTCAAACAGCTGAACAGAAACATTGAATGAAACAAAGAATGACCATTTGTCCATGATGGACAGATAATTATAAAGAGCAGGATTAGCTTAATGGTATCTTGCTTCTAAGCAGAATACTAACCATACTTAGCATCTTTTAGCATACTGGTCTAAAGATCAAAAGTTTTAGATTAATCTGCTTTGAAGGTTTATGATTTTTTTTTTGCTGCTGGTCATCAGTATCAGGAAAATAATCTCCAGGTAGGTGGAATGAGCTTCAGTGAATCAGAATCTGTGAAGCAATTTTAAACAAATGTGGCTTGTTTCAAAAGAGGTGGGCTGAGTATCAGTCACCTCAGCCCTGCTGATAAACAGAGACTTGTTAGGTTGTGATAGGATTACTGGCTTGTATCATTTCTACCACTTCTGCTTTCTGCCACTGCCATGAAAGGAGGAAGTTTTTCAGGCATCTGACCACTGTGACATTGAGTCATTAAGGTTTCACCATTCCATTCACGAGCTATATTTCCCAGTAGAAAATCAAGCAACTTTAATCACAAAAGAGAGATTTCTACACCGAGATATATAACGGCCAGCACTGAAGTGCACATTATACTTTAAGATCATGCACAACGTACTCTGCTGACATAATATGTAAAATGGATGCTTGATCTCTTTTGTTATTATCATTTCATCCCCAGGAAATTTGAGCTGCGTATTCCAAGAAATTAAATATGTCTGGATAGTTTTCTGGTGCTGGTGCATGGAAAAACCTACATTCATACTATCAAACTCTGTTCAAACATTTGAATCCGGGTAGTGACATCCAAAGTGCCTGCTGGGAATGGGTCTGAGCTACCTCCTGGGCCATGTCTCCAACCCCAATTGCAGCCACGCTGGGGTCCATTCTAGCAATTTAGCAGTAGAGACAATGACTTCCAGTACCCACAAATGCTCCCTGCCACTATTGAATTCAATAGCAGAGACACAGCCTCAGGTTTCATACAAAGGCAAGAAGAAAAGATACCTGACTTTCCGGTGGTTATAGATGTTCTTCACAGGTAGAAGCTGTATTGGTAGCATGTAGCTATTGATGCTGTTAACCACCCGTGGCTCTGGTCCTTGGTGTAGTCACACTTGCAATCCAATTAACATTTCACTTGCCTACTTTCATCCAAGATGGAGCATACAGAGATTTCAGATGGATTGTGCTGCCTAGGAAAGATTTTGATGAATACCAGTGGGAAGTTTCTGGAGGTCAGCATAGGTATCAACACAATTTTTGGTGTTATTAATTGCATGTTAGTTACACATTCACTTGCAGGAACAGAAATAATCTCACAATGGTACCCACTTCGATGTGTAGGAGTGCCTTTTCTCCAGTGTCCATTCATTTCCAGAACTGCCCATGGAGACAGCCTGCAACCCTTGTAAAGCCGCCAGGGACAGAGCCCATCCTTGCACTTCAGAGCCCTGTGGAGTCACATGCACGGCTGGGACATTTTCTCCATCTGGGATCTCTGACCTGCTATAATTTACAGTGAATTACCTGAATTAAGCTGCATTGAAGGGCATCTTCATGGTAAAACTGGCTGTGGGGAGAGAGATGGTAGAAGACAGCACTTCACTTTCTTCTCAGTTCCCTAGGGCTTGTTTCACTAAAAGAAAAAGAGGAGAAATGCCACTGCCTGCTTTTCTCTGAATTTTGGCTCAGTCAACATGCTACACCCTGACTTTATTGTTTTCTTGAACTTTTGGTTGTGTCTGGATATTTTTCAGAAGGGGCAGAAGAGCTTAGTCTATTGAATGTCTTTCCCAGCTACAGGTCAGACTGGTGTCCAGGATATTTTACAGACTAAGCTTGCCTTAAAGCTAGTTGAGAGATTCCGGAAATTCCTGAACTTGAGGAAAAATAAAGAAAGAAATTAAAGCCGAATGGAGACAGTTTTCTTATGGTTCCTTTCTCTCGACTCATCTATGCCTGAAGTGAGTCGGTCAGCAGGACTTTTAAAAAGAAATCTTCAATGCAGGTGACACAGGTATTTCTGTTTCTTCTGACATAGCTTTCAGGATTAGTATATTGAAAAACAATAAATTAAAGTGAATAAATGAAAGGGAACATTGACCAATTACTTGTAGCATAAATTGTTGACAGCAGTATGTGAATAGAGGTGCTCTAGAGATTATGACCATGGGCAGAATATGATCTGGCATCTTATCTGTTCACCATGAGACATAATTGCCTTCCATTGTTTAATTAAAAAAGGCAGACTTCTATGCTTCCAGCATCACCACCTTATACTGCAGTGTCTCAGAGTTTGTCTTCAATGCAAAAACAGGTACTTACTAATCAAGTTCATTAAATTTGAGTTAGTAAGCAACAAAACACTCTTAATTTCACATTGATTTATCTAATTGCAATAAACCTCAGCTGTGGGGACCTACACTGAAGTAGTACTACAGATCTTTTGTCTGCACTAAGATTTTGCAATTAGGCTACTCGGGGCATAGTTCTTGCAGCAAAGATTCAAGGTGAGTTTTTTTTAAGACAGGAAATGGGTGAAGGAGAGATTGGTTCTGGATCTGGTAAGTAAACCCAACAGTTCAGTTCTCCAGCCTGTAAAGAACACTGTTAGATATCGTAGAGTTTTTGCAGAAGTTTCAGTCATCTTCCCCGGCCCAGCCCTGGAAAAGCAACCAAGGAGCGTATTTGGCAAAGCTGTGCATGCATGCTTATGTATGTACTAAGTTTTCACTAACCAAAGAATTAGCTGATTTTAAGAATATTGATAGTTTCCTCTGCAAAAATGTACAGAAAAATAAAACTTCATTTATGACAGGAGTTGGAGCCAAGAGTCGTAATTACTCTCATGATGCTGAAAATTGGTAGCTGATGCAGAAATAATCAGTGAAGCCCTGTGTGAAGGTCTATAGCCATGTAAGGGAATTCTTCCCCTACACTCCGGTGTATACTTAAATTTCTCTGTTTCTCCCTCTTGTATTCATTTTCAGGAAGACAAGGAAATAATTAATAGGCAATTGCATTACCTAGGAAAGACATTCTACTGTTGGATACATTTATGGAAATAAGGGACAGTGAATTTATCATCAGCTTTATGGCAGCAATAAAAAATATTTATTTGCCTGAAAGGATTTGCACAAATTCTGATCTCTGATTAATAAGAGTTGTTAATAAAAAAAGAGAGCAAAATATTCCGATTATTTATTATATATATTATATATATATATTAT
>Ga0065711_1027374_pt1 | contig 50209 bp, 24 predicted proteins | sample Hoacrofraction12_FD_59098 | JGI IMG/M metagenome (GOLD analysis project Ga0065711, IMG submission 59098) | Hoatzin crop microbial communities from Cojedes, Venezuela - Epithelial fraction 12 v2 (version 2) | ecosystem: Host-associated > Birds > Digestive system > Esophagus > Crop | place... | reverse complement strand
GGGCGCGCGGCTGGCGGAGGCACGCGGGCAGGCGTGCGGGGCGCGTTCGTGTCGTTTCTGGGACGCGCGCCTGTGAAGCGGGGCGGTCGGATGGCCGCGGGAATGGCATTCCTGTACGGCCGGTGTTCTGTTGCGGGCGTACGCTTTTGGAGATCAAATTGCGAAGGACAGCTCACCGCAGCCTCAGCGCCGCTCGGCGGGGCTGGTGTGATCGGACTGCGCGAAACCCAGCGCTTCAACCCCGCGCGCGGTACCGGGGCATGAGATTTCTCTCAGCTGCGAAGCATGCGGTGCAGTTCCTGCTGCAGTCTTAAAGCGAACAGAGTTAACCTGAGCAGTTGTTTCCATGGTGAAATGTGTCATTTTGAGACCGTATTTATGGACCAAAGTCTGCAGCCTTTTCTCAGGCAAGCTCCTGTTGATGTCGATGAGAGGTACCCTGGATAAGGCCTGCAGGAGTTGTTTGGAAGGGATAGCGTTTGCATTCTTTGGTAGCGCATTAATAACATCTGCAAAGGTTGTCTTGTGCCTGTAAGCGTATTCTTGCATTGTGGTGCTTAGCTGTAATGCATTAGCTTTAATGTTCAAGGAGGGGAGCGTGACTCAAGCAGCCCCCGTTTATTTTCTGTCCCTCCTTTTTTGGATGAACATGGGAAATAACCTGCTGTTCTTGCTCAGATGCTCGCTAGTATTCTGGTGGCTGTAGCCTGTGTTCTGTGGCAATGGAGGTGAAGATTCTCACCAGCCCCTTTTCTTTTCTAGCTGTTCTCCCCTCATTTATCCACTGGGGATGTGCCAATCCATGCTCTGCTCTGAGCAGACAAGCAAAGGAGTTTCATAAGAGGGTAAACGCAAAAACATACTTCATGCCTGCAAGCAGGTGTATAAGGCAAATTTGTAGTAGTACGACTCCAAATAATTGGAAAAGACTTTTCAGAGGTGCAACAGGTTGCAAGTGTTGCCATACCAACACATAGTCTTGTCCTAATGCTGTCAGGAAAGATTTCCAGGGTTTCTGGTGACTCAGGGCTACAGGGGACTCATTGGCACCCCTGTGAAAGGGAGACTGGGGGTTTCCAGGCAGCAGAGGCGGCCGGGAAGGTTTCTGGGAGTAGAGGAGCTGTGACCAGAGGAGGTTTGTGCCTGACTGTCAGCACTAGATTCCAGGAAATTGTTCTGGGTGGTGTGGGAGTGTCTGGTAGCAGTTCCTGCCCATTGGTGGTCTAGCCTATAAGTGAAAAAAGTCCCCTTTTGTTAGCCTTGCTGCTGAGTTTGTTTTGCCACTGCCAAGTATCTAACTGTTCTTGGGGAGAGTAGTTAATGAGCGGTGGCCACTTAGAGCTGCATTTACCGTATCAGCCTCACTTGTTCTAAAATCATGAATCTGGCTTGAAAATCATTGGCGCATACCGTTAAAAATTACTCAAAAGTGCTTTGTCTGCCTCCATTTCACACATGATTGCTTCATTCTGGAAGAGCAGAGGGGTTAGGGTGCTTCTCTGGTAGAACAAACCAAGACACTCACATCATGATGTAACTTCAGAAACTGCCAAAACCCCTACTATTAATTATATTTTATTATCGTACTGCCTAAAGGCCAATTAAGAGTGCAGCTGTGATAGTTAGGTACAGTAAAACACAGGGTAGTAACCAGTCCCTGCTCTACAAATTCTCACTATAAATGTTTGGTGGGAAGGATGCAATGCAAGCTCTGTGACTGCTGTAATGGTAGGAAGAGTTGTGGTAATTCTCTGGTTTTGTTTCTCACGATTTTGTGAATGTACTGATAGAGGGAGTTAGGAGAGGGGTGATATATGATTTAGCAGAAGTGAAGCAATTACTTTTTTGTCAGTGATAGACCTTGACAAGAACTTCTGTCCTTTATCTAGTCAAATACAGGAGGAAAAGGATCATCAATGCCTGGGTCCCAGAGTGTGGCAGATCTGCCTTGCTCTGGTCTAAAGGTAATACTGCTGGACAAGTATGGACACAGCTAGGGTGCATTTCCCACCCTTCTCTCTGGACTTTCACTTGTTCTCTGTTGAGACTCAGCTATAGCAACCACTTTCTCAAAAGTAAGTAACCACGGTACAGCTAAGGTGCCACTTCATCATTTCACCCTTGCTGTACTGCCAGAAATGCAGTCCTAGGTTCTGCCTTACCTGCCTGAGCCTCAGAGGGTAGCACCTGGTGGACTCTATGCAGGGACTCTGTATCTGTCTTCATCTTGAAGTATCCAGAGAGAGCTGCTGTTGTTTGGACCTTATGTCCAGAACTAATGTAATGGAGTAAGAATATTTCTTCTCTGCTTCTCAGGACTGATATTTAGGTTCCTGTGTGTCCTCTTCTAAGCACATGAATATTGATGGAAAAAGGGGAAAGTCCCTTGCTGAGTGTAATGATGTGGCTTTTGGACTAAGGAATTCATCTATGTATTAACACCTGGAAACACACAAGTCCCCCCAGTGCTGTTGCATTCAGCTCTTTTGACAGTTAGTTATTAGAAACTATGGGATTGATTCCCATTTACAGAAAAAAAAAGCCCATTGTATTGCTCTAGAAGTATAAGCATCCTTCAAAGGGATATAACATACATTTATATCCTCATTAAATTCCCTTAATGTTGTTGGAACAGTGTGAAATGGATTTTGTGTAAATGAGTATCTCATCTATATGATCTCCTAAAGGAAAATGTGTTGGTGGTAAAAAAGTTCAGAAAACACCTCCTGTCCATTTCAACCAAGATAGTCTTACAAGAAAGTGTGGTGATGCATGACTTACAAATGTCTGTTATCTATTTACAGGATAGTCCTATGTACAGGATCAGCACTAATGCAGACAGCTTTTTTTACCCACCTTCAAGCAACCTCTGTAACAGGAAAGTGTCATAGAAACATGTTAGCATAAAGCATAAAACTGTTTGGTTATGCAAAACCAATCGGGTTCATGAAAAAATTTAAAGAACTTGGGGAACTAAAAGACAAAATTCATAGATCTGGAGTATAGGCCTCTTCTAACTTATCTGGAATAAGATTTTAAGAAGAGAGATTTTTTTCTTCCTTCAACGAAAAGAAAATGTGGCCATCAGTGCGTTCCCTTGGTGACTCCAAGCTGATTTTTAAGAGCTCAGCTTGACACAAAACCTTGGCCCCCTAAAGAAATATTATCGGTGGAGCTTCATTAGGTGAAGAAAGCCAATCCCTTTCTTCTCACTTGTCAGGCAGGCAGCAGCTGCCACAATTATTAGAAACATGATTTGAATTTTTTTTCCAGCACAATCTAGTGTGTTGGCAAAGCTGCACTGTATAAACAGTGACTGCAGGTCATCATCTCTTTATCCAGGTGCGCTCTTCCCTCTGCAGCAAAGTCTGCCTTTACTCCCAGGCTTTGGTAAGTACTGGACACAGGCAATGGCTGTGGTTTCACTGCTTCCATAGGAACAGAAAGCACACTGCATAAGCAGGGACCTGTATATATCACTGAATAAACCCCGTTGTGACAGCAGGATGAAATAATTTGGGAAAGAATTAGAATTGGCCAAGAGCCAATGGGTCTGTGGCTGTGCAGATCCACTGCTCTGACAATGGCACTGGGGGGTTTGTAGCAAGCAGAAGTTTGGCCAGAGGCTGCAGCAGCAGCTGCGGTTGCAGTTACTGTTGCCTAGTAGCCTAAGAAAACCTGCTTTCCCTTGGTCGCCACAGAATTTCTCTGCAGAAAGGCCATTTCTAGGACTGTGTGTATGAATCAGGGTTAACACTTTCATATTATATAGATCGTTTTTTTGGTTTGGTTTTGGCCACTGAGCGTGGAATAGATGATGTGAACTCACCATATTAAAACAGTAATCCTTCTCTGGAGAGTGACATATGGGAACTGGGCTCTGCTGTGTGGAACTGACAGATGATTTTTGTTCTGCTTTGCTTGCCATATCAGAATTCAGAAATGCAGCAGTGTGTGTGTATATATGTATTTTCTTATTTTTCCCCCCAGTCCCTCAGGAAAATCTCTGGCTGGGGAAATTAGCTGTGTGTATTGAATTCACATGTTATTCCATAAGTATATCTGCCCTGAGAAAGTGAGAGGACATTGCTTGTTTTACAGTCATCCATTTAAAAGACTGTTGTGGTCATCAGACAGATAAATTTTTACAAATATTTCATGAACAGGCTTTCTAATCTTTGGTGCAACTACTTCAATATAGTCTGTTACTTGCAGAAAAGAAAATGGTGCTCTCAGGACAAAGTCCATGTCAGACAACAAGGCAACATCTTTTCTAGCATCCGAACAAGGTACCCTACGTATAAACCTGGTAAATGGGATGAAAGGGAAAAATGATAGGATACAGCAAAGTTGGATAGCTGAATGATATCAAGGGCATCCCCTTAATTATTAATATTTGCATTAGCTTTTCACAAGTGCAAGATAATTTTTTCCTTACTTTTTTGTGTTAGGGCAAAATTTTCCATCTGTAGCTCCCATGTGAGCAGCACATAGCACTCTTGGATAGATGGCATGTGACAGCACTGGGAGATTCATGGTGGAAGAAGTTCAAAACATACAAAAGAGATCCACAGTGCAGATGGGAGAGTTAAATTCTTCTTTGAAGTTGTAATTGCATCAAGCTATTGTTTCTCCACTATGCCTAATAATCTCCTGGTGCCATAAAGCTCTGTCTTCTAATGTCTTTTTGTTGGCTACTAGACATAGGGCACAGCTTTAAAGTAGCAGATGACTCTGAATGATTCCTGGCTTTCCTGATGTCTTTTACACTGCAGTGTTCACTCTAGAAAAAGAATTTTGCGTGTTTTGCATGAGTAATGCTGGGATCATTCTTCTGTATCTGTGGCTTTAAATACTACCTATGAACATACCTACATAGCATTTTACAGACATACGTGCCTGTGCTGTCTGGCTTTAGCTGATTTTTGGGTTGCAAGCTATATGGCTGTGGAAGAGTAATACTGGAATGTGGTTTGTGGGAACTGCTTCCCCTTAAGTCAGATTTAGCACCAGGCTGAGTGGTTATGTGGCTTTTAGTGAGGCCCATGCACAATATGGGAACAGGAGTTTATGTTTCTTATCTATTATGCCTGATATGTATTTATTTTAATGCTGATACTGGCATATTCTTGGTTACCTGCATACATCTGGATTTAAGATCTTAGTACACGCACGAAGACATGAAAACATTAGAATGTGAAAATCCCAGACTGTTTCAGGGATATCAATGGCTCTTTAAAGCAATTTTTTGTAGATATCAATAAGGCACAAGTCTGGATTTTTATGCAATGACCTGTCACAGAGATTTTGCTTGAACTTGGGCAAGTCACTTATCACCACCTAATTAAACATCAGCCATGTGGTGCATGATCTGAGGCAGGGGTTGAGTGAGAAACTGCAATCATGCAATTAACATTAGTACCCAGTTGTTTAAATGGAAATACATAAGTTCCAGGAGGAATCCTGTTTGCCCTGCAGTCTATATGAAATACCACATCAGAAAAGGGCTGATATACATCTGAGGTTTTAAGGAGTACTGCTATAATAACCTGTGGATACTAATCCATCCCTTTCTAACCACTGCACATATTTGCATCTGAACTTAGTTTTGCCATTTCCAAGACTCTTATGTCATGTTTTTCCAACTTACCTAACCTCCTTTTCAAAATTTTTTTCTTAAAGTAATATGCATAAACACAACATTATTCAATACATTTTGATGAAAAATATATGCTTCAAATTCTGTGAACAAGACAAACTGTGTGCATGGCTTTGAGAAGCAAATTTAGCAAGCGAATGGTAAAAACACAAGGTGGTGATTTACTCCTAGGAGGTGGCAGGAAAAATGTCTAAAATACTGAAATACATATTTTTGAGAGTGTTCTTACAAGCTCCAATTTCACAAGGCACAAAAATTTTTGTTTTTGCAATATTGAAGTCTAACATTAACTTTCCTATGAGAACATAAATTGTTTTGGAAGTCAATGATCATAATGCTGTTGGTTGTCAAGGGCACAAATTTGGTGGCCTCAGGACTGAAGAAAACTCCTGCCCCCAACCATTAAATACTCATTTTTACTGTTAGTTATTAAAACCGAGGCATAAGAACCTACGCTATATGTACATATGCACATAAAAATATTTTTATGTACTCATGAGATCTTAAGGCTTAGATGCAATGTGGCAATTGAATGAAAGCATGTCAGCTAAAAATGACTGAAATTCCACAATAGCACTCAATATATATTGGCATTAACTATTTATACTGTATAGCACCAGAGAACTGTATCACTGAACTAACAGAAAACAATGAAATGCTTATTTTATGTTTTGTATAACATTTTCCTTGAAAAAATTCTACGAGGAGAGGCTGAGGGAGCTGAGCTTGTTCAACCTGAAGAAGAGAAGGCTGCGAGGGGACCTAATAAATGCTTACAAATATCTGAAGGGTGGGTGTCAGGAGGATGGGGCCCAGCGACAGGACAACGGGCAAAAGGCACAAACTGAAGCATAGGAAGTTCCGTCTGAACATGAGGAAGAACTTCTTCCCTCCGAGGGTGACAGAGCACTGGAACAGGCTGCCCAGGGAGGTTGTGGGGTCTCCTTCTGTGGGGATATTCAAGACCCGCCTGGAGGCAGTCCTGTGCAGCCTGCTGTAAGTGACCCTGCTTCGGCAGGGGGCTTGGACTAGATGACCCACAGAGGTCCCTTCCAACCCCTACCATTCTGTGGTTCTGTGATTCTGTGATCATCAGGCAGCAGAAAACCTCGTTATCAAAGAGTGTTATGCAGTAGCACAGCACAAGAATCAGTCTATCATCTTATTAGACTAAAGGTGAAAAAAATGATCTGTGAATAAGTAGAGTAGAAATAGCTTGATTGTAAAAGCTAGTTGAATATTCCTGGAGAGAGCATTCTTTACAAAATTAACACTTGGGCAAAAGTATAAGAGGCTGTACAATAATTTTGAATCTTCGTTCTGTAATGTGGGACTGAAGAGCCGTCAGGTGGTTTTCAGCCCCTTTGTGATCATGCTTTAGAAAGCTGTTAAAATCAACCATTGCTAAATTAAATGTGGAAAAATTTGCTAACAGTGGGAATGTAGATGCAGACAGTCAACACGTGTTCACCATAGAAAGGGCACAGTAACTAATTATTCATTGATATAGATAAAGATATAACTGTACAGTATGAATTATCATTACTGAAAATAACTGGGAATTTAGCACGATGTTAAAAAATTATATTTAGCAGTAGTGCCTGCGTAGCAGACGTATGCCAAATAGGCATGCTTCTTAGACGTACCCTGATGCTCTGGATAGTTTCTAGCACAGAATATAAAACGACAGTGGCAGAAATGGATATTTAGCTCTCTAAATAGTTAAAGCTATAGTGCTCAATCTTCTTCTAATGACATGAGAAGTTGCAAATTGCAATCCTTCTCTTGTCATATGATAGAACCTACTGTACATATATTTTACCACCTGTCTGCACATGTTCAGTAGCTGCAGTGCTTCCCTGGAGTGTAGATTTACCGCACACGGTGATCAGTAATACTGCCCATGCACAGTAGGTGTAGTCTTATAGACCATAGCTGTGCACACAGTTAATTGGATGTACTCCAGCTTCTATACATTTCCAATGAATAAAGGGCCTATGCAGCCAGTTAAATATTATCTTTATTCTATACCAAATAATTTGTTTCTCTGTGACAAGTTCATTGTTTGTAGAAACGTCTGGACTTCTGTCTGACAGAAGTATGTCGCTGAAGTTCAGAGGTGTTACACCTATGCACTTGTTGTTCCAAACACTAAGCATGTATTTTCTGCCACTTTGGTTTTTCTAATACAGCTGCTCCTGCATTTGAAACTGAAAGAAATGTGTATTTCAAGATTTATTTACGATTGCCTGTATTATCATTGCTGATATTTTGGTTTCTGAAATAATTGAGCTTTTTTTTCTCCTTTTAACTATTTTTCAAATTATCTATTATGTTATTCATTTCAAGGGTTTCAGGAAAAAGCAACAAACAAGGCCTTACATAAAAGGGAGTTACATATAGCTAGAAAAATATCACTGAGCAGTTAGGAATGGTTTTCCATTAATGTTCAAATAAAAACTTAGTGCTTTGCTTATATAAAGGACGCACAGTGAAGTTGGTGATAGGCATTCAAAACTATAGAAATTCAAATGCAGTGGTTCTGAACCAGTTCATCTCAACAACATCTATGTGACATTTTTATAGTCAAACAGGTTCTAGAGGAAGTAATTTGGATCCATGAGTTTGGCTTTGAGATTTCTTTAAAGTGAGTCAAAATGTCCTTTTATTGATCTGAACATTCCCAGGGTGGGCAGGCCAATATCAAGCTTCGCTTCCTATTGCTATGTATAAATTTGCCCTTGTTGAATTATAACTTCTGCGGAGAAGCATGTGAGCTCATAATACACATACAGTTTGTATATTGTTACCTAAAATGTGGCTTCAGTGGAAATAGTGTATAGTTTACAATAATATGGGGTTGAAATTCTTTGCAATATAGTGATTACTCTCAGCCTACTGAAGTCAACTGGAAGTGAAAGACTTTAGTGACAAGTACTCTGGGCTTGTTTTCAATCTGGGCAAGCAGAGAACTCGGGTATTTCATGTTCAGTATCTGGGTTATGATTATTAATCTAAAATACTGATTTAGCTTATCACAGTAAATAAGCACCTCATAATGTAAGGTTTTTATCCTTAAGGTATCCCTGTTTTGTAACTGAGGAAAAGAAACATGAAAGACTAAGACCTTGACAAGACCTTAGTTTTGCTGGAATAGCTCTTTGATTGGATGTACCTGGCATAGCCTAGTAAGAGCTCAGTATGGATTCAGTGATATTGACAGAAAAATTCTCTTTATGGCTTTTCACTTGGAGAGTAGGAATACATTATCCTAGTTATGAGACTTACTTTGTTGCAGTATAAAATACAGGTTTCTGAAGTAAAAAAGGAACACTTTCCTCAACATAGATACAGAATCAAATTTTGTAAGCTGTGCCATAGCAATTTTCCTGAAGGGAAGCTGAGAGCAGAACTAATATCTTCTGTGTCTCACCAGTGCCTCAAACCACGAGACCAAACTTCCATTTCCTCCTGTACCAAATACTAAGGGTAAAGAATAATAAAACACAGACTGAATGAATTAGCTTAATAACTAAGGGAAAATTGTTGTAAGTAATGGCAACAGTAATAATGAGAAGATATCCATCATGTAAGAGGGTGATTTGTCTTGGTGCAATTCTTCATTTCCTCTGACTGGAATATTTTAAACACATTCAAACCATTATGACTTTTCACTGAGTTTTAAGGATTGTAACTATTAGGTGTAACTTGCATACAAAATAGACATGCTTATTTGTAGCATGGGTGATGTGGGTCATATTCTGCTTACATGCGTGCCTGTACAATATGTGCTTGAGAGCTGAATGGGTGGCATTTTTTATGATTGAACTCATTCAATAACTTGGGTATTATTTTTTTAATCAATTACTGATAGTTAATTCATTTAAGTAAATGGACTGCTTTAATAAACAGATATTTCTATATATGCTTGGGACCATATGCATATTAGTATATATAATTTCCAAGCTGTCAACTCTGTATCTAAATTCAGTCTGTCTTCTGATACATACCTACAAAAATCTGCAGATTTTTCAGATAGCATAGTTATTGCTGATGTCCCAGATTCAGTCCCCAGATAACTGTCCTACAAGAGCTTGTTATGCTTGCAGAATATGTGGAAAGATGATTTTGCTATAGGGCAGGCAGAAATGAAGGCTGTGTATCTGCTTGAGCTGTGTGCAGTGGCAGCATGTTCTTCTTCTGTGCAGCTGCTCCAGTTAACACCAATGGAATGATAAAAAGAAATGGGGAAGAAGTAGACATATCTGGTGTCTAGAAACTGATGAAGCATTAGACATATCTGATGACTTAATACTTTTAGCTTCATGTTCTTCCGTTTAGCACCTTGGCTTTCCCTGGGTGACTGTTCCTGAATTTGACATAGCCTAGAAAGAGAATGGCTACACATAACATGTGGGGACATTAAGGCACAAAGTGTTACCTAAGATAAACTAAAGTAGCTCAAGTGTACCTCAGCATTATTGCCTGCAGCAATGCCCTGTGGAAGCATTCAAGAATGCCAAATACTCGAGGTGCTCCAGTAACTGTAGCTTCTGCAGGCCTCTGCCTTGCGGATTGCCTAGTGGCGAGTTCTGCTGGCCTTGCATCTCTGCAGTGCGTCCCTTGGCCTACTGACATGTCTCTAGAGGGAGATCTGACATCTTTATGGCTTCTGCATAACCAGAGAACTGTAAGAAAGCCCCAAATGGGTGACAAAGGCCTTGCTCTTATAACTTGAAAGGAGATAGTCTTTATCTTTGGTTTTATAGATGTACATACTGAATATACCACCTGCATTGACTACATGAGGCCAGCATCATTTCATGGAGTTGTAAACTTTGCTGAAGTGGAAGGATTGAGGACAGATTCTGTTGATGTTATGATCTGTTCTTTCTGGAATGACAATAAAGAATCTGATTTGTATGGAAAGCCAATATTATATAATTATAGACATAGTTACACACTGCCAGAAGATTTGCTATATTATATATTTGCATGGAAAAAAACGCAGGCCAAAGTAATTTCATTTCACATCCCATACTTCAGCTGTAAGAGAATAAAACTTTCCCAATGCATAGTTAAATGCACTATAAGGCATCTACTGGCTCGTTTGTCCCCTTGCAGTGTGGTACATGCATAGTTTTAAAATAATTACGTGCAAGTATGTAATACTTGCTTTTTTTGTTTATTTTTTGTGCAGCTCAAATGCTGCATGTTGGCTTCTGCCTGAAGCCTGACTAGGTACATGGATTTGCTTTCAGGATTTTTATTTTATTTAATTGCAACATGGATCTCTGAATACAAAGATGAAAACAGGATTCCGTCTCTGAACTTAGAAATCTAGATAGTTTTTTTCCAGGCAAATTCAAGTCTCTCAACAGTTTTAAAGAATTCAACTTTGATAACTTTAATAATTCTGTAAAACATTCCATTCGTGCTTTAATAATTCAGTAACATAAACTGTAATGTTTTCCTTATCTTTCCAAGATAGCAATCTGTGTATATTATAATTTTTTATTTAAAGTTTTATCCACAAATTCTTCAATGACTTAGTTATTGAGATTGGATTGAAACTTTTACCTTATTTGTTTAATAGCTGAAGTTTAGTGGCTTAGATATTTTAATGCCCCAGCAACTCTGAATAAATCAACTTTTCCAAGTTCTTTGTGGTCTAATGATTAATGCTAAATTAAATAATTTTGACTTGCTGTTTATTCACCTGGTAGAATAGCTCAAAATGTCTCTACAACCTCAAAAATCTCAGAAAAAAATCTTTTATGACTTGGACATATGCAGGTGGCTCAGCAGAGGCTCTCCAGTCAGCCTTGGTATAATTGTAATTGAGATGGGAACAGACAAGAAAGCAGCAAGCCTTAATTATATTCCTACCAAACTCTGTATCTAGCATGGCAATTAAATTGAACGTAGATGTATGCAATCAAGTGACAAACAAGAGCAGTGTATACATCTAGGAACGTTCTGCAGTGTGTGACTAAAATCAACCAGGTGGAAAGTGCTGAAAGTCCTGCAGGTATCTGAAGGAAACAGATGTGTAATAGAGATGTTTCTTTTCTGAATCCTGCAGTATTTTCTAAAAGAAACTCAGTTCTTCCAAGTAAATTATATCCCCTTAAAACCATAGGAATTCTTCATTTTCAGGAAATTCATCCAGTACGTCATTTCTTGTCAGTAGTGGGAGTAAAATGGAGGCAACTTCTTTGATGAATTTGAATGAATGAATGCCTCATCTACCCTGACAGGCCTGCTGAAGGCTTCATCCTGCACCGTGTGAGCTTCTCCTTTCTACCTGAACTCTCACTCTGTTTAGTAGGACTTGAATGCAATGAGCAATTTTGGAACTTGGACTTGAAGTCTTTTGCTATCAAGAGTTTTTATCATAGACAAGTACAGGATGCACCCATTTCAGCATACATGTGGCAGTAGCAGTGTAAGGAAGACAGATTCTGAATTGATTTGAGAGGGGAGATGCTATGTAGCCCAGCAAAATTCAGCTGCCATTCCCAGGGAGTTCAAACCTGAGTAGAAGCATTCTGAATTAGGTGGTGAGATCTACAAAAGGGGGGAAGTTCCTTTTGAAGAATATGGAAGAAAACAAGAACATGGCTTTCATGGACAGACAGACCTTTCGACTGGGTAAATCAGCTGTCAGTAACTGTGGAGCAAGGAGCTCTGCATTGTCTGAGGCAACAGGTCATTGTAGGTTAATGGAGTTCTCAGCGATCTAAACACTTGTAAATCCATGAAAAGCAAGCCATTCTGTCTTTGAAATATTACTTTAAAAAGTCCACAGCATTTTACATGCTAGGATCTCAAATTAATACGCAGCTTAGTTAGATACCAGAAGTTGTTTAAGATCTCTTTTCCCACTATGGACAAATGGATGTCACTCTGCCCAATTTTCAACAGTACCCCTGAATTGCAGTGAAATAGAATTGTTTATATCTTTAATCTAACTCAAATTAAAAAGCAAACGGTTGGATTTTGAAAGAAGCAACAGCCTTAAAAATATTTTCTTAATTCCAAATTAATCCAAATACACAATAGTGCAGTTTTCTTCATCTTTCCCAAGAGTTCATTTATGTTGTTTGAGGGATTTATTTGTTTTGGATTTAAAAGGCTTTGATAACAGAACATCAGTATAAGCTCTTATTTGGTACAATGTAATTTTCATGTGTTTTTCATTACTATTATTTGCCTACCTGCCCTGGCAGAACACTTCCTGGATACAAATTCTAATGATAAACAGGAAACTGTGACCAATGACAAATTCTATGCCTAAAAACAGGGAAAATATATGAAGGAGGTGATATTCTTGTTACTGTTTAATACTTAATTTACTGTTCTTTGAATGGGCTCATCTCTCTCTCTAATGGCAACAATTTATTTCTACTATTTTTTCTGCATCTAATACACCACTTTAGAAACAGAAATGTTTACTATTTTGATGTAAAATTCTACACTGAATTGGTAATAATTAAATAAGAGTGTGTGAATGTTCCTTGCATTCATATTGGAATTAAATTCATATAGTCTGGTCTCCTGCTAGAAGATCCTAATGTTTATGAAATTCACTATAGTAGAAGTAAGGCAAGTAATCAGCAAAACTTTCTTACTGATGTGCATGCCACTTGATGAATATGCAGAAGAACCATATCACCATCTTGGATAACAGATGGAAATTGTATATGACTCAGATAAGATTAATGACTCTTAGATAAGATGAGCTAGTTCATTTATGGTGCAAAACCAAAGTTAAAAGCAATGACTGCACCTATAATCTTAATTAAACAGGTTAAAATGCTACATTTTTAATCACTGTGATGCCAAGATTATGACCACTGTTAAGAGGATAGAAAGTATTAACATCTAAGGAGTTAAAGTGTATCCATTAATCTGTTAATGGATTGGTGGCTGAACCAGTGAATATTGATTTGTCTTGGGATATAGATGTAAGGTTTGGAGATTTGAGGAAGGATGTGATGCTCCAGAAGCAGGTATCCCTGCCCATAATATGGGCTACACATTTCTGTGTGTTCTTGCTACACATTTTTTTATGTTCTCCTCTCCAGATGCCTGTCCATCTCTTATTCGTGTCTCTTCCATATCATTTTGCCATTTTCCTTGCCATTTCACCGTCCCAGTTCTATCACTCTGTTTTCTACACAACTTTTCTTTCTTTTCTTGTCGTCATGTCTTGTTCACTCCCTCCTACATAGTTTCTTACTTTTCTTGCCTCCTCCCCTATCCTCCATTTCTTATCCTTTTCTCTCATCTAGCTCATTCAGTCTCCCATTTTAATCTTCTCACCCTCTTTTGTGTACTTTTGCTGTGTCTATTTCCAAACTTCCTGCCCCTTGCTCCACAGTGCTCCACTTCTTTGCTTTTCCCTGTCATGCTGTCGCCTGTGTATTGCCAGCCAACCAGCCTTGCTTAGGGCAATAGTTAATTGACACAGTAAGCAGAAACCAAGTGACTGAGTCCTGAAGTGAAGAGTAATGTGACACCTTTTTCTTTACTTATGTTGGTGCCCTATGCTTACAGAACCCCTCTAAATATTACTTGTACCAAGGTCATTGCTGCCAGTGTTGACACCGTCCCATTTTTGCAGGCAGAAGTAAAGCTGAGGAGCTGTCCAAGGTATGGCTGGAGGTCCCATCTGTCCTGTCCCATCCTGTCCTGCCCTGTCCCATCCCGTCCTGTCCTTCTATCTCTTTCCCCTTCAGTAATTGAGCACTGAGTTTTTCAGGAAAGTGGCTGCAGACATGGCCAGGAAGCCTCTCTTTCTCTCATCCTAGTAACTCCATTGCAGCCTGTAGGGAGGTATCTGTTGATCTGTGACCAGCTAATAGAATCCAGGATAGCAATCTCGAAGTGCTGGAGTTAGTAGGATGTTGCAGTGCAGGCGGCTCAGACACCACTTTAGCTGAAGCTAAGGAACACAGAGGAAAGCAGTATCTCTTGTTGCAAAGTTTGGCAGAAGGAGCATGCAGTTTCTACATGGAGATGGAATTACAGAAGTATCACCAGTGTCCTGCTTCCCTAATCACTTGCCTAGCTAGAGTTCTAAGATGTGCAGATATGTTGGGTTTTTTCTATATCCAATTTATACTACCCAATTCGATTGTTTTTAAATGTTTGGAAAAATGTATTTAAAATATGCTTCTGTGCGTTGCTATCAATATTATGAACTGACACCTAAGGATACTTTTCCAGTCTTCTGACCTAACCTTTCATTTAGAATATATGTAATGGATATCTGGTGTATCAAAGACGTGGTGAGAGACATTGACAGGTACAAAGGATCAACCTTTACTTCTCCTTGATCCAAAGAATAATTTGTTTTCATGGGCATTTTCAACTAAGTAATCATATTTAATATCTAGAATATTTTTATCATCTGTTTTAGGAAGTAGCATCTCTACACAGAGGATTAGAGAAAATTTTTTTATTTTTTAGTTTGCTTAATTTGTACATCTGAGAATTCTTTGTGTGTAGTTAATTTGTTTCTCCAGTGACTCGTTTTCCCCACTTGTTTATGTGACTTTTTCCAAGAGTCCCAAAAAAATGGGATTGTAAAATGACCCTCCAAAAAGCAGGCGGGTGGCACTGGCACAGTGCATAAAACTTTTGTTGTTTATTTCATTAACTTTGTCCCATGTTTTTTGGATCTCTCGTAAGCTCTCTATGCTGAAATTTATGCTTTTGTAAAATGGGGAGAATGTCCTTTTCAGTTTCAGGACATGATACGAGGGTTATGTAAACCATAATTAAATTCAGTAGTGTAAGATCATTAGAAGAAAGTCTCTTGTTCTTATAGTAACTCTAATCCTTAAAGATACTGATAATACTGTAATTTGGTACAATTTCTAACAATGTTGATGGGAGTTAGAATTTTTCAGGAATTCTAAAGATGTTGGAGGCCTCGAACAAGTACTTATGATATTTGCCTCTTATGCATTTTCATTACAGATGAGTCCTCTTCTCAGAGGATCTATGGGGATCCTCTACTGTCCCTGGAATTTTTAGAATCAGGTGTGATAACAAAAGGTTCACTCCTCTACTCCATCTAACCTCTTCCAATCATGCTGTCACAAAATGGCAATACAGCAGTTGTTAGCTACTTCTGTGTCTCCAGAAGAATATCCATACAATATATAAAGTTCCTCTAGGAGAGAGTGAACCTTCAAATGGGTATTTTCCATGGTTAGTATCTTTTTCAATGCAATGACATTTTTTAAATGACATAGAAAGATTACTTTTCATGTAGAAATTTCACAGAAAGCAAGAAATATGGTTTATTATTAGTATTCTATGAATTATGTCACAGGTTTTCTTTTTAAATATAACATGTAAGATTATTATATAAATGTACTAATTTATCATGCTTTACAATACTTGAATTCTTAAGTACTTTTTTCCTCAATCTCTTCTGGGTCTCCAAGGAGAGTTTTAAAATGTAAAAAGGGAAAGAAAAGAAATTAGGGTTGGCAAAGCATTGCTGAGATTTTTTTCAAATGCAGTAGCTATTTTTCCAATTTGTTTCCATTATGGAACTGTGGTGAAACAGTAGTGTTAGCAGTGTAATGATCAAATGTCATGGAAACCAGTTCTAAGTAAGATCAGATTTTATGTTTTGGAAAACTATCTTGAATATGGGAGAAAGAGAAGCTGATTCTTATGCAGTTTTGTAACAAAAATTATAATCACTTGTGAATTATAAAAAGTATGTCTAAAATCATATCACTGGCAGGTGCAGGAGGACAAAAGATGTATGTATTTGAATGTATTTGAAGACAAGTTAGCCAGGTTAAGTGTAATATTCCTCCATGGGTTTTTACTTCAGGAGTTGTGTGGAGTCTAGGTATAGGAGGGAGGAGAATGCCCACATGGCTCTGTAGATGCAAGTTGCATAGATTTTTAGGTCACCCCTGCTACTGCAAAACCTATAGTAAAGAGGTTACTTTGTAAGAAAAGGAAAAGAGAGAGCATTTTTTTGAGTTATTTGCTGCTAGTTAATCTACTGCTAGAAAGAAGATTTGCAATAAGATGCAGAGCAGAGAAGTGCAGATTATACCTGATATAATGTGGCATGCATTAATTTTGCAGTAAATGCAAAAATTGAAAGGAAGCATTCGTAGCTGTTTCTTACCCCTGCCCTCTCCCACCTCCATCAAATAACCTACTTAACCTCCTGGGAGTAAAATGCTACTGTAAGTGCCACTTTCATCTGGAATGGATTCATTCCCTTCAATAGTTTCCCTGTAAAAACTGTTGAAAACCAGCAGCAATCATTTGTCCTCAATTCCAGCCTTGAGTGCTCAACCTTGGATGGGAGAATCATGCTGAGTCCTTTCCTCCAATTAATACTCATCTGCTATTAAAATGCTGCAGATTGCATTAGTTACTCATTTATACCTGGTAATATCACTGCCTTCAAATTATATTGAGCTGACCCCTGTGCTGTGCTCTTTGCCTTCTGCCGGTTTGCGAGAGAGTTGGGCCCAAGCTGCTTGCTCTGTACAAGCGCCCAGCAGCAGTGTGGAAAGGCTGGTTACTGTTCGGCTGTGCCCTCTGCTGAGTCTGGCTTGTCTGGTCTCCCGGCTAGTCCTGCTCAGCTGGGTTACAGCTTCCATGGCTAAATGGCTCCAGGAAGGCAAAAATGAAGCTGATGTACCTGTGTGTTCTGGCTTTGCTCCTTTGACCAGTTGCATTAAGTTGTCTTTATTGAGATGGCAGAGGTTTCACTGAGATGCCTGAGAGAAATCTTCACACCTTCAGTCAGTGACCCTGCCTCCAGAATTTTCAAGCAATTATTCTATGTGTAGGGCCTGGGGACACTAATGGTATTTAGCAAAATAGCCACAATCCCTTCAAAAATGTGTTGCTTAGTAAATGATCAAGCTGATCAAAAACAGAAACAAAAAGGCTGTTTAGCTCCTTCATGTTTTCTTCGGAGTTAACAAGAAGTAAATGAAATAGTTTTGTGACAATGGTCAACAGAAGTTACCCAATATTTCAGTAAAAAGTGACTGTTTTAGCATAAGCACTTTTCAGATTAGTATTGCACTTCAGAGGAAAAATCCAGGGCCAGCTGAAGTTAATTATTTCAGTCAAACTGTAATTTAAAGTATTTCATGAGGACCTGTACTCAGTTGTCTCTCTAAGGAAATAGCTTACTGAAATGAATCTATATTCCTTTTTTTAATCTGAAAAAGGATACAAGGGAGGAAAAAAGTTAAGTTGTGCATCCATAAAGCTCACATTTATTTGTTATACATGCAGGGCAGTTTTGTCTTGAGTTGCCTGAGGTTTTTTAAGATATCTTTTAAATGTTCTTTCCGAAATTTTGATTCATCTTTCAAAGCATCAAACTTTATTATAATAATATTGATATTTCCTGCCCCACTTATATGGCTTACATCATTTCAGTACCTGTTAGATCATTACTATAAAACACATCTTTGTCAGCAGAAAAAGAAAGAAAAACTCAAGAGCGGCATAGCCAGGAGAAAATGATTCTGTCTCTCTGCACAAATTAAGGGAAATGTCATCATAGATCAGATATTATGCACTACACATGCATAATGTCTGCATTTTTTCCTCCCATTTTCTCTCAGTCAAGTCTGATTATGAAGGGAAACTAAAAAAATAATGGACAACTGGAAATTGCTAGAATATGTTATTATGGAATGCTTTGAATATTATAAATGAATTAGTTATGCCATGAGGGCAAGAACAGCTGTGTTCTGAATCAGGAAGTAGCCTGATTCTGCCTTCATTTTTATTTTAAGCCAGTGAAACTAGCATATGACTGAAGTCAATAGATCTAATGAATCTTTCAAAGTATCTTCCATGTAGGAACTACTCAGAATATAACCACCTTGTTGTGCAAAAGCCATTAGAACCAAATACTGCTTCCTGGTGTTCCAGGGTAGCTCCTTTCATTTTCAGCAGGATTTGGGAACATAGTTTACTGCTTTGTTTTTATGTGTCTCCAAACTACGTATTACAGGAAGAAAAGGTTATCAATTCAGCAAGTTTGTAGAGCTCCACTGAGTGAAGGAGCTGACTTAGTATAGTTAGAATACCAGAAGTCCATTTGGAACACTTTGCAGGAACAAAATATGCATTCCCTTACAATGTGTATTTTAGACATTTATTTACTGTATATTTTAGGTCAAGTTGTTTCAAATTAATTTTAAAATTTGAAGTAGACTGAGAGTCCTCAAAGACCATATTTCTCTGACTGTCCTGTGTGCTTGCCCCAGACTTGAGATTTGGGAAGACAGGGACAGTCAGTCTGAAGATGCAGCTCCTAAGGGAATATGTACTTTGAAATATATATAGCTGTCTTCACCTTCCTCTGTCAGGGTTTTCCCCCTCCTACATGGAAAAGCAAGGCTATCTTGGCAGCTAACATGCAAAGATCATTGTAATTCTCAGGGATATGTGCTGTGGCGAAAATATATGAGGCGGCATGGAGAATAACTGCATTTTGTCATTTATATAAAGTCTATTGAAGTTGGAAAGAAGAATGGTCGTTATAGAGTGTTCTGTGGTCAATTGCTAATTTTTTTATGCTATCAGTCCAGCAGTGCAATGATCTGTGTTTAATGAAAATAGCTTTTTAAGGAAAAAAGGACTCATGCTAAAGCTGTATTAAGCGTCTTTCATGGAAGAAAAGATGGGTGATTTTGCTGCCTCGCCAGTGAGCTGGGTAGTGTGTAAACTGCATTGTGCTTGAATGCCTCATGGGGACTGTGATCTGTCTGTTCTAGCATTCTTTGTACGACAACACTCTCCCTTAGTGCTGTATTCTTCCATGTCACATGGAGGCCACAGACATCTGGGCCAGATATTTGGGCATAGACTAATTCTATGTTTAGGCACTCAGTCCCCAGGTTTTCCATATAGTCAATGGAGAGAGTGAGTGTGCTTTGTGAGACAGAAGAATCTCCAGAAGGCGATTCAGGTTTTAAGAGGACCAGATACACGCTTTGAGGTTTCAATGACTTTTAGTATAGTTGGAAGCTCCTAGCTGAGGTAATTCAGTTAAATAACTAAGTTTGGATGAATCCAGGCCTTGGTATGTATTTTATCTCCCAGACTATGCCAGCGAAAATCTGTTTCTTAAGAGTGTCAGGATTAATTTGAAAAGAATTCATCTTACATATACAGCCTTAAACTAAGACCCACTGTGAGTTGCAGTCTTTAGAAAGCATCTTCAATTAATGTCATGCCAAATTATGTTTGTGGTGGAAACACACATATATGCAATTTCATAGGAAATATGAAATCATAACCTCATTATTTCACAGAGTGGGTACCTCCTTGTTATGGCAGCTGGTGTTTGTACAAGGGTTTATCTGTGCTCCAATTGCAAAAGCACACCAGGCAGGACTGATTTCATGGCTCAGCTGGTAGTCTTTGCTCCACCATGGTAACTGGTAAATTCAGCTTAGTGTGGAGACATTCTTCTTCCTTTCTCCAAAATGGAGAATTTTGTTCCACATGGACTTCAATGGGATAAAAGACGTGATAAATGTGTAGGGGTGAAGCTTCCTGTCCTTTCTTGGCAAGTGCTAGGTATTTTAACTGCACTCTAACATCAAACTCCCAGGTACTAAATCCTGCATTCTGTGATGCGGGCTTTCAATCCAGAGCTACATTTGCTCTGAAATATCTAATAAATGTTAAATTTCTTTCTCAATGGTAGGATAATGGACCCCTTGAAAATGACTAACTGGGTCCTGATAGTTTTCTGTTATTTAAAGGAGAAGAAAAATTTTACTCCCATTATCACAGAAACAGAGCAAATCAAAGAGGAAAATCTGCACGATATGGCACTGTGTGTTTTTAGCACCTCTTGTCCTTAGCTCTAAAATGAACGCTAAAATGCACATTTTCTATTTCAAATTGCTGGTGGCGTAATTAAAATAGATATTTTTACTGAGATTACATACTCTTTCTTTTTACAGTGCTAAGCTACTATAGCATATGACAGTCTCAAGTCCTGAATGTACTACCTTGTAAAAAGCTGTTATGACTATATTCACTCAAAATCTCATTTGTGCATGCATAACTCACTATATAGCCTTTTCATGGCCTACTCCAGATCTCCCTTTTTTCTTCATAAAAACCAGTCAGAGAAGGATAGGGATGCACATTTTAAGAATGATGTGTTTCAAATATTCCTGTTTTAATTTAAATAGATTCATTGAAATAAATGGAACTTTAAGGTAGAAGAGTGAGAAATCCCTGTTTAGGCTAGAAATATGTAAGACTTGCAGCATTCTCTTAACTTCACTCCCACCCCGATGACGCATTTTCCCTTTTCTGGATTTTCTTCTTTCTGATCTTTCAAGTTCAGCAGTGAAATAAACACACAATTATCTTCTACCTGTAGTCCAAAAGAAAAAGGTTGATAATAATAGCAGGCATTGCATGGATACGTACATGGATGGCTGTCATGAGAAAGCCTGCTATTTCTGGCCTGTTCTGAACTACAGTTTTCGTGCAGTTATGGTTGTGAGATCAGGGCATCTTCTGTCTAGAGGTTCATGCTTTACAGCACCAACAGTACTGTGGTCTGTCGTATTGCAGGGGGCATTAGGGCAATTCTCTTTCCCTTTGAATCTTTTTACCTAGTGAACAAATGAATTTTCCACATATGTCACTGAACATCATGAGGAGTAAAATCTCAGTATTTTGTACAACAACTCTACCAGAGAAAACCTTCATCTCCAGGGTACTGCTCATAAATTGAGAGTTTCTGGGTGTGATTTCAGCCTTGCTAGACTTTCTTTTGAGGGAGGGAGGATTGCTTGTTTAAAATAAATACTAAAGAACAACAATCTTATTAATAATGTAAGATATCCCATATGCAAAATTCTCTAAATTTGGATAAAACTGAAAGCAATTATTTATCAAGTGGACAGTCTTGTAGAGAAATGGCACAAGGGTCTTACAGAGTTGAAAAGCAAAAATCATGTGAAATGCAGTAGGAATATCATTGCTGTCCTATAGTAAATACTACAAAACATGTTAGTACACAAGAAATTCAACAACATTTTCTTATGGGTGATCAACACATTACCAGAATCTTTGGGGTCTCCTTTAGGGTGAGAGCTTTCAGTTGAGATAATGTCTGATGTCTGCATCTGTAACTGCTGTGTTGTGCGTCCTCTATGTGAAGGTTGCCCACATACATGTATACCGCACTGAGTAGCTGTAGGCCCATTCTTTCAACTAAGCACACCCCTTTGTAACTTTGCCCTGTTTCATGTGTATCAATCCATATACATATTTGTGCACTTATAATTAATCTGCTTGTTGGAGACCTGTGAATAATAATAATAATAGTAATAATAACAACAACAACAACAACAACAAATTAGTGTAGGGGGGGGAAGGGAAGGAGAGGATGTACAACTGTACATTTGTCCTCTGTTGTACATTTGTCCTCTATTGTACAATTAAGGACCACAAAAGTAGTCAATGGACATACCACTGAGTAAATACACAGTGTTAAGCACAAAGAAACTTTGCACTTTTTTTTTTAACATCTAAATGTGGCTGTAATAAAAAAGAAGCAACAATCATTTTTATTACCCTTTAGAAAACATATATTGGAAAGCACTGTATAAGGGGTGGGGTACAGGCTCTGAATACTCTTGTGAAGAGGGTGTAATTTAGAATAAGAGCTGATCTACTTGCAGTGGCACACTTCAGGAGCAACTGTACTGCAGTGGAGGGAGTAATCCCAGCATACACTCAAAATCAAGCCAGTCAGATTGCTTCTGTATTTTATGTTAGGCTCAATTAAATAGCTGTTTCAAACGTTTGCACTTTTTGGTGTATTGTAAACACCTGGAGAGGTAGTACTGCTCTTCTGTACTAAGGCTCAGTTTTGTCTGTATTTGACTACATCAGCGTTTTTTCTATAGCCCACAGAGCGCGCAGTAACGGAGAAGATGTGAGCCAGAGACTGACATGCAGGCATGTTTTTTAAGAACATCTTTAATGAGAGAGAGAACAAGTATTTCACTCTGTTCACTTGAGCAGAACAAGTTACAGTATGTCACTAAGACAGAGTGCATGGGCACATGAACCCAGGCGTGCTTCCTGCTCTGCTGTTTTTTTCTGTGTGGTGGATTTTACACAGAAACTAAAAGGACATGAGCCATTCTATTTCAGTCCCTGCAGCTCCTCACTGTGGGAACATCATAGATTTATTCCTGCTAGGAATAATGATGATCTCCGGACGATGGAATAAACACAAAACATGAAGACTATTGCTTCTCCTTTTGAGTCAACAAATACCTTAACCCTAATTTCAAGGCAGAGGTTTGTATTTCCTGTGGTTGGACAAACTGTGCCATTTCCCTCTCGCATGCTGGCTGGCTGCAGCCCCCCTGGGCACAGGCAGCAGGGCTGGAGCCCTCCGCCGAGCGCTGAGCTCTTGCAAACATCATGGAGGCACTGCTCTCCTCTTTGTATTTATCTGCACATTTTGTGTTATTTCCAGCTCTGCTCCTTTTCTCTTAATTTGTTTTCGTGGTGCAAGAATGTGTTGTTAGTGGTATTTTTACTCAGCTTCTCACCCATTGGATCCGTGTGCAGGGCAAGCGGACAGGAGGCAGTGGCAGTGGGGGCTGGCCTGGGCCTGCAGCTTGGGCTGGGCCACGGGGGTGAGGACCAGGGACGTGGGCAGCGCTGCCGCAAGGCGCCGTGGACCGGGGCTGGGGCTGTGGGGGTGACAGTGGCAGGGACACAGCAAGAGGGACACCAAGGGCCACATCCGCTGCTAGCCCTGCTGTCCAAACAGCCAAACAGGAATTCTGCTATAGGAGGTAGAAATATGTTGTCTTCTGAGCTTAGCTGATCTGTAAAAATCAATCACAGTGATTTGCATTGCTTCTTCCTTAGCTATGAGGGACTGTCAGTGATGTGTACGTAATCCTGTGTCAGCTGGCACTGGCAATCCCTGTCGGGATTTTCCACTGCATTGACACAGTGCTTTTTGAAATTCAGAAGTGAATATACATCAAACCTGCTCAGTCAAAAACAACCACAAATATTTCGGCTTTTTTTTTTGGTTTTCCACTGAGTCCATGTAATCCAGAAGCAGTCACACACCACGAGAGCTTTTCATTTTCATCCTGTTACTCCTCTTACTACTTGCAGCAGCTGCGAGCCGCTGGCTGCTGTGAGCAGCCTTTCCCTGTCCCTGGAGCCCCGCTGTGGGCAAGCGCATGCTGCCAGCTGCCCCAGCACTCCCGGCCCAGCGCTGTGCCATGCCCTGGCTCTTCCCTTAACTGCCTGTTAAAAATGGTTTTGGCACTATATTTTTCTTCAACAGAAGCATTCAATTTCAGTAAAAGCATGTGAGGTTGGTTGTTTACATAGATAATGCATATGGCAACTTCCTAAATACTCTTGTTACTTTGCACCTATTTCTATTAATGTCGGTTTAACAGGCATAAAGAGTAACTGATGTTGCTAAGAAGGACAGTAATATTTTCTAATATTTTTAATTACCTAAAATTATCTATCCTCTGGAAGAAATGATCCAAAGAGATTGAAATATGCAGTGAAATGCTCTTTAATGCATTGGAGAATTGAATATGTTATAAGAACTCACATAGATGAAATGCTGACTAGTGTTTTGGAAGTAGTTAAAGACTGCTCTACTGAGCATAGGCTGATATGCAACCTTGCTGTGTCTTCAGAAATCTTTAGAGTGCAGGACACAAAACAGACTTTACCTTTTTTGAAATCTGGTACATGTGTATTTGTATGGCTTACAAAATGCTTTTTGTATACAGTGAGTGATGGATTGGTATGTAAATAAGGAGACAAAGCATCACACAGCTGTAGCAAAACTCTATACAACTTCCCTGGAAAAATGGAATCTGATTTCTAGGGGTGTTAGATCATCTAACAGGATGAATCTGTGCAAAGCTTGCAGGATGTAAACAGTAATGCTTTTTGCTGATGTCAAGGGCTTAATGAGTGGGGAATAAAGTGTACTGGAAGGCAATATGTGGGATTTAAAAATAAAATAGTCTATATTTGCACATTTTTTCCAATAGTTTTTTTCTTCTAATATACAATTCCAAACTCACAAATGATCTGTGCATATTGACAGAAGATATCTTCTGCAGTAGAGCTGTTCAATTCACTTTCTGGGGGATATGGTGTTTTTGCATACTGAACTTTACATACATTTGCTGGGGTGTACTATGCATGCACTGCGGCACCAAGAATGTTTAAGCTTTAAAGGTAAAATGATCAGCTACTCAGAATGGGAATTTCATCCTTCTTTCAAACAGTGCATTATTGGAGTTTAATGTTTTCTGGAGCAGTAGTGAATGTTCAAAAAAGATATAAAGCTAAATGGATCTTCAGTCTTTTCCTGTATAGTGCTTCTAATGTTCCTAAATTGCTATGGACAGCTAAAATAGAAAGAAATTTTGCAAATGTTTGTCCACACAAAACTTGCTTCCTTTATACAAAATGTTCCACAGAAGGCAGTTGGCTAAATCTTCAAACAAGTAGGATTTGGTGCAGAACATTATTTTTTATAAAAATGGAAAATATTAAATAGATGTTCAGTAATATTTATCAGAAAAAAATGATAAAGCATATTTCATTCTCCAGCCACCAAAAATTCCCTTGCACAAAAACTTTTAATCTGAAAATAGAAAAGAAACAGCAACTCCATTAAATGCACCAGTGACCAGTGTGTTTCTGCGGAGGTCCACAATTTGTATCGCTATAGCACTAGACAACTATAATGCCCTTCCACTGGATGTAGTCCCTCACTCCAAGCTAGGCACCCAGGATGGGACCTAATAAGATAGTTTAAAGAGGAGGAGGTTGAACTAGTTACTGAAATATTTTTTTCTAGCTGAACTAACGTTCAATAAAGTGACGAAAAATAGGCTGAATGGGCATATTACTTCTGGTCAGGATAGAGAACATTATTTCTGTTTTCATAGAAATAATGAATTGTGCATCCAACACCAGATGTACTATTGCCATAGTCCCATAGTGAACAGAATCTAACACATCCCAGATTATGACAGCAGGTAAGGAGAGGATTTTATTTGTGTCTTGGATGAACATTAAAACAACTCCTTACCTAGCATTTATTATTAAAATTCTCATTCGAAACGAGACTAAGAGGTCTTAGAAGGAGTGCCTTCCACTAAATAGACTGATCACATATCACTTAAATTTTTCTCCAAGCTGCATACACATACAGTATCATTCCTGTCACACTAAATGCCTATCTGCCCGCTATTTACCTATCTTCCTACCCCACTCAAACATGCTGCACTGATTTTGTACCAGATTCATCTACCATAATCATGCTTGGGATGTTCTTCCTTAGGATGGGGCCAAACTAGAAAAAGTCATGCAGCTTGGTTTGAGATAGGTCTGTGAGCTGCCTGTTAGCTGTGGCACAACATCACAATGATGGCTATACCGTTGATGGAAAATCAGCATGTGGCCTTTGGCCTATGTGATGGAAGAACACAGCAGTTTGTATGCCACAGCTGAGACCTCTGGGAAACAGAGGTACCTTTGTCGTGATCTAAGTACAGAAGAAACCAAAATGCACCTGGGAACATTTAGAGATGCAGGTATAGAAAACAGTAATGGATGGAGTAGGAAAGACACAGGTACTAGCTTCTTTTTTAAATTTACAGTTATGTAGCTATAGCAAAAAGATCTTGAGATTTTGTGTGAAGCCTTTCTTGAGCTGCATCCCTTATCCTTAGTTTCCTGGGAAAAGATTTGCAGTAATGAAACTGAGGGGTGTTAAGTATGTGCAAAATACAGGTACATGGGTTACTAAAACAAGTGTCATCCCTTGCAGTAATGCCTACTTGAAAAGTATGGCTGTAAAATTTTGCAGAATTTGCTTTCAACTCCCTCCTGCCTAGCCCCTTCCCCAAGATATTTCTACAATACTGTGGTATCACATGTTGGGAAGGAAACAATGTTGACAATGTATTGTATTTTCTAGTAGTGACAAGATAATATTTTTTTTCTAATGGAGATATTTCATAAAAATGGAGAGACATCTTGGTAGAGATTGACTGGTGGTGTGGTAGTGGCGTGATGAGTAGCCAGCCAGCGTAAGATCACCCAGAGATGTGCTCAGCTTGGTGGACCAGGGGTGTCAGCAGTACTTATTCCCACATAAACAGATTTTCATTTCCTTTCCTCTGTCTTTTTTAGTCCTGTGAGTTGTTCAAAATGAGATATTGAGTGGCAGTGGACCTCCTGCCACTTCAAATAGGTACACCAGAAAACTTATGCAGAGTACACAGCAGGTAGGAATGGGTATAATGCACTATAGTTTGTCATGGTGGTACTTACACATGTTCATATAGGTGCTTCTGAATTTATGAATTTTAAAAAGAGCACTCCTTATATTGAGGGCTGTAATCAAGCAGACCAGCTCCGTGTCTAACCTACCAGTCCTATTGTCCAGTAAGAATGAGATATAGGCAAATTTTCAGTACAAAGGAGGATAAGAGTGCTCATAAATTTGTATCACACTTGGAAGTGAAGGCAGGCTTTGTGCCAGGGTCATGCAAGCAAAGAGTAATGGCTTAATTGATCCTGTTACATCCTCCTCTCCATTCTAGTTTACAGTTTTTCTTAAACTTATACCCACACTATTCATAAAAATTCATCTCAGATTTACTAGATTTCAAAGATCCACTTGTGTATTATTTTTTACGTGCTATCCATTTATCTGGTGATTTTGTAGTGTTTATATTTTAAATCTGACATTTACAGGATAGATGTCTGTTGATTTTTAAGTTATATGACAGAAAATGTAATGATTTTGTGTTATACTTTTTGCAATGCTTTGTGAAGGTGTTCAAAGAGAGAGACTAGCATGACTTACATTGTTTAAAATCTCAAAAATATCCCAGGCAAGTTATTATGACCTTTACCTGCATAGTTGTTATATGTTTTATTTGGTCTTCTATATTGCCATCACCACCAGAGAGTCTGAAGGCCTCTCAGAAGATTAGTGGGCCATGAAATTTTTTTCAGAACCCGTGACATCCGTTCATTCTGCCTCATTCTTTCCTTCAGGTGAGAATTGTGTAAGATAGGCATTATACAAGGGCAGCAGAGAGCCTACACATGCTCATGGATTTATCCTGGAGCTAAGAGTCCTCCTGATGAACTTGGAGCAGGAGGTAGTGAGGCTGGTGATGGATGAGCATTCTTTCATAGCCTTCAGCTCGACTGGAGAGGAGTTCTAGTTCCTTCAGTGAAAGTCTGTAGATGGTAGAAAAGTCCATTGTGTCCCTATCTTTATCCACAGACTCACAGCAGACTTTCACAATTTTGACCAATGTGTTTAACAGTTTGGGGATGAAAGCTTAGACCTAGAACATGACTCAGCGCCTTTGGTGAGACAGCAGGAAGCTTTGAAGCTTTGCAGAGGAGAAGAGCAAAAGAGGCTGATGTACTTGCTTTAGTCCATGTTGACAACATTAAGAGCTCTGTAAAGGCTGAGAGCTTCATTGTGAGAAAGTCATACACAGAAGTCTAAGAAGATGAGAATATCTGCCTTCGGTGAACTGACAGAAGCAGATATACAGGTAGAGCAAGAAAGTCTTGCAAGAGTCAATTCTTCCTTCTGTTATAGTGCAAACACACTTTAAAATTCACTATATATAAGAAAAACAAGCAGGTGTTCAGGACACCTTAAACTAGCACTTCACTAACTGGTAAGTCTGGATGACACCAGCATTAACAGCTTCAAAGGCCATTGTTTAAAAGGTATAAATTATATCTCAAGAAATTGTGTCACCAAGTCACCAAGTATTTGCAATGATGCACAGAAGTATATAAAGTGATATCCCCCAAAGTAAAGGCACAATCCTGTTCAGAAAATAGCAGGAAGTTGAGATCTGATTTTCTCCATATTAAGGCCAAAAGTCCAATTCATTTCAACAGAAAAAGGAAGGATCATTAATCTTTTCTTTCTCTGTTTTTTTTTTTTTTTCTTTTGAGCTTGGAAAGAACTGGGAATAGCAAAAATAAATCCTTATCAAGAACCATTAAGTTCTCTTCCAGAATCTTTCAAATATCACAATTCAAGTTATCCTTCAAATGTCAGTGTCAGATTTCAGTGTCAGGTAGTTACTGCCTGTTCTATTATTATTGCTGCTGCCTACCTTGAAAAAAGTCTATTCACAATACACTCTTTTTAAAGATACGCAGCAAGATGTTAATCTGTCTTTCCATCTATCTCTTGTACTGTTTTTATTGCAATCTGAGCCTCAGGAACCGACACTATATTAATGTTAATTAAAAGAAAAACCTAGAAAAAAGTGGTGACTGTCTGAGACAGTGGGATGCATTTGCACCCTTTTTCACTGTGTGATGTTCACCATTTATGCATTTCTTTCAGGGATGTTAGCCAGAAGCCTAGTAGAAATATAAATCATAGCTGAAGCTAAACTGCAGATGGATCACGGCTATATCCATAGTTTAAAACTTTTTAAAGGGTCAGTTTTCAATACAGTGAGTGCTAAATGATGAACTGTGTGCTTAATTGTGCAGAAGTCATTTTGAGTTTCATGCCTCTTTGCCCACACAGTTGTTGTTCCAGAGTATGCTAAAGCTTTCAGCGGTTCATTCAAATGAATATAGGTCATCTTCAAGTACTGCCATTGTCCCAGTAGTCTTTTTTAGCTAACCTAAATATTTTTTAAAATATTTCAGCTAAATATTTTTCCTTGTAAGTTTGGACAGTATAATAATCTGATCCTGCACCTTTGTTTTTCCCTTATTTGCTGTTACTGATCTTAAGTTATAAGCTTCTTACAGCAGTGACTATCTTTTCCTGTCTGCCTGGACAGCAGATAATGCATTTGGAGTATTATGGAAACTTTAATGAATATTACTAATTATGCAACTTCTTTACAGACTTCAACAGAGCTGCATAGCTCTGCAACACTCATTATCACAAAAAAACTCACATAGTACATAAGACATTTGCAAGATGCTTACCAACTGGGCTCAGCCAGTTGAAACATGTTTGACCTAAATGCTTGAAAGTCTGTTGACTGTGAAGAAAAAACACACAGTCCTTCATGAAGAAGAGGAGAGGTGTTTCAATAACATTAAGATGTTCTAGCAGCAATGCTTTAACTTTCTTTTGATCTGTCTTAGATTATTTGACAGTAGTGGTAGTCAAAAGAATCTCTTTCTGATAGCAAGAGAGCCTTACTCTTTATGCATACAGTATAAGCTCCCTATAGGAAAAGACTGTTTCATGTGGTAAATTATACAGCAACTAAAAATATGCAGCAGTCTTCTCATAAGAGAAAAGTAACACACCACTGGTGAAATAAAATGTTAATTGATAATTGTTAGAAAGAAGCTTTTCTCAGCATGTCTTTTATGGGAAAAAAAGATATCTGGTCTAAACAGTAGGTTACCATTATTTTTTTCCAGAGCCTATGAACTTTATTTTTCTATCACTTTTATGAATTACACATATATTCTAGGATGTCCATTTAGACTGCACTGACACTTTATGCAGTAAAGTCCTGCAAGTAGCCATGGATGAGACAGTAACTTCAAGACAACTTTCCAATTCTCAAGTCTTCTCTTCTTTTCTCTAAGAATGTGGATTTGAAGGCTTTTTTAACAGTACCAAATCCCAATATCCCCTTCCCACTGTAATGGAAGACCAGGTTCTGGACCACCTGAGGAACCTGGATGTACATAAGTCTATGGGACCTGATGAGATGCATCGTGAAGTCCTGAGGTAACTGGCTGATTGTGAAGCCATTCTCCGTGATATTTGAAAGATCATGGCAGTCAGGCAAAGTCCCTGGTGACTGGAAGAAGGGAAACATTCAGCCCATTTTTAAAAAGGGTAGGAAGAAGGACCCTGGAAATTACCGACCTGTCAGCCTCACCTCTGTGCTTGGGAAGATCATGGAACATGGATCCTCCTAGAAGCTATGCTAAGGCACATGGAAGACAGGGAAGTGATTCAAGACAGCCAGCATGGCTTCACCAAGGGCAAGTCCTGCCTGACCAACCTAGTGGCCTTCTGTGATGGAGTGATTAGATCAGTGGATAAGGGAAGAGCTATGAATGTGATCTATCTGGACTTTTGTAAAGTTTTCAACACAGTCCCTCACAACATCCTTCTCTCTAAATTGGAGAGATGTGGATTTGATGGGTAGACTATTCGGTGGCTAAGGAATTGGTTGCGTGGTCACATCCAGAGGGTAGTGGTCAACGGCTTGATGTCCGAATGCGTGCCGGTGACAAGTGGTGTCCCTCGGGGGTCCGCACAGGGACTGGTGCTGTTTAACATTTTCATCAATGACTTAGCAAAATCGAGTGTACCCTCTGCAAGTTTGCAGACGACACCAAGCTGCATGGTGCAGTTGACACACTAAAAGGACGGGATGCCGTCCAGAGGGACCTGGACAAGCTCAAGAAGTGGACCTGTGTGAACCCTGTGACGTTCAACAAGGCCAAGTGCAAGGTCCTGCATCTGGGTCAGAGCAATGCCCAGTATAAATACGTGCTGGGGGATGAAGGAATTGAGAGCAGCCCTGCTGAGAAGGACTTGGGGTTACTGCTGGATGAAAAGCTGGACCAATGTGCACTCACAGCCCAGAAGACCAACCATATCCTGGGCTGCATCAAAAGCAGCATGGCCAGCAGGTCGAGGGAGGTGATTCTGCCCCTCTACTCCGCTCTGCTGAGACCCCACCTGGAGTCCTGCATCCAGCTCTGGAGCCCCCAGCACAAGAAGGACATGGAGCTGTTGGAGCAGGTCCAGAGGAGGGCACAAACATGACCTGAGGGCTGGAGCACCTCTCCTGTGAGGAAAGGCTGAGAGAGTTGGGGCTGTTCAGCCTGTGAAAAGAAGGCTACAGGGAGACCTTATTACAGCCTTTCAGTACCTCAAGGGGGCCTATAGGAAAGACGGGGAAAATATTTTCGGCAGGGCTTGTTGCAATAGGACAAAGAGTAATGGCTTTAAACTAAGAGAGGGTAGATTTAGAACAGATATAAGGAAGAAATTTTTTACAATGAGGGTGGTGAAACACTGGAACATGTTGCTCAGAGAGGTAGTGGAAGTCCCATCCCTGGAAACATTCAAGGCCGGGTTGGACAGGGCTCTGAGCAACCTGGTCTAGTTGAGGATATCCTTGCTTGCTACAGGGGAGTTGAAATAGATGACCTCTAAAGGTCCCTTCCAACCCAAAGCATTATATGATTCTATGATTCTATGAAATTAAGCCCTCTGGCTTTTTGTCTGCAAAAGGTTTATGGAATGAAGGCTCATTGGTCATTGTGTCCCTATCCGTGGTCCTTATGATAAAGAAATCAGGCAATCAGTAACAGGGATGTAAATTTTCTTATTCCCTCATGTGCCATTACAAAGGCATGTTTCAATCTCAAACTCAAAGCACAGGGATGCAGAGTTAGAGCAGAGGGCCATGTAACCTGTCTCCTGTTTCTGGCTGTGACCATTAGAGGATGCTTATGGAAAAAGTAGAAGAAACAAAGAGTATGTCTTAATGACTCTTCCCCTGAAAATACATCCTGAATTTAGTCATTTATAATCTGAAGTTCATCTGGATCATCATGTTAAAAAACTGATCATATGTCCTCAGTGAATGCATCTAAATTATTTTGGGAGCACTTTCACAGCTCTAGCTTCCACAAGAATACAAAAACTCCAAAAACGCTTCTGAAAAAATACATTTCTTAGTGATTTATTTCTTTATAATAGCAAGATAAAGGCCAGACTGTGCTTTTCACTCTGAAAGCTACACTGGAGCTAAGCTTTCATTGAAGAGTAATTCTATATTTTCTAGTAAGTGGCTTGAGGTAAGCACACTTACATGGACATTTTCTGCAACTAGTCTTACCACAAAGATCCAACCAGGCAGTTGTTGTGATCATACACTTTTGACACTACTCGGTAGGACTGCTTTTACACACTGATTTTGACCCTTCTGAATTCTGTTTCATCCACAGTATTTCCTTCTTATTTCTTTACAGTTTGTCACATCTTTACTGTGAATTCTGCTAGCACAACTGCTATTTCAACATGCTTTCTCTCTAGAGGTTCTTTTCCTTCATGCATACACATTTCTGGTGTTGCTTACTGTGTTGTTCTTTTTTTAGCTACTTTTTCTGTGTAATGCAATTCATTGTCCTCATGATCCAGTCCCTGCTTATTTTCATTGCCCCTTCCTCTCCTGTTATGGAGCTAGCTGCTCTTTTTGCCCCTTTGGTCTGTCTGCCAGTATCTTCTCTTTATTTCTCCACCTTGATCTTTCAGTTGGCTGTCTTTTCTCTTACCTTGTCTTCATGGCATGAATGACTACTTTTCTTTTCTGGGTCTCTGGTGTTTCAGATCCTCGTTTTCTTCAAGGAGCTAAAATTCTTGTGTCTTCCATGCTGTCTTTTCTCCTCTGTCACATCCTTAAATCCCCTTTAAAAACTTGATTCTATGTACCCATGGCAACAGTCACTTCAGATTCTGTGACCAAAGCAAGCACTGAATTAATTCTGCAGTGCTTTTCTTGTTTACCATATCACATAAAAATGGGAGAGCTGAATTTTCTTATCTGATGACTCATAACTCTACACTAAGCTGATGTTTGAGCCCTTTTTTCTTAGAGTTGAGTGAACAACTCCTAAGGAGCAACTAATTTAGTGAAAGTAACCCTTTTTTCTTTTTTTCAAGTTATCATGAACTAGAATCTGTTGTATTTTCACAATACTGAATGGTTGGTTAGGATGTACTGAGCTTTGGAATATTCTTCCCAAAACGTTTACAGAAGAACACCAGCAATGGACAACATATATCTGGGGTGGTAAGGGAGGAAATAGGATAAACTAGCTTTGTTAGCAACCATCTGTTACTCCCACAGATACTGCTGCCTCATGCATGAGTGATTAAAAACATGTGAAACAATTCAGGAGGTTCAGTCTGAGAGAACAGCTTTGCAGACCCTTGGCAAATGCTACTAGAAAGCTGCAAGCACTCCTGAGTCAATAAGAACAGTTACGGAGAAGCTCATCACAACATATAATTAAATGCTGCATAGATTCAGAGCACCAACTAGCACGTTAGGGAAACTGCACAGGTGTTACATATGCAACATGCATGTTATCAACTACAAAATTAGGATTGAAATGCAGAAGTAGCTATGATACATAGAAGGATGCTTAATACTTCAGCGGGGATGTAGATTTACACAGGGTTGATTGATCTTGTGAGATAAGGTTCTGGTGTGGTTTCTCATACCACTAATACTAGAAAAAAAATGCTTATCTGATTATACAGATTGTGGAGAGGACTAGTCCTTTTAGCAGAAGACTCTCCTACAAATAAGATGAATCTTGACCATCTGTTGCCAGATGGAAGTGTTCTACTTCTGAATCACTGGCTGCAATGACATATTTAGAAAATGAATCTTTCATGGATAGATCCGTAGCACAAACTGTTTGTGATGAACCTCACATACACATGCTGAGGTTATATCTTCTGTTTATTTGGCCTTAAGTTATAGTATGGCTATATACTCCTGGGAACATATTGTTATTTAGTAGATAGCAAATCCTGCAGTTTGCACCCACCCTTTGTGAAGTATCCCAGTTGCCTGAATAAGAAGCATATAATTTATCACTAAAAAACGTAAACACAACATAGAGGTCCCATTTCACTTTTATTTTGAAATCTGTAAATTCATTTCAGGAGTCTATAGGATTCAACATATGTACTTAGGTCGCCAGAGCAGGCAGTGTTTTGGTATTCAGGCAAGCCCAGAACACAGCCAATCAACTCATACAACTTCACTTACAGGTCAGTACTTAAATTTCCCCTGTGAAAAAAAATCACATTTTTTCTTTCTTTTTGTCTTTAAGATATTTACTGATTAGAGATTAAGAGGAAAAAAATTATAGGTAAGCTAACTGGGAACTTTACAGTAATGCTGTGAAATTTTATGCCATTACTGTTTTAATGAAGTATAAAGATGATTATTATGCTTAAGTTGTTTGAAGTTTAGCTGTGGCTTTTTACACATATTATTATGCACAAATTAGGTCTTATGCAGAAGCTGAGAACTGTTGGTGAATTATGTCTCAGCAGAAATAATTCCAGGTCTTAGTCTTACATGAGCTGAAATAAACTGAGTTTATTTGGCCAAAAGGAAATAGAACAAATAAGTGGAATCTGAAGAAATAACATATAGAGATTTATACATGCCAGCCTCCCTCAAATTTGTCTGAATGAGAAATAACTAAAAACCAGATTGTTGTAGTGTCATAGAGACTCTTGCTGGTGACTTGGTGCACCTTGTTGATTTTGAAAAAGAAGAACCATACCCGCTCCTATCTGTAGTTGCATCACTTTTTTTTGTGAATACAGAATTTGCTTGGATAGTCACATGAGGAAAGTACTTAATGTATTTTAAGATATAGTGTAAACAAAAGCAGCAGCTAAAGGCTGGGAAGAAAACGCTTACAGTGTCTTACAGCCCAGCTTCCTGAAAACCACTATCAGTAATTCTGCAGATCAGCAGTTCAACACAACTTCAGATGCAGCTATTATTAAATACAAATTAGTGTTGATATACATGTGATTGTATTGACTTCTACTTCTTCTTTGTATATACTTTTGGTGGACATTAGAGCAGTTGATTTTTTTCTGGCAAAAAATATTTACAAATAGCAAATTTCATAGGCTGGCATGTGAGCTAACTTTTAATTAATACAAGGTGGAATTAATCCTTGTAACAGAAACAATAAGGCATGATATTTACATCTACTCAAAACTAATCAGCAGAACTCAAAATGTGGATATTTCACAATAATAAGAGTTAAAAAATCAGGAAAGAAATACTGAATTAATTTGAGGAAATCACAGTATGACCTCGCTTACTCTGTTATTATTTTGTTCCAATAATGCTGTTAATGAGACACACAGAAAGTACATTAGTAAGCTAGATAAGTTTTATCAGCAGCTGTTTTGCATTTGATTCCAGGTGAGGCTATATGATAGATAGGTCAATGTCGATCACTTACGGTGGGCTGACTCTACATCCATGGTTGGTAGTGACTGCAACTGATTAGTCCCAGAGTTGAAGCAATGCACAAATGTCCCTGCAGATCCTGTATGGCAAACTGGAAAGTGAATAGAGAAAGTGTGGCTGGCCATAAAGTACTTCAGGGACTCTAAATACTCAGATGAGCATTGAGTGAGACAATGACTTGTGGGACAGAAGATGCTTATCATATGCAGGTACAATCATGGATGCATCAAGCAAGCTTGACTCACCTACCACCTTCACAGCACTAACAGCCTTGACTGTGAGGGACTCTCGGCAGCAGTAATTCTAGTGTCATCAGTGTGCAATTAGAAAAAAAAAAGTTTAAATTCACATAATGTTGTTTTATTTGTGAATTATTTGTTCAGAACTTTTAGGACTCAAGTGTTGGTTACATTGGGTTTAAAGCACCCAATACTGCTACCCCATTGCATGGCCTGTGTCATTCATACCTTGCTGGCAATTGGTAATACACAGAGAGCTGCAGCTGATTTTGCCTTGCCTGGTAAACCCATTCCTGACTGCAGAGAAAGCTGCAGACTAATACTAGCTGTTTAAAACATTCCACATATTTGAATATTTCGATTCTAAAAGACAGAGGAAAATTAAGACAATAAGCTATTCCAAGATCTGTATGGGAAATTATTCCAGATAATTACACTGTACTAACTATTTTAGTGAGTATCTCTGCAGAGATTCACACAGTCAGTTGCCTGACTGTGGGAAGGTGTCTTTACAGGTGCCTTCTGAGTGGCAAGGGCTTCCTGTTATTGAACCCTGGTAGAGGGTTGTTGTCACATCTGTGTTGGATGGGATTTCATGTCAGCACCATGATTTTGCTCCTTCAGTCCAGTGGAGTCTTTTTCTAAGTACAAAGCTGTAGGATTAAGATTTGCCTTGACTTCACAAATGAAGTAATTTTATGAAATTCTTTTATTGGTTAATCCCATATTAATTTGCCTGCTTGCAAAACAAGTGCATTCTTCCCTCATCTTCTTAACATAAAAATGACCTTGTTATTTCTGAAAATGCAGCTTGTTGGGCAAAACTTAATCCTGTCACCACAAACATAATCCAGTGAATCCTCTTCTTGCTGTTAGCATTTTTACTATTTGAACTCCTGTGGGAGCTTTTGGTTTGGTGTTTGACAGGCTTCCAGGTCCTCCTAATGTTAATCTTCAGATAAATGAATAATCTAAGAAAGAGGGAGATACAGTTTCTCTGGTTCCTGGCTTTCATCTTTCATGGTAATAAGATTGTCTCTCAATGCTGTTTCAACTGTTTTACAGTTTTTAAAAAACTCATTTTATTTAATTTCAATACAGGAGAGCACTATTTAGCTCTCAGTATCATCACAAATCTGCAGCCATCACAAGGCTGGCAAAGAATGAAGAAACAAGAGACATTTGTTCAACATATGGAAATCACTGGGGAAAATATTGTGTTGGTATATGTTGCACTGCCTCTAATCTGCTGATAACATTCTCCTCCACATTTCATTTACTCTTGACCTAGATGTTGCTGTCCATTGGCAATCACTGACAGCCCGGCAGATGCTACAGGGACCTTGTTGTCTGTGGATTAATACCCTTTTAAGGTGGAAGGTTATTTGGAGGAAGTGGCAAAGAGAGTAACTGCCCTGAGCTTCAGAGAGAAAGAGCATCTGAGTTTGTTACTAAGGTTGACTAGTTAGTGGCACTCATGAATTTTCAGGTAGCAAAAGTAGCCAAGAATGTCTTTTCCTGCCCTCATCAGGGTGATTTGCAATTGGGTCTCTCAGCTGACAGCAACCTATTCTTGCACAGTTTAGGTTTCACTGGCTTCACACTTTGCTTTTGAACATACATGAAAATGTTGACTTTGAGCTGTATGATCTGTGTCCAAGTTATCTTAAATAGTAATTGCTCCCCCAGAATCTTTACCCATGAATATGAACTGTATTACTTCCATTCCTTTTTCCTGTTATGTACATAAGAGATACGTTCTCTCTCCTATTGGGGAGAATTTTTTTTTTCTTACTGTGGCAGATCTGGAGCCTGAAAGGATCATCATTCCTATTTTTTCATTTTACAGTATTTTTACAGGAGAAAAGCAATTTGGAAAAATGTCATGTATTTGGCTGAGAACAAACTCCCTAGCATTTTACATGAAAAAGATACAGACATTAGTGTAAAAATTTTCTCTGTTTTATCACTGCTATCTGAAGATGAGTTCTTTGATATTCTGTCGTTTGGTTTGATGTAGAGGTTACATTAGGTACCAGGCTCATCTCTATTCTGTCATTATTCAAAGTGCTCATTTGCTGTTCACAGAGTAAGAGTTAGCTTCCCATTGCTTTGTCTGTCCTCTCTCCTTACACTCCAAGATCAACACTAATATCAGCATCAAGGAAAAGAGACTTTTAATTACTATAGCACAAAAGCTTAAAATGTAGGAGAAATCATCTTGGAGGCAGAGGAAGAACAGTATGAAAATGTGGAAAACCTAATGAACTGTGTTCTTCTAAATATTGTTCTGAATATACATTTCAGTGTTTCCACCATGAATATGCTTCAGGTTATTACAGTTGTGATTTAACCCCAGCCACCAACTAGGACCATGCAGCCACTCGCTCATTTCTCCCCCCCAACAGTGGGATGGGGAGGAGAATGAAAAAAATAAAGTAAAACTTGTGGGTTTAGATAAAGACCATTTAATAGGATAGCATAGGAAGAGATAGCAATAACAGTAATAATAGTAATAATAATAATAATAATATACAAAACATGTGATGCACAATGCAGTCGCTTACCACCTGATGAACAATACCCAGCCTGTCCCCTAGCAGCGATCGCTACCCCCAGGCCAACTCCCCCAGCTTATATACTGAGCATGACATCATATGGTATGGAATATCCCTTGGGCCAGTTTGGTTCAGCTGTCCTAGCTGTGATTCCCTCCCAGCTTCCCATGTGTCGCGTTAATTTGGCAGAAAATAACCCCCCTTGCATTCTAACTCTCTTCACCGGAGTGGGAGGCTAGGTGCAGCTAGGTTTAAATTCTGAGTGATGTCCAATTTGCAACTACCAGTCCAGTCGCGTTTAATATGTATAGTAAACTACCACAATTCTGGATACACTAATAGCAGCCTGCACCTTCAGTCCAGTCGTGCTCTTGCACTAGCACGGCCACATTTGGTCGTGTTCAGTGAGAAACTGTGACAACTGGCTATTTAAGCAGTGCAGTTTTATTTGTGCAACAGGTATATTGGTTTTTTGAATTGTCGGTGATAGTGACTGTCTGCAAGAAAGCACGTGCAAATATGAAACGCGTCAAAAGGTTATAAATAATACAGCCTGGTTATAAACATTAGGGAGTCACTATTCCCGAGAAAAGCACTTATTTTAAGTCTCACCCAAGGTGTCCCAAAGTGGGGAGAAGCAAGGTTCAGCCCGTTGGCCAATCCCGGTTGTCGGAGACAGTCTGAGGTGGAGTTTCCCTTGACTTGCTCAAGGTGTTATCTTCTTTTCCTCTGAAAATCTACGGTGTTATCTTCTTTTCCTCCGAAAATCTACGGTGTTATCTTCTTCTCCGAAAATCCCCCATTTCTCTGGCTAATTTATATCCTTTCTACCTTTAAGGTGGAGTTTGAGTGACTGTAGTCATACATACCTTTTATCATGATTGTTGTAAAATTTTCTCGCTTCACGTTTAAAGGTAGAGTTTACGAAAAATTGAGAGCGCAGACTCGAAGAGGGGTGGTCGCACCTCGGAGGCGGGTAACTTTCGGGATGGAGGTGTGTTTTGGTATTAAAATGATATTAAAACGAGCAAAGTTCACGAGAGGATAGCACTTTGGCAAGGTTTCAAAAATCTGTTGGCTCAGGGGGCCAGATGAGCTGCTTATCAGTTCTAGAGAACCATTTCTTCCTGCTTTATCATCACAGAGCAGGGCCATGGAGTCTCCACTCCATTCCATCCTCTATGGTACGTTGCAGGGAGTTGCTGTGTTAGTGGATTCTTTGCATGCCTGCTGCAGCTGTGTCCCATCCTCAGAGCTCCTTTTGATTTCAGGCTTTTCCTCAATGGGTGAACACTGCTATGTTTTTCATATAAACCTTAATTTTCAGATGTAAAACCTTAATTTTACTAATAATTCCACACCGTGCACCTGGCAGGCCAGCATGAGAAGCTGAAAAGTCCCTGATTACTTAGCAACAGCTAAAACATCAATATGTTATCAACATTTTCATCCCAAATCCAAAACACAGCACTACATCAACTAACAGGAAGACAATTAACTCTATCCCAGCCAAAACCAGGACAACAATATTTTTCTCTGATGATTTTTTTCAGCCTTAGAGAAGCTATCAGCTTTAGATCATGTAAGAATTCTTTCTGATACAAGAACACAGACTTCAATATCTGTGAAAGCCTGAGTAGTGTTTGAAAAAGCAGCTGTCTCTGCATATGCATGGAACAGAGAAGTAGCTGGCACACAGGTAAAAATAAAAAGGAAAATCTTCACTAATAGTATTTTCCATGAGTAGAGTACCAAGTACTGTAAAAATTAACTTTAAAAAGTGGGGGGATTGCCCCAGTGAAATTCAACAGTGACAAGACCTATGAAATTTAAGTTGTAAGTATGAAACTCTTGAAGTTTGAACTGTAACTGTATTTCTTGTGTAGCTGAATATCAGGGCTATGCCTTTGTGCTCATCAAGGGACAAAGTGGCCTCGGTGCAGGAACTCTCAGTCTGACCATCTGCAGAGAGAAAATAGTGGACAATCTGAAACAATGGGCTAACTTCAGACAAAGTGATTGATTGAATTCTTAGCCACTTTCACAGCTGTTTGATTAATTGGTACAGGAACTATCTAGTTGGGAATTTTGGGCTGTGCTGAAGGCTTCCCTAGGCAGCTCCTGCCATGCCCAGACCAATTTGTATATTATTTCAGTGTGTTGATTATCAATCTGGAAGGTGAATCCAGACCTTCCAGGGACTCTCCAGCTGGTTCATCTTCGAAAATTGGTCAAGCTGTATATAAATATCCTTTGGCCCACAAACTCTAAGCTCTCATGCTTTACATTCATGGAGCACATTCACCCTCTTTATGAATAGATACTGATGATAGATAGATACAAATGACAGAAAAGGTAGATATACATGTCGGTATCTCAGAGGAAAGTATCTTCATTTTTTTTGTCTCTTTTTCTTCATTAAAATGTCATAATCTTCTCCATTCTCTATTACCTCTATGAAGACTATATAGATTTGGTGCATAAAAATGGTTTCCTACCATGAAGATTTGTTTTGTTCATAGCACAGTGACCTTATTTTTCTGTTTTCCTGACAAATTTAATATTCCCCAGACACATTCTCTGTTTACCTACTGGCTAGCCACTACATTTTTACCACACTGGAGAGCAGAAGTGCTACAGATAGTTCTAGTGAGCTTTATTTGCACTTTAGTAGATTTGTTTTTAGTTCAGAGCATATTTTTACATCACCTGAATTATTGATAAGTACGTTTTTCTTGGTGTAGGTGAACTTCATGCATAAACGGAAAGACACAAATAAAACAAAATATGCCATTTGTATTTCCAGCTGAATCCTAAGTTACAGTGAAACTTGCGATGGAACAGACATCTTGTAGTGATACAGTAGTGTCTTAGATCTGCTTGGCAGTTGTATAACAAGCTATGGAAGACGGGCAGTACCAGGCTCTCAAATTGCTTTCACACTGGCTTTCACAAAAAGAGGGACATGCCAGAAGACAGTCATACAAATGACAACTGTGGATAATACAAGTAGTAAAATAATGAGATTAGGGGACTCCCTTTCAAAACTAAAGATATTTGAGTTCGTTTTATGGCTCTGGCAGAAATGTGATACTAAGTAAATCACTTTAAGTCACACTCAAGCTGTGAGCCCAAGTACTTCCTCTTCTGTTTCTGAGTAATGTTGGAAGTGCTTTTACTCTAGGCATCTTACTTTTTTACATTAAAAATTTTAGAGTTCCTGGAGCTCATTGCTGATGTCACATCCAAAGAGGAGGTCTCCCTGTGAACCTGAAGTACCTGAGCCAGTAGGCATGCCTAGAAATCGCGTATAGAATTGATTTCCAGGGAAAATGCAGGGCAGTGACTGCTTTTTGTAAAAACATTCTGCTGTTTTGGCCATGGTCTTGCTGCCAAACTCCCACTCCCTTTACACGGTAGAAAAAAAACCCAAACAAACCACCCTAGAAACATGAATGCAACTTTTTATGTTGAGGAGAGGTGCTGAGGCTTCTTATAAATTGAGCAGATTTTGATCCGAATGGGATCAGAAACACTGTGAGCATGTAAGCGGCAACTGTGTAAATCGAGGATGTTCAGCCTACAGCTGCCAAGTGGCTCATAACCAGCCATCATTCTGTGCTGTAGGGGAACCGCCACGCAGTCAGACGCTGTTGGCCAGAGCACCTCCTGGAGGTATGTGCGCGCAATCTTCCTTGCAAAAACAGAGAGCACAGATATGAACATGACTCCCTAGTCTAGCAGTGAGGCAGACTGGTGATGACATGCGGCAGGGGCAGGCTTGTCTGGAGAGTCATCCTGTAGGCTGCTGTTAAGCATAGCCCCAGAACAGCAGCTGGAGAGGGGCAGACTGCCTAATGCATACAGTGGGGTACTGCCAGAGAAACTGTTTCATAGGTTGCCTAGTAACAGCCTTTTTTGCATAAAAACATTTATTTCTTACTAAAACACAACTAGTTCTTTACCAAGAGCTATTTACAAGAATGCTTGTAGGATTTCAGCCATGCCCTCACAGATGGCTTCTTGATGCCTCATTCAGGCTCACTCATCTTCCTCCAAACTCATAGCAGCAAACTCTGGAAAGGCAATTTCTCATATGGTATGTGTTTATCCTCTGTAAAGTGTGTTCCAGGCTCCAACCAGTGTCCATCTCCATGTTATTGGAAAAGGAAATTCTGAGGCACACCTCAGGCTCTACAGTACATCCCCATTTTGATGCACTGAGAGCTCTGGGCATTGGCAGACACCTATCTATTGGACTGATGCAACATTAACAAGAATGTGTCTCTCCTTTGATGCTATGCTGGAGAAGACGAATCTTAGCCCCGTTCTGAGGTAACAGCTGAAGAGTGGCCATGTGTTGGTCCTTGATGCTCAGAGCTTGTTCTCTTTTCTTCAATGTACTGTTAGCACTCAATAAATAATAAATAACTGCTATGTTGGTGTCTCTGTAATGAGCTGAGCCTATAGTCCCAATGTGCAGCAGCTGTGCATACACATCTCCATATGCAATATTAATAGTTGTATTATGTAACTTTATAATGGAGTGTCAAGGAGTCTCTGTGACTCTTGCCTGAGTGAGGATTTGAGTGGAATATGAACAGCAGAGTTTGGCCCTGGCTGCACAGAAGTACATTGATCAACAGCTGAGCCACCACTTCCTATTCACTTGATACATAAATTCAGCCTTGAACAATCTGAGAGAGATTTCAAGAACATATGCCATACTGCTTGCTTATGAAGCGTTTTCTTGTTCATTGCCTTGGATAAACACAAGCTGAATGCAGACAACTTCTTCCTCAAAGACGGGACTAGAAATGCCCAGAGTGACAGGGTTCCAGCTGAAAAGCTCATAGCTCCCAGGGAGATCCCAGCTGATGCATGTACAGGTCTCACTGAACAGAGCAACAGCTCTCTTTCCACATTTCTGCTAACTGACTCAGAAGGGGAGGGAGGCACAGCGTCAGACTCCCTCAGTCACCTTCGTGAGGGGAGGAAGGCATCAAAGATGCTGAGTGCATTGCTGGGAGTCAGGCTGCACACACACATAGCAGAGTTTGTTTTTCTGATATTGCTTGGAAGCATCTACTTTCTATTCTCTTTAGCGTGCTGCCTCCTGGACTGTTCAGCCCCAAGCCCTGTATGAAATACGCACGTTGCACAGGCAGGGCATGGGAGGGAGAAAGAAAAGAGTCAGCTGCAGCTTACTAAAGCATTAGAGGAAGAAAGGGTATTAAAGATGGATTTCATAGAATCATAGAATCATAGGTTGGAAAAGACCTCTACAATCATCGAGTCTGACCATCCAACCAACACCACCATTCCTACTAAACCATGTCCTGAAGTGCCACATCTACATGTTTTTTAAACATCTCCAGGGATGGGGACTCCACCACCTCCCTGGGCAGCCTGTTCCAATGTCTGACCACACTTTCAGTAAAGAAATTTTTCCCAATATCCAATCTAAACCTCCCCTGATGCAGCCTGAGGCCATTGCCTCTAGTCCTATCACTAGTTACTTGAGAGAAGAGACCAACACCTGCCTCACTACAACCTCCTTTCAGGTAGTTGTAGAGAGCAGTCTCTTCTCCAGACTGAAAAGCCCCAGTTCCTTCAGTCGCTCCTCATAAGACTTGTTCTCTGGACCCCTCACCAGCCTCGTTGCCCTTCTTTGGACATGCTCCAGCAACATAATTTCTTTCTTGTAGTTAGGGGCCCAAAACTGGACACAGTACTCCAGGTGCGGCCTCACCAGTGCTGAGTAAAGGGGCACAATCACCTCCCTACTCATGCTGGCCACACTATTCCTGATAGAAGCCAGGATGCCGTTGGTCTTCTCGGCCACCTGGGCACACTGCTGGCTCATGTTCAGCCGGCTGTCAACCAACACCCCCAGATCCATTTCCGCCAGGCAGCTTTCCAGCCACTCCTCCCCAAGCCTGTAGCATTGCATGGGGTTGTTGTGACTGAAGTGCAGGACCCGACATTTGACCTTGTTGAACCTCATACATTTTGCTTTGGCCCATCAATCCAGCCTGTTCAGATCCCTCTGCAGACCCTTCTTACCCTCAAGCAGATCGACACTCCCACCCAGCTTGGTGTCATCTGCAAAATTCCTGAGGGAGCACTCAATCCCCTCATACAGATCATTGATAAAGATGTTAAACAAGACCGGACCCAAAACTGAGCCCTGGGGAACACCACTCGTGACTGGCCACCAGCTGGATTTAACTCCATTCACTACCACTCTCTGCGCTCGGCCATTCAGCCAGTTCTTTATCCAGTGAAGAGTACACCCATCCAAACCATGGGCAGCTAGTTTCTCCGGGAGGATACTGTGGGGAACAGTGTCAAAGGCCTTACTAAAGTCCAGGTAGACAACATCCACAGCCTTACCTTCATCCCCTAGGTGGGTCACCTGGTCATAGGAGGAGGTCAGGTTGGTCAAGCAGGACCTGCCTTTCCTGAACCCATGCTGGCTGGGCCTGATCCTCTGCGAGGCCACAGCAGAGAGAGAGAGGAGATGCAAGATTTTGGGAGATGTGCTATATGAGAGAAGCAGAATGAGGAAAAAGGAGTATGTGAAAAGGATAAAGAGAAACTTGAGTGGGAACACAGGGAGACCAGAAGAAGAGAACATAAAAAAGGAGTGAATGGTGAAATAGAAATGAAGACCAGTAAAGGGCACAGATGAGAAAAACAGAAGAGGCCTAAAGGGCTATTTCAGTATCTTTTAGGAATAGCCTAGAGAGAAGATTTTAAAACTAGAATTTTAAAAATTAAATAATCAAAGCAATAGTGGTGGGCATTTTTTAAAGAGAGCAAACTAGCAGGGCTGCCCAGCACTATAGTTTTCTAATTCTTGAAGATGCTGACTCCTCTGGAGATTTTAGTCAATCTGCTGTTCCCATCATGGGCTCATTCCTAGGATCATTACATCCACAGTGCGCTGTTTTCTGCTCTTCTTTTCATATGTTAGAGATTAGCAGTGCAGGTTTTTCTTCCAGGTGATTACTGCTTTTTTGGTTTGTTTTATTTTTAACAACAGATCTTCATTTTTTTGCAAGGGACTAGGAAATTTTTGTAGCTCTGGTGTTCAGAATAAATATTCTATGGATCCTTCAGAACCAGAAATCTACTGTACTGTGATTGCAAGACACTCGTTCATAGCTTGGTAGTTCCTTCTAGTCCTGTGTTCCCATGGTTCTGTAGAAGGCCAGTAGATTAAAATTTTAATTTTGAAAACTTTTAAGCCTTGAACTAATGCTACTTCTAGAAAGCCCTCTAGTCTAAACTTTAAGAACATGCTTAAATTTCTTTGAAGTCAATACAGTTAGAAAAGCTGTGCATAAAGGATTTGTTTTGTTGAAGTATTCAGGGATACAATTAAAATAATTTTAAGTACAAATCTTTGTATAGATATTGTTATTTGGAACAAAAATGGCTGGAATCAATTTAACAAAATAGTAAAATCTAAATTAACTTGAAGCTCTTTCATACTAGAGTAAAGGACCACACATGAACAGTCCTCTTCCCTGTTGTAATTCTCACTATTCCTTATTTTGGTACAAATCTGTGTTTTAAGCAGGCCTTTTATAGTTTGCTGTGGGTACATTGTTCTAAACAACGCTAGCTTCTTACAGATGGAAACAATATGCATTTTTTCCTTCAAAGGAAGGATTTCAAACAGCAGGTGCCAGTCTCAGAGAAGCTACATGACATTGCCATGCTTCATATTAGTTGAGGTAAGTAGATACTGTAGATACATTGCTAAGTGCTTGGTTGTATTTTTTTAAGAAAATGCTCTCAGCAGCAACAGATTTATATTTTACCAGCATATTTATGTTTATCTCAACATGGACTGCTATCTGGTAGTTGGCAATCACTTATGGCGGCGGTGAATAAAACTTCTTTCCCCATATTGTGGGGTTTTTTCCACAGTACTTTATTGAGAGGGAATGAAGGGGGGTCTCTATGCCTGCAATTTCATTTTAAGTGGATGTGGTGTTCTGAAGTGTCAGAGTCCAGGAGAGTGAAGTACCTCTGAGCTGGACTCCTACAGATATTGGTGGTTAAATCTTGCTAATAATACTCCATCAGTCTAGAATTCTTTTCATTCATCAGTCTTAAACTACCTTACATTTGAGAATAAATATCATTACTTTAATTTCAAAGATAGGGAGCAGTGGAACAGAAAGTTACTTTAGTTGTTCAAGGTTGTTCAGTCTGTCAGGAACAGGAGACATTTTGGAATAATGCATATTGAGTTATTTAAGCACCATCTAAACCAATTTACATTTCATTTGCTTTTATTTTTGAGACTATTCTTACTGAGACACTATAAACAGTTCATTTTCTTTACTCTGATGCTTCTAGATCATGCCCATAGCAGAACTTACTCCAGTTATGTCTGCTCTGCAGTGGAGCTGGAGCTGCAGCACAGCATAGATGTATTTGGCTCTGTTTGATCTGCTTTCAAGGTGGCTCACTTCAGCTCCACCATGAACTCAGTAGAACTTGCCACCTGCAGGGATTTTGGAGTGCCTGGCTGCTGTGGCTATATCCCCACTGTTAACCTAATTATGCTAAAGCCAGGTTAGCTAGGATTTGACCCAGAGGGGTATGGATAAGGATGCTGCACAGCCATAGCTATGTGTGTGGCCAGGGACACACTCATTGCACTCGAGTGTGTGATGCTGGCAAGTACAGCCTCTTAGTCCCTGTATTAAATCTTGTGCTAGAATTGAGGTGTAAGTGCACTACACTGCAGTCACACAAGGCCTGTGGTGTGGAAATGTCCCATTTCCAGCTAGGTGCAAGCTCACTTCTAGAGAATGGACCATGCTATATTGTAACAAATATATTATTATATGACAATATACATCTTGTGGAACCCAATAAAATACTGGTGTGAAGGAGAATGTAACTTCTTCATAGGGCAGGTTTTATACTGGTAACTCAGTTTAGGGTAGTTGTGCCCACATAAATGGGCAGAGGTTTTGTTCCCATTTCTCGTAAGGCATTTCTACATCCAAAACATTTGGATCACATATAAAATTCAGGTACCATTTTGCTTATCTTTTAATGGATGCTAATTATAATGAAAAATCCTGATGGTTCTTCCAGGGTTGCCAGCTGATCTGGTAGGAAGGAGCCTGAGTGAGGCAATTAAGCTGTATTTTGAGCACAGTCTTTCTTTACTTACTTGTGCACACTGGTGTCATTGGATTCTGTGGACTGCAGATCAAAGTAGAACATCTTCAGATAAATATTGCTCAGGCTGAGGGAGAATGGGGAATTTGCATTCAATTTTCTGCTCAACCACAGACCTCATGCGCAGTGTTGAACATGCCACTTGGGCCTTACTGCAGAAGCAACTCAGCATTGTTATGCCAGGATTTTAGGCAATCTGTTTGGCAGCAGTTTTTCTGGGGGTTTCAGTGGTGCTGAATATTGAATTTCAGAAGTAAAAGTTAAGGAGTATTAAGATTCTCCTGTGGATCTAGTTCTTAGTCTCTCAGTGTCTTGGTATCCATGTCCTTACCTCACACTGGTACTGGGAAACCAGTGCTTTGCTTGCTGTAGGATGCTTAGATCCTTCTGTGATACATTTAGAGACATCTGATAAATGGAGAGTGGGGGATGTCGTAAATTGAGGGAGAATATAGCTACATGCCAAGGAAAAAATTTTTATGGTGTAAACATTATGACTTAGGTGACCTTTCCTGAAGAAATTTTCATCCTCCGTCGAGTTTTTCTTCTTTGTATTTTAAATTACAGTAGGTTTTTTATCAGTACATTTTGGAAGTTGCTTCCATGTGGATAGAAAATTGCTGCATTTTATGGCATAATTTCTGTCACATCATTTAAACTAGTTTTGTAACTTGGCAATTTATGTTCGCTGTTTTCTAGTAGTATTTGTGATCCACTGTGACACAAATCACTGCAGATCCACTGGCTTTTCTTGCTTGTGCTATGTCACACTGAGACAGCATCAAGATGCATGACCTCTTTATCATCAAATCTTATGGCATTAGGGGATCCGAAACTCTGAAGATGTCATGAAACTATTATAGAAGTTTATGCCATGGAAGTCATCAGGGAGATGCTACAGAGCAGCTGGAGCTGTAGATGGGGATCAGGAGATGTGATTTCTGTTCCTGAGTGTTGGGGGGAATCGCTTAGACTTATTCAAATTCTGTCTCATTATTTGTAAAATCTGAATAACGATTCTACACCCACATTTGGTAAGATAAACAGATGGAAGACAACAGATATGTTGTAGCAGTACTATATTCTATAATCACTTGTTATTATCATTGTTCTCTAGGATCAAAAGGTGATCCAAATGTTGGAACAGCTGTAACTGTTTTTTTAAAGCAACTGGATAAGAGAAGTATGCAACATTTGAGCACCTGGGTTTAGGTATTTGGGTGATGAAATAGTCTGTGAGCTTTCTCAGCCTTCCTTTAAAAGCCTCATTTGTATGACACTCACTTCTCTAGAAGAAGAACTTAGTCCGTTCACATACATACAAGACATGATAAGGCAGCAATTGTGTTTACATTTAGGCTGCAGCTGGAGAGCAAAAGAAGGTATCAGGTCAGGGTTCAAGAATCTGCAGCCATACAGCCACAAAATCAGGTCCTCTATATTGATAAAAGGGAATAGAAGCAATGAAGTGCCAGTGGCAGTAGTGGTGACAGTCATTTGATGGTGATTGCCTGTAGAGACCTGATGTGTCTGCAATGTTTATAGGACTGGGCTATCCGTCAGAGAAACTGTTCATTTGCGGAGGCACAGTAGTAAGTAAGTGGCTGTGAGTGGCTTTGCCAGCCTGTATTTCAAGAGTTTATTTTGCATGGGACACAGAAAAAATCCACTTTCCTGGAAGTCTGTCAGCCTTTATTGACTTGAGTGTTAGAGAATTTGAGCAGGTGTAAATGGGATACAGGGCTGTATGCAAGTCGTAGCTTGCTTATCAGAGAAGTGTGTCTGAGATGCTGTTGCTCTCCATGCCACTGATGTCCTGGCAGCACTTTCTCCTGAGCCCTAGAGCAGCTGGGAAGCAGGGGCTTAGCCATCAGCCAGGGCTGGGCCCAGCACTCATGGCTGGGAGGTAAGCAGGGGCAGCACTGCATGGGGCAGCACAGCTAAAGCTGTGCGAAGGTCAGCGAGTACCTCAGCCCTGGAAGATGTGAGGGTGTCCTGGCTTCAGCTGGGATAGTGTTAATTTTCACAACAAGCTGGTTGGGCTGACCCAAGCAGCCAATCAAATGGGATATTCTGTACCATGTGATGTCATGCTCAGTATTTAAGTGGGGAGCTGGCTGAAGGAGGGGCTTTTGCTAGTCAGGAGCAAGCTGAACATTGGGTGGTGAGAACACTGTGTGTTGTATATGCTTTTTATCAGTATTCACAGAATCACAGAATCACAGAATAGTAGGGGTTGGAAGGGACCTCTGTGGGTCATCTAGTCCGACCCCCCTGGCGAAGCAGGGTCACCTACAGCAGGCCGCACAGGACCCCGTCCAGGCGGGTCTTGAATATCTCCAGAGAAGGAGACTCCACAACCTCCCTGGGCAGCCTGTTCCAGTGCTC
>Ga0065711_1001009_pt1 | contig 50214 bp, 30 predicted proteins | sample Hoacrofraction12_FD_59098 | JGI IMG/M metagenome (GOLD analysis project Ga0065711, IMG submission 59098) | Hoatzin crop microbial communities from Cojedes, Venezuela - Epithelial fraction 12 v2 (version 2) | ecosystem: Host-associated > Birds > Digestive system > Esophagus > Crop | place... | reverse complement strand
CTTTTTTTTTTTTTTAAAAAAAAAAAAAGAAAAACAGGGTCAGGTTTTGGAAACTGGATTCTTTTGCCTCGCTAGCCTCAGCCTGTTTCCACAGAGAGGCTGGAGTGGTGGGGTTTTTTTTGTGGATTTTTTTTTGTTTTTAGTGGGAAGTTAAGTGACTGTTCTTAAATTTTAAGAGGGCCTGGATGTTTGCAGTGTTTACTCACCCGCTAAGTGAGGAAGGAAAAGAAGCGATGTGAAACACTCTCCTTGTCCTTCTGACTTCAGTGAAAGAAATGCCACATTTCTTTTTTAAAGTGTTGAATATGTATGTCTGATTGGCACATTTCAGTTGACCTTTCTGGAATCTGACCATCTGAAAATACAAGGGCTGTGTAAACCATTTCTACACTAATATTCTGTAGCATTATTTCAAGTTGCTGTGTCACTTGGCTCCAGTGAGGCTGGCTGCAGGATCAGACATGGTATGTTTTAATACCTTCCAGCTAATCCTGTTCTGGGGTAGCACCTCCCTTAGGGCTTTGCTCTTCCTGGCATTGGAAGCGGGCGTCATTCCCGCCCGGCATGTCTGATCCTTCAGTAGGGGAACATCTGTTACAGCCTGACAGCTGGATTAGGATAAATTAGACTTTTACCCAACACTCCGGTGGTCTGTGGTGGGAGCAGACAGGAAAGAGAAACTGCATTGTTCTAGGTATGAACTTGCACATCGGTAGTGAAAAATGAGCTGGGAGTATGCACATTGTAATTACTGCGGAGTAACTCATGTGCCTTTAGTTTATACTTAAAGCTTTCTGTGCGGTACTTTTTTCAGGTCTTAAACTCAGCTAGTGATACAGAGGTCTCTGTGGAAGGGTCTGCTGTGTAACCAGTCTGTAGTAACGGCCAACCTCGGGGGTCAGAGCTTCTTGTCACTTCGTCTCGGGGGTCGCAATGGGTGTGTGAACAGAAGGGTGGCTAGGGTACTCTTCCAGTGGGAGACGTGCGCTTTCCCCCTTAAAAATCTGTTCTCTGGTTGTGTGTTTCTCCGAGTGCTGGCCCTCCTGCAGTGTTTACTCTCAGTGTTTGTGAGAAATGGGCTTTCTCAGAACAGGCTTCCCTAAGGGAAGGCAAATATTTAGTTATTATTATTTTTTTTTTTTTAAGTGCAGGGGCTTTCGAAGAAAAGGCTAAAATCACCTTTTTCTGTCATGTAGTAATTCTATGGAGTGTGTTACGCTCTTAGGAAATACAAAAGTGAGCAAAAAAAATCTGAAATCCTGTTTTTGATAGAAGATGGGACTCTGTGGCATGTCAGAGGAATTTGACTGTTAATGAACGTTGTGTAGGGTAGTGGTAGCTTATAGAAGTCATGTTCATGTGAGATAAGACACTATTTGGCAATCAGATAGGGCTTAAAATGGTGTGGCCACAGTGTATTGCATAATTATAATTCTCTAGGGGGGTCAGTTTATGCTACCTGAGTAATAGTTGTCTCTTCTGACTGTTTAATTTTTCTTGCTTCTCCGTGGTTTTCCTTTTTTGAGTGAAAAGGAGGAGTTCCTTTTCAGTAGACAATTTTAAAGTTCCATTTAGCTGAGGGTTAAAACTCCTGTTCTGCATGGATAGAGGAGTGGGGTTGCTAACAATGCACAGCATAATTGTTTTCATGTATTAAAAAATGAGAGCAACATTTATCTTCTGTATTACATTGAAGTTCTAAGAAGTCTAGGGTGTTTAAAAACCCCAAAAGATACAAATAACAACTTTCTGACTGACTGTGGTTGTTCATATATGTTTAAAAATGGGAATTTGTTTCAGAGGAAATAATGGTAAAGCTCAGGTGAGAATAGGAGATGGATGATCAGATGGAGAATAAAGTTCAGCCTGGTGGAAGAGAATCATTTCAGCAGCTTTAACTATTCAGAGTTTGGGAAACTATTATAAATCACAAGGGGAAAGGACAAACCTTCACCAACTTAAAATTAGATTGTGTCTTCACTGAAACTTCATTTTTAAAGCACACCAATTCTAACAATGTGTTCTCTATCAACAGGATGTAAAGTAGAATCTATATTCCTGAATGTCGAAGCTGTAAACACACACAGAGATAAACCCGAGGTAAGAATATTTTTCAAATCTGAGAACTTGACGTAATGTACTATCTGAGCTGAGTTCCATTGTCCTTGTGGTTAGAAATGATTTGATAATTCAGCTGAGTGTATTTAATTTTACATACCAAGCTTTACTACCGGCTTGCTACTGGGCGAGGGGAAATTCCTTTTTAATGAGCAAATTTATCTTACGTATGAGCTCTAGCTGGAGTAGTTTATCTTCAAAAAAATGAATGAGAATTTGAAGATACGGTATCAATCTGAAAACTGTATAAAAGTTCTTCCAGGCTTTGTCAGTCAGCAGAAGTAGGGTGTAGTCAAAAAGTACATTATTACAAAAGCCACACTTATTTTGGAGAGAGTAAGTAATGAACTCATCAGCTTTTTCATCACTGTGATTGTTGCTGTACGAAAAAGAGAAATTGGTGATGCCACCTGTGTTTTAAGCCAAAGCTGGAGAGGAAGACTAGATCTCGGGATAGAGCAGAACAGCTGAGCAAAAGGAAGTTGAGTGTGTTTGTAAAACGTAAGCAGAGATAAGATGTCAGACCACGGCAGCTTCGTACTCTCGCTGTGTCAGGCACGTGGTTCTGTGTGCTCCTACGTGTTGGCATGAGCTGAAGTTGATTCTGCTGCTTGCGCAAAGCTCTTCCTTTCCCGCATTATGAAAGTTATGTGAAATGTGTCGTGATTAAAAATTTCTGGTTCCCTTGCAGATCCTCATGCTAATGCTACTAGGTATGGCACTGGTGCCTTGCTAAGGTGCTGAGCCATGCCTACAGATGAATTAAAAGTCAGTTTGAGAACGTGAGAAAAAAGCGCTGTTTGTGGTGGCTTACAGGACGATGGTTTATGGTGAAAAGGAATGTAGTGATAAATGCATTTTTATGTTGTATTCGATAAGGCATGTGACACAAAATTTCTTACTTATATGAGGGTACATGTCTGTGGCAGTTGTGCAGAATTCATGCTGGAGGCGTCTGCCAAGAAGTTTTGTTTTAATGACATGGATATTGTGAGTTCTGAAAATGCCAGCTTCAGGTCATTCACAGCCAAGACCTTTTCTGTGAGGTAGTCATATCGTGTATTTCCTCTCTTCCCCATTCTCCTTTGTCACTCTGCTTTACCACTTTTGTATCTTTGATTTGTTAGGTTGAGGAAATCCATTCTGTTTTCACAGTGCGTAGGAGGTGTTGGAGAAGCATGGTGAAAATGCATGAGGATGTCTTAGGGCAGGTGTTGGGTCATCCATGTTAAGTGACGTAGATCAGTTGAACATCTTAAGTTTGGCTGGTAAAATACTGATGCTGAATTTACAGCTGGTGAAAGTGTCTTAGGGGTTGCTGTTGGCAATACCACTTCCCTGACTGAAGGTGTGTTTGTTTCAAGGGGAAGAGCTCTGCCTGCATCATCACCAAGTGGCCCTTGACGTGGCTGCCAAGCGGTGTGACCGTGTTGGTATGGGGTGGCTGCGCTGCAGATGCGTGTAGAGGATCACACACAGAGTTGCGTTGCAGTGGACAAAGACACAAAGCTGTTTATTTAGAACAGATATAAGTCGAGTTAATACATTTTAGAAAAGAAAAAAGGAGCAGAGGCATTTTTATAAAAAAAAACTCAAACACTCAAACACTCTTCTGCCTCTGCCCCACACGATACCCAGACCGGTGAGGTACGGGTGACGATACACTGTTCACTTAGTAGGGCTGAATGAAGGACTGAGCTGATCCTGTCTGCATTTAAATGCTGCTAACAGGACTATGAACATTTCAAAAGCTTTCATTTACATCACCTACAAAAATGTTAATTACATCGCTAAAATTAAATTTTCAAATAGTTTATTGTAGTCAAAGCACTTAATTAAACACGGCGTCACAGATAACAACATTGTTAAACAATGAAGCTGTTTGATGAAGAGTTGCCTGGTGTGCTGTTCCGAGCCCCCACAAGTGATGTGTGGGCCGTGTTTCGGAGCAGTGCACTTGCTCCTGCTCTGCTGCAGCTGAAAGCATCTCTTTTCACGTTGCAGAGACGCAGGCGAAGCGCTGGAGTCCTTGTTCGTAGTAGGTGTAGACTGCGTTGTATGGTGATGATTTGCCTGCAGGGGATTGAAGGCTTGTGTTTGTCAGCGTTGTAGTGGCTGAAGTTCCTGACCTTTTCGAGTGAAGGAGTCTGTGGGCTTTGTAATGAAAGTAATTGAGGGAAGTTACTTTAGCCCTTGCTTGGGTCCGCTCTTTGGGCCAGAAAGCAAGTACTGGGGTAGAATGTCTGCTTTGTGCCTCTGTCCTAGTGCATGACAGACAGGGAGAGTGCTCGTAGCAATAAAAGCGATCTCCTTTTTGATTTGGGGGGGGGAAGGGGAGAGGGAGATTTTGGTGAAAGCTGAGTGTGCTTACCACGGTGTAAACCAAGTGAGACTCATGAAGCCCATCAGCACAAAGTTTGAAGAGTTGGCAATGATTTGGCATAAACTGGGCCAAATGGTAGGTCCAGATCGTGAAAGGAACTTCAGAACAGTTCACCGTAGTCTGCTTTTTTGGTAGAAGGGAGAAAACTAATTGCATGGTCCCTGGGACTCGCGTGAGGTGGTACAGTGGCAGGCGTGATGCCTGAGCCAGGTTCGCCTGGCTGCACTCAACGCTGTGCTTCCTACTGCGAGTTCCTGGTTTCGTTCCATTTTGAATAATTTGCTGCATTGAGTGTATGTTGGGTTTTGGTTTTTTTTTTACAGCCTCTGCAAAATAAGGCAAGATCTAATTGGTGTGATCAGTCTTGAATGGTTAAGGTGTCTGGGAAGAGAATTTTCTGTTTTGCCAGGGGTAGGACGTTGCCTTTTACACAAACAAATGTGAAAGTCTTCCCTTGGGAGAGCAGTATATGGCGTAGTCCAGCAGAGCCCTGAAAGTTGCCGAGTGGGTAGACGTGTATGTGCTGAAGCACGTGTTTAGGTGGATTCCTGCTGGGGCCTGCGAAAGACTTCACCCTAAACGTGAATGGCTTTAGCTTTTGGTAACGTTACCAGTCCGGGATCAGCGATTGCTGCCGATGTCTTCCCCTGCTGCTTAGTTCTGGGACACCAACTGCTGCATTCTCGGGGTGGGGAGGGGGTGAAAAATCTCTGCTTTCAAATAAATGCAGCTGTGTGCTTGTGAAGGAATCTGGTTGGTGCTTTTTATTGCTCTCATTGCTGCATGATAAATATTCTCCTCTGTATTTTTATTATTACACAGAATGTAGACATTTCCAGACCTCCCGCGGATGCTCTTGTAACAGTCCCTGCTCATCACTGAATCCCGTGTGCCGGTCAACTGTCGAACTTGGGGTGCTGTTTTCATCCTACTACTTCAAAATAAATTGAAAAACTAATCATTCCAATCACTTTGAAATAAAAAAAACCCCACTCAAACCCAACTCAAAACCCAAACCAAATGATTGTACAGCGCATGACTTGAAAAAATTATCGAATCACAATAAAACTGTATTGCACTGGTTAATTTATTGTGGATGAATTATCAAACATTGATCGGCTGTCACTGGAATGCTGTTTTTGTAAATCACTATGATTTAAAGATCCTGCAGCATTAAGTGTTGTTGTAACAGCCAGCAATCATTTAATGTTGGTCGCAGTGTGTTTATGAAAGCCATGAAACGTGACGTGCTGTGTGAGATAAGGCACAGTTGAAGTTTGTTTTCTAGGCATCAGTATTATCCATTTCAGTGCCCTTGGGAGTGATTGGACTGCTATGTAGCATAAAATAACAACCCATAGTTACTGTAAAACCTTAATCCTGCTGATCTGTAGCACTAGTGCTTTAGATGCGCTAATTAACGGTGTGCTCTTTGAAGAGGATAGCAAGTTTTCACGGCATTCCAGAGCAATTATTCAAGGTACAGGAATGTGTAGAAATGTTTTTAATATACGACTTTTCTTAACAGCTGTTCTGCATTAACTAGGCTTTAGGGTTTGCCCGCCGGCAGAAGTGATTTTACATTTCCGCTCTTCCTGCTGCTGGTAGGGACGTGGCCAGCATTCACGGCTCTGCTCCGTGTGTGTCGCACCCAGAGCTGATCTAGGCTGCCGTGAGCAGTGCTGACAGTTCAGAACCTGGGTTACAGCAAAACTGTTCGCAGTCTGGAAGAGACTGCAGCTTGTCTGGGATGCAGAGCTGTGCCTTGGCCCCTTTCTCTGTGCTGTTATGGTGGGCAGAATGACGCAGTGGGAAGCATCTGTGCTGTGGAAGCAGCTCTGTTTAGGCGGCATCAAGTCTGGGAAAGGCAGAAAATCACTGAGTCCTGGACCTGTTTTCTGAGGGGGTCTTTTGGTCTTGAAAGTTAGCTAGAGTGGTGTGTTCTGAAAAGCTTCTGTGAGATTTCTTGGGTGGTATGTTTTCCCAAAACTGGGATTTTGGAAAAAGAGTATTAGATATCTGTACTTCTAAAATGACACTGAAGTGTTCAGAGGTTTATAGCGATTGGAAATGTCTGGTATAACCAGATAACCTCCTGGCCAGAGAGCCTCCTGCTGTACTGCTTGGTATTTGGTTAAACTGGTGTCCCGGGACGGGCTGGGACTGGGGGGAACATGGGAGCCTTCTGTTGCTTTTCCATGTTTCATTGCCCCAGCGTCCGGCGTGTGCTTTGCAGTGAAAAACGCCACAGAGGAGGAGACCTGAGCCTGCTGTGCCCGCTGCGCACGTTAATTGGTGCGTCCGGCTGCTGTTACCCGACGGTGGAGGTGATGTCCCCGAGAGGCCGCGGGGATGCTGGCCACCGTGTGGTATGGGGACGGCTCGGCGTGTGCCACCTCTGCGGGCCACGGTGGAGGAGACCCCACGCAAATTTAAACGAAACGCATTACGTGTTTTGATGGAGCCAAAACCTGCGCAGGCATCGGCTGGGGAAAAACTGAGTTTTGCTGCTTGGAAAGGGATGGCTTGGGCTGCCGGAGGGGAGGGTGGAAGGGGCAGGAACGTGGCCCGAGAGGAGAGCCGGGGTTGGGGAGGGAGGGGAGGTGGCAGAAGCACCCTGAACCCTGCGTCCCTGCCAGCTCCGTTTCCTGGGGCTGCGGCTTCGTGGGGAGCATAATGCTCATGCTTACACATGCATGGAGTGAGGTGGGCATTTAGAAGCAGGTTTGTGCTCGAAGGGGTCTCCTGTTACAACAGCATTGCTTAACATTCCTCTCTGGCTTGTTTTCTTAGTAAAGCAAAGGCCTGATGCTGGGCAGGAGGCAGTGGTGACAGTTTGCGGCAGGGCTCGCTGAGAGACAGCTGGCTGATAAGAGTGCTGGGTGGTTTGTATTGCGCTGTTTGCTTCTCTCTTTATGCCTGCCGTAGCTCTTCAGTGTGCAGGGCCTCATTAGCTGCATCTGCTTTGGCTGTCGCCGTGGCTCCTCTGCCCCTCAGAGCCCTCTTCCCTAGAGGAGCCTTCTGGTGAACTCGTCCCGGTTTGCTGTGAAGATTGCGTGTAGCTAATCAAAACAAAACAGAAACGGCAGGCCCCGTCCTGTCGGAATCCCATAGCGCTTTGTTTCTGGGGGAGGCTCTGTTCTGTAGGGAAAAAAACCTATAAAGCAGGGGGGAGTGTAAGGAGGAGAGGACGAACAGTGGTGTAAGAGTGTGTCTGGGTTAACTTGTGTGTTTTGAGTATTTCCAGAGAGCTCTTTCTGGGTGAGAAGGACCCTTGTGCGAGGCAGGGTGAGACAGCTGCTGCCTCACTGAGCGCTGAGCTGCCCTGGGGAGCCGGCTGTGGAAGCAGCGAGCCCCTGCCCGGGCTGGCCGAGGGAGAGCCCCCGTGCCGTGGTAGAAGTAGCATTGAAAAGAGGCATGTGCTGTTTTCACTCCCTGTCCTGGGTTTCTGGGGTGCTCGGGGCCGTGTTGCCGCTGGCGCGTAGCAGTGGTAGCGCTGTTCCCAGGGTGGGTGTTCCGGCGGGGTGTGCTTCGGTGAGGCGGTGACAAGCAGTTGCAGGGACGCCTCTTGGTCCCCAAAGTAAGGCTAAAATCTCGGTTCTCTTTCTGAGAAGCAGCACTGTTCTCGGTGCCCGACTTTTCCCTCTCGGTGCCTGTGGCTATTCTAGAAGCAGGTATGATCCTGGCTGCCGTCATCTAATCTAACGCGATTCCTAAGAGTAGGAATCCATCTACCATTGATGAGGATTTTAGTCCCTTGCTAAGCCTCAGCTCTTCTGGGCTTGCAGCCGGGTATTCTGTGTGCCTGATAGGCCTTGGGGTGTGGTGTTCAGGGTTTAGCCCAGACAGAGTTCTCTTTCTTCGGTGTGACAGCTCAGTGTGCGTTGCTGCCACAGCCTTCTCCCCTGCGCGTTTACTCAGAAGGACTTCTTGCTTTGAGCTTTGTTGACTGCATGTTGATGTTCCCTTTTGGGTCTGTCTTAGTTGTGAAGATGCTGCTGCAATCTGGTAGTCTCACTGATTTAAGTAAGCTTAATCTTCTGCCTTGTCTTGATCACCTTGTTTCCATTTAGTTTCAAGTTGTAGCTGTCTTAGTGGACTAATTTCCAGTACCTCTGGATTCCTGCATATTGATGCTCCATTTCATGCTCCATTTGATTTTCTTTGAATCAACAGCAGATGCACAGCTTAAGAGATTGCCGCAATATTCTTGGAGTGCCTGTGGAGGCATCTCCGCAGTCCCAAGGAATTTCTGGGTATGTTGCATCAGTTGCGAAGAAAAATACAAACAAATGCAGCAAATGTCAGCATGTTTTGTTGTTGTTTTTTTTTTTTTTTCCCCCTTGTCGTTATGCAGTGCGACTTGTTTCACCAGCTCCTCACGTTCTTAGACAGACGCTGACGCTTGCTGTGTGTGTCCTTTGCTGCAGAAGTGGTACTACCTGTAGAAGCTTCTTTCTGATACGGGGTTGTTGCTTTTCTTCTTTCCTCCAATGAGGGAAGGTGGAGCGCGGGTTGGGCAGTGTGCTGGTGGGTGTGGAGATGTCCAGGACTTGGACGATGCAGCCCAGCAGCCTGCGTTTGTGCGTCCTCGGAAACCTTGGTGTCTTTGTGGTGAAAAGCAGGGTGGCTGGCCCAAAGGCTGGACGGCTGATGAGGAGGGAGCGGGCTGATGCTAATGCAGGAGAGCTGGTCAGGGCATTGGGGTGCTGGCACACTGCAACCCCCCAGTCCAACCTGGTGCTGCTTGTTTATCTCCCCTTTTCGTAAGAAATAGCTGAAAAATCCTCAGAACTGGGGTTGGGGAGGGGAACTTGCTTTTTAAGTCGATGCCTTTTGATTGATGGAGTTGTGTGTGTGCTGGCTGAGAGTCCCCTCCCTCTGTGTAGTGGGGCTCTCCTTTGCCTTGAGCTGGACTGAAGAGGCTCATTTTTAAAGTGAACTCTTAAGTGGTTCTAAAACTGCTGAAGCGTTATCTCATGTCAACGTTGACATCTGCCAACATGCCTGTGTATCCTGAAGTGCACTTCAACTTGATGTTAGCAGCTCCCGAGGGAGTTACTCCGCGCCCTTCCAGTGACTTGTCCGCGCACAGGCGGGATCAGAACTGGCTTCATAGCTGCTGGGGAGTCGTTTCCCAGACTGTGCTCGAGACAAGGAGAGACGGGCTTCCCTGCCTCCAGATTTTATCAGTTCCTGTGTGGTTTATGACCTTCGCTGCGCGGTTCTGCTTTTTCTGATACTGTACGCATGAAGGCTAGAAGAGAGCGTGGGTTAGAAAAATGTGGTTAAAACCAGTGGTTAAAGAAAAAAAAAAAGTCTTAGAAACATTGTGAGCTGCGTACGGCGTGCAGAGGCGGCCTGTCCCACCAGGCCCGGTGCCATGCGCCTGTGGAGATGTGATTTCCCTGGCGAAGCGCGTAGCAGCTGGGGTGAGCTCTGAGCCTGGCTTCTGACTGCTGCTCACAGGCTGGGACCTTTCCTTGTGTTGAGGAAACGGGCGTTAAAACTTGCTCGTCTTTCGCCTTGTGTAGTAGCAGCACATTAGGCAAAACCACGGCTGACCGCGAGACCCTTTCTAAAAATCTCTGTTTTTTGTCTTTGAATTTGCAGAATGTGGGTGTGGATCGGTCGAGAGAAGAAGCTCTGAGGACGGTACCCAACCACCTATAGCTCCGGTGCCCGGGGCGCAGCCCTTCCAGCGCGAGAGCCTGAAGGAGCAGCTTGGGTCCCGGAGAACGGCGACGGCGTCGCAGAGAGCCGCGCGAGCTGGGGCGACCGCGCCTCCCCCTCACTGTCAGACATTTCGAATGTGATTCAGCTAATTTGGAGAAAACCTGTAGTTCTGGATAACTCCCCGTGCCGAAAGGTAGCCGTAAAACGATTTGTGGGAAGCAGAACAGAGTTGGGTTTAGACTTTTCGTATGTAAATTTGTGCAGTTTCAGTGGTTTTTATTGTTCATCTGTGGATACTACCAGATGGTTGATTGCCCGTGTCCATTTTACTGTCAGATTTTAACTAGACTTTAGTTTTGTTTTTTAAGTGTTTTTCTAAGAGTTCCTCTTGTTTTTACTGTGAATGATTGCCTAGAATTACATGGAGATTTTTTTTGATGGCGTATTTAACAGATGAAATTCTACATTTTTGAGCATTGGAGGCTTCATGTTGCAAGACTGCTGCAAGTGGGAAAGCCTGTCATCTCTGACAGCTTCTCCGGGTTTTAAACTGAGCTTTGGTTTCCCAACCACGACTTAAATTTTTCTGAAATGGGGAGACTTCCCCTTGGAAAATAAAACCATTAAAGCTACCTTCGCTGCCTGAAAGATCCTGCTGTTTTAGCAAGATTTTAACATTTTCCAAGGGCCAGCTGTATTTTGGAGGGCCGTGGAAGACACGGTGTTAAGTGGGGGACATGTGTGTGAGTACAGCCGGCAGCTGGCCTGGGCCAGGGATTGAGGGAGAGAGGGAACCGTCCTGTCCTGTCCGCTGCTGCGGGCGGAGGGGATGAGCAGCTTTTCTGAGACTGGAAGGGAGGCAAAAAGGATTCAGACTGTCAAGGGCTGGAGAACCTGCTTGTCTTTAGTGCTGTGATATCTTTTTTTTAGGCGATTTTTGGAATGAATTTCAACATAAAAGCGTATGTTTCTCTTTTATAGCCACATTTAATGCGTACGTCAGGAAACAGTACAGGAAGGTTAGGTGGAGTTTAAGCCTCTTAGCAGCTCATGCAAGAAAAACACCAGGTAAATTCTGAAATTATTTTTAACATGGCACATGTGCCTTGGGGTTTTTTTGTGTTGTTTTTAAGCACCTTCGCTATCCCAGTCGTTTGCTGCTCTTGTAGGCCTTGTGAAACTCCAGTGCTGAAAATGGAATTTTCCCCGTCTGTTGAGGCCACGACCTGTTAACTGTACTAAATCGATGTGTATTTAGTGTGTGTGTGCTACCAGACAGCTGAAGCGAGCCGCCAGCGCTGCTGCCGCGGGCTCTTAGTTCTTGAAATGAGGAGAACTGTTCTTCGATAGTTGGACTGTGTGTTTTTTAAGGACTTCAATTAATTGAGCTTTCACTGTGTATGTTGTTGGTTTTGGTTTATTTTTTTGTTTTGGGTCTTTTTTTTCCTTTTCTCAATTCCTGTGTGAAATACTGGGCCCTCGTAACATAGTTTTGCAGGCCAGGGCTAAGTTGTCTTTTGTTTGTGCAGGGTTTATAAAATAACGTGCTGCTGTTGTGATTTGTTTTAATAAGCTAATTTCAGCAATATATTCAGCTCTGGAAGTAAGCCATACCGCATCACTGGGTTCTGTCTCGGAAGGGGAATGAGTAGGGTGCAGAAGGACCAGGAGGACTTGGTTCAGGCGCTGCTGTTGAGAGCTTTGTGTGTGCGATCCACGCCTGCGGTAACGCCCGTTTCTGATCTTTATTAACTGAGCTGTGCCCGTAGTTACTGTGTGAGGAGAGACCACGCAGTGCTGCTTGGAAGAGTTAATCTATGGATGTGTCGTTAACAAGGCCACCTTCGTGGCGGAAATGTCGGCGTGCTTTCCCCTCCCGATTTGACGTGTGTTCAGCTCCAGGCAGCCCTCGCTCCTCCACCGTCCCCCTGTGACCAGGAGTTGTTAAAGAGTTTTTGAATTGAGAAAGTCAGAGTTTAGTCCTAGTTAGAGAGGGCAGATCCCAGGAGGCGGTGTTAGAAAAGCGGGGTTCCACCGGCAGCCTGCTGTACTTCCTGAGCTCAGACCTGGTTGCAGGAACGTGGTGGAAGGAAAGGTTTCGCCTGGTGAGGGCTGAGCCCAGGGGCAGGCACGGCTTGAGCTGTCTCCCCTCTCCCTTCCTCTGTTCTACCCCTCTCAGCTTTCAGAGGTGCTGTAAAATTCCTTGAGGCTAAATGTTTTATGTACAGTAGGTATTTTTATAGCCTGCTTTTGAATATACTGTGATGAGTGTTTTATTAAGCTGGGTGTTCAGTAAAAAGAATTATATACAAGTGTAAATAAACTGTTATGCTGATACTTGAAGAGAAAAAAAAAAAGAGAAATGAAGTTGTCTGTTGTACTTTAGGGAGGTACTAACTCACTGACTGCAGCCGGCCCTTTCGCGCTGGGCGAGCAAGTGTAGCCAGCGCCTGTAGGGTGGAAGCCGCGGGCAGTTCTCCCTGGGGCGTCACCACCTGTCGGGACGTCAAGAATGACAGATTATTGGCACTGTCTAAGGCCGTGTACGCCTCCCACCCCCCCCAACTGACCGGTCACCGGCAGGGGAGGCGAAACCCCTCGTCCTGCCCTTGGGTGTCTGCGCCCGTGTTTGTTCTACTGCCTTCTGAGTGTCCGTGCACTTGTGAGCTCAGCTGCAGTCTCTCAAATGGGACTAAACTGTCTTTCCTTACATCGTTGGCCTTCGTCGTAATCTTTCAGACAAATGTTTTCATCTGACCTTTGATCAAAGTAATAAAGATCAAATGCTGCAATGTTGTGCTGAGGTGTGTTTCTTCCCCTGTCCGCTGGTAGTAGCTGAAGTGCCAGGGTCGTGTTCCTGCAGGTCAGCAGGATTCCACAGCTTCCAGAAACGTAGGAATTAGAGCTAGCCTGAGAGAGCTCGTACATAAGCGTAAGAATAAAGTTAATTTACTCCATTAGTTGCTTTACTCTGACAAATAATTATAATTGAAATAACAAACTCCGAGGAAGAAGTTGGAACAATTGATTAAATAAATACAAGTGAAGATTTGCGCGCAGCGGAGGAGGAAGGTAAGACATTAATTTTACCTGCTCATTGGTATTTTAAGATCTGACCCAGGCTCTTCAAGCAATGCTCTTCTCATAGTGTCTCCCAGGTGCGGCTGCTTTTTTGAGCAAGCTGAAACCCAACAGCAATGTGCTGCCCTCTAGTAGGGCTTTGCGTGTGTAGGGTAGGGAGGTGGCATGCAGTGTGCAGGTGCTTGTCCTTCCGACGGGTAAGGACAAAATGAATTACTGCTTTGTGGTTTAGCATTACGTACTCAAGTTTTCGTGTCTTGTCCATCACAGAATCACAGAATGGTAGGGTTTGGAAGGGACTGGTGGTAACCACCTGTTATCTTCTCCACTTGGTGGAAGGAGTGTTTTCTTCATTTTTAACTCTACTGTGTGTGTGTGTGTTTGGGGGGGAGGCAATTGTTTTCGTTTGTTTTAGAGTTTTTAGGCTGCTCTCTGGACTAAATTATTTAACACCTCGGTCTTCTGGTGGTACGAGGGTGCCCCAGCCTGCGCTGCTTGAGCGAAGCCCCTGGGGTGCTGTGAGAGCAGCCAGCTGGTGGGAGCTGCGCTGGTGGCAGCAGGAGATGCTCCAGGTGAGTTGGTCAGGTACAAGGAGAAGTTTTGGCACCTGTTACTCCAGATTGAAGCAGGTAAGGTAGGGAGCAAACATTCCCACAAGCAACAAATTCTGGTAACGCATTACAGCTTCTTGCTGTCCACGCACTGAGTGCTGCTGGCAGCCACCTCTGTCACTTCTTACAAGGAAAAGCATCCAGCACTCCCCTTTCCAAGCAGAGTGACATTCTAGTGACAAATGGCAGAACAGCAATGACCTAGCAGGTCACTTCAAGGGGACACCCCCCCCCCCGGCGTGTTTGTGTGAGGGGTAACTGGGCAAACCCCGTCTGTTGGGGAATGCCCACTGCGTGCTGCCTGTTCCAGCCGCTGTCACTGTACGCTTGGGTGGCAGCCACGTCCTCCTGGGGTTACCTGAGTTATAACAATAAGTTAGAGCTGCTCAGAAGGAGGAAAACAAAGGCCGCACTGTATTTGTTTTCAGTCTCTATGAAGTCTGGGGGGTGGGGGGGTGTGTGTGTGTGTGATAGCTCTCTCATGCCTTTTCAGCAGGATTAACAGCCTGGAACTACCCAGAAGCCACAGGGTGCTCCCAGGAGCTCTGCAGCATTGTGTGACTTGGACAAACTGATACTCACCAGTATGTTTTCTTTCCGCCTGCTCAGGGGTTGAGAAAATCAGATCATTTGCAGTAGCGTTACAACGTACAGAAAGCTTTTGAGAAGCAAGGGACCTACCTTCATTCTGTGTCTTAGGAGCTGGCGGCAAGGAGCAGAGTTTTGGAAAGCGCTGGCGCTGCCTCAGAATAAATGTGTAACCTGATGGGGGAAGGCAGGCTCGGCTCCGACTGCCCTGAGAGCCAGGCCCCGTAAGGGAGCAGCGAGAGGGGCACGGGGCTGTTTCCCACAGCAGCTGGCATTACACTGTGACTCTCTGCCTAAAACTCTGCATTTTGGTTAATGCTCCTAACGTAGTTGTGTTATTTTGCTAAGTGATCAGGGCTTACAAATTATTCTTATTTTTTACTGTAAAGACAACTGGAGTTTAATTATGTATTTTAGGAAAAAAACCCTAAGGCCACGAATGAAAGTTTAATGTAACTTTCTTTTAATTGAAGACAAATAAAAGAACCAAGGGCTCAAACACTTTTTAAAAAGACATCTTCTGTTCCCCAATGTCTTCTCTCGAGCAAAATATACAGCATATATATATAACATAACTACATTCAAGTACCAAACAATTTACATTTTCCCAAATAGAGAAAATAATGCACATGACTCACATACCTTAAACCCAACCATGCATAAAAGAACACTGCCAATAAATCAGCAGTTGGACATAACCACACTACTGCGTATTATTCCGAAGTGTCGACAACATCGTTGGAATGCAGAACACGGAGCACTTGGGCGCTTTCGGTTTATAACGTTTAACCCTGCTTTAAAGTCCAGCTCTGTCCAGAGACTTACTTGTCCAAGATCTGTTCAAATTTAGGGTTAATAAAAGAAAATCCATCAAACGCAGACTGATCCATGGACTCGATCAGGTTTTTGTCGCTGTAAGACAGTTTTGGCTTCTCGCTCAGAAATTCTCTGTCAAAATTGTTGTAGTCGCTTGCTGACTTCTGTGTTAAACGGAGAGGGAAGACAGTGTGAGACAAACCTTGCAATTTCTTCCACAACAAATTGCTTAAATATGAAAAGGTTCGGCAGCCAGTTCTTGAGCTGCGCACCCCCCTCCCCCAGAGAAAAATCGCCTTTTTGCCCATTTTAACACCACTTTAGAACTGGGCAAGTGGTTGTTGTTAGTTGAAAACAAACAGCACCAGGTCCCTTTGGTGAAGAACCGCCTGGATGTGTGGTAAGGTTTCATAGAATTACCCGATGATACCGTGTTGACAAAAGCAGTACAGCACTTAGTTTTAAGCCCAACTTTTCTTGTCATTAACCAAAATTTTTAAATTCCTGAAAGCATTTCACGGTCTGTACTTGTTCAGAGGAAAAAGTGATGCCCTGCTGCAGCTGCTTTGTGTCTGGATAAAATATTTGTGCATGTTCCATAAAAATTCATGTTACTAAAGGTTCTGTTTTATACTCTGAACCTCCAAAGGTTGCTGCCTGTAGAATCCTTCCCTTTCCAGAGTTCCCATTTCTATGGAACACGCAACATGGAGCCTTCTGTTCTTGAATGGGACAGCTCTCCTCCACCGAGCACGTGAGTGTAATTTAAAGAGACTGTGCTACCTCCAGATTGTTTTCCCTGCACCCGTACAGGGCGGAGGAAAACTGGTTTGGATTTTTAAGGGCATGAGATGAAGCAGCAGCATCCCATGGCGATACAGAGGATGAGTTACAGGTGGTCTGTTCTTTAGATGTTGCTTCAGGTAACATTAGGCAGGTTCATCACAAGTAGTTCTAGTTCAGTAGCATAGAGGGGGCATCTTTATGCCCCCTCGGAGCCCCTCGGCTGAGTTAGGACCAGCACGTGTTCAGCGCTCGTACAGAATGCCTGCAGGCAGTTACCCAGTGAGTAGCCCCAGGTTACTGGCCCTTTTCCCACGTGGTATTACAGAAGAGAAAAATGCAAGAAGCTACCAACATCTCTAACATCGAGGCATGCAAAACATTTATGTGTCCAATGATCTAAAGATTTAAGAAGAATGGATATCAGAGCTATTAGTTGATTTTCCTGAAGATTGTATTAGTAAAGCAGCTCCTTGAGAGAGTACAGGCAGACAGTCTTAATAGAATTTTGGGGCAGTGGGAGGAATAGAGCCCACCTTTTTTATGGCCGAACCGTCCAAAAACAATGGGGTTTGAGAGCTGTAACTCTCTCGCTTATAAAATGTGAGGACAAACTTGCAGTGGGATGATTTGAACAAGTTGGAGAAATCACCCCTGGCCCCTAGGCTGACCTTGGCAATACTGCTGCAGAGGAAAGAATAACCCACGTACCACTTTGGGCCTGAAAGGAGGGTCCACCTCCCTCTTCTCTAGTGCCGTCCAGTTGATGGTTTTGAAGAAAGGATGGTCTCTGATACTCCCCGTGACCCCAAGTCTTCTCGTTGGATCCCTTTCAAATAGCTGCAAGAGAAGATACCCGGTAAAGCCTGACACCTGCTCGAAAGGCAGGTGGCACTGGAAGAATAAAGGGTGTACTGCGAAAAGAACGTAAGTTGCTAACGGTAACCAAAGCATTAGTAATTAATCTGACCTGGCTTTCCATTTGTAAAAGTCATTTGCTTGCTGATTAACAGCTCCTTCTAAAAGCCTGGATTTGTCCCTCCCTAGAGTACCGTGACTCACTTGTTGATGATCAGTCCTACCTTTTCTAATATATCTTTCGATTCCTTGGTAATCCAGCGTGGGTAGTGAGGGGTGTCCACTCGGATTGACTCAAACAACTCGTCTTCATCGTCCCCATGGAACGGGGATTGTCCAATGAGCATCTCATACAGCAGGACCCCAAATGACCACCAGTCCACAGAGAATGTGTACCGCAAACCTTGCAGGATCTTCGTCCACAGAAGAAGTGCAGGGGAAGAAACGTGTAATGAGTAAAAGGCAGCAATATATACCAAAAAACAGAAGAGGACTTTTAAGAGAGAATCTTAAATAACTAGGATATCAGGTGGGGGGGATTGAACAGGGAATTGAACTTGGTGAGAGTCCCCTTAGAAGCTGCTTTTGCTTTGAATTTTGGTTGTTTGCATGGGCACAAGTTCATTCACCATCTGCAGTGCACATAAATTCATTTTGCGGGAGCTCTGTGTGTGTACGCTAGCTGTAAAGGCAGAAGGGAAAGTAGTTCTTCAAAACCTGAAAATTTTAGCTTTTCATAAACGTGTTTTTTTAAATTGCAGCTATAAGAATAGTTACAAATCTCGGGTGCCTTCTACAGAGAACTTGAGATTCAATGTTTTTTTCCTGTGCTAATTATTAGACTTTTACATTTCTGACCTGTTGGTCTACAAAGGGATGATTAATCACAAGGGCCATTCTAACATCAGTGCATTGAATCCATCCCCGCAGGACGTGGCAGGGACATACTGACCTCAGGAGCGATGTAGTCTGGGGTCCCGCAGAAAGTGCTTGCCTTGGTCTCACCAACAACATTTTCTTTGCACATTCCAAAATCGGCTATTTTGATGTGGCCTTCTTTATCAAGCATCACATTGTCCAGTTTTAGGTCTCTGCAAAAAGTGTTTAAAAAAAAAGTTATATTTTAAGGACGAGTGAGTCATTTTTGTATTCCGATGCATGCAGTTTCTTCCCTGATAAACACGTACCCTGCATCATACAAAGAGGCTTTTCATGAAAATAATCATCCATCAACACAATACATGCAAAAGAGTACTTTTTTACTTGGAAGGCAGTAGGGAAGAGGGAAGGATGTTCCCCTGTCGGAGCAAGTAAGAGGCTGAGGTGTACGTATAGTGTGTGACCGTACAATCCTCAACATTTGCTCTCTGAGCCACAAGCACGCCCCGTGCTTCTGGAAGGAGGTGTGAGTTAGTGCCCTGCACCAGCTCTGTAGCTCCGCAGGACGGCTGTGGGATCCTTGGAGCTCTTGGCAGGAGCAGAAATGTTTGAAGCCCGCCCAGCTTTTAATACTACCTGTGACTTGCTCCTAGTTACAGCGCGAGGGGTTTCGTGTGTTGTGGCCGCGGTCTGTGAAGTGCCCTATTCATGTCTGCTCTCAGAATAACACTATTCAATCAAGTCAGAGCTTTTCAACAGCAGTTTCCAAAAGCTACATTCCCTCCCTTTGACTGTGATGCATTTTTTTGTCCATCTGGCTGCAAGAGCACATACCAAGGAGGGCAGGCTGAAGAGGAACTGAACAGCCCTTCTGCTTACCAAGAAAGACTTGAATAGAGCACGTAATTTTACATGAGAACAGGGCAGTCTTTTCTCCTTGGTAACTGAAGTTCCCAGAGTTGGCTGCTTACACTGCTCTGGCGGTGAGCTGCAGCTCGAACCAAGAGCCCCTGAGCTAATGCAACGCACCATAAATCCTTCCGCAGGGATGAGTCCGCCCATGGTTGGACATCAGCTGCTGGTCACCTGAGTAAACTGAATATATCCGAGATAGGGAATACACATGGTAACTGAGGGCACTGCACTTACCTAGCTACAACAAGTTCTAAAGTCTTTTGTATGATGATGTGCATTTACATGCAACGCCTACCTAAAACTGCTCCAAGTCTGGTTCTGTGAGTATATTGGTAAAGATTGCGTGTGAGACAGGGGAAAAAAAAAAGCACCTTTCATTTTTTGCTGGTGTCTTGGTGGAAAATGGTAGTTTCTCTGAAAATACTTCATACTCTGAAATCTGTGTTCTCCTTCTGGGAACTTTCTAATTTAATGTAGGGACATTTAACAGCAAGTCTAAAAATGCTCTAGGAAATCTGGGATTGAAGGATTTTGTGCTGATGACAACATATCCTGGAGTTTGATCCTTTCCTGCATAAGAACCTGCAGGAGGCAGTGGGAGTACAATTGGGTGTATTAAGGGCCCCTGATGGCTGTCTTCTCTGCGAGGCAGACAGGCTTTTAAGAATCATCCTTCTTCACCAAGGAGGGCTCCTGTAATGCTCAACCTCTTTCCAAACACCTTTGGTGAACTTCTGCTTTCTAACTTCAGAAAACTGCTTTAAAGGATGGCTGCTGCAACAGCTGTTTCCTGGTTCTCTAATGGGAGATGGACAATACCAGATGTTTTGGAGCACATTTACCTTGTGTAACTTGCTTTTACATGTGCAGCCATTACCCTTCGTACCTGCTTGTTACAGAGGTACAAGCTACCTGCGCAGGTAGGTACCAAACAGTGCTTTAGAGCTGGGGGTGGGGTGAAAAGGCTGGAGAAAGGAAATTGAGAGAAAAACTACATTTGAAAAAAAACCACCCTTCTGAGCTCTTGTAGCATGGGTATTCACAGTAAGAAGCAGCTGATCCGGATCTGGCCCCTGGTGTCTCAGCCTGGTGAGGCCGAAGCATTGATGCTGTGGTTTCATGGGGAAGGCAGAAGCAGATGACTTTCACTGCAGTGGTGTTCACAAGGCCGGCAGGAACCGATCGCCTCCAGGACCCCCTGTCCCTCGCCTCCAACTAAATAGAATCACCATGTGAAGGCAGCGTTTAAAAATAACTGAAACAAACCCGCTTTTGTGTAACATAAGTAACATTCCTCATTCTAGTTGCCAAGGGAAAGACACACAGATAGAGATTCATCTCGGGCACGTTAACGCCCTGGAATAACATCAGATCGCTGACAGACAGCTTTTACTTGTTACATCAATCAGTAACTCAAAGATTCATGACGTGCTAAGACAATTCACAGGTCCCACGCTGGAGCTGGTTGGTACTCACCTATAAATAATGCCTTTGCTGTGAAGAAACTGTAGCCCACATAAAATTTCAGCTCCATAAAACCTGAAAAGACCAAAGCATCTTTTAATCGGTCTTGCTCAGCTAAAACATAGTCAATGCAGCTGGCCAAAAGAGCTCTCGTGTGCGTCCCTCCATGGAGCGAGAAGTGCAGTACACCTCTTTAAATACTACCACACCTGTATGTACAGAGCGGGAGGCTGTCAGCTGCAGGCTGATCCCTTCACCACGCGTCTGCAGTGTCGAACGCCCAACAGCAGAGGGGACACACAGCCAGCTTGCCTTAGTGCTTCGCTGCACTTCCATTAGGGAACACCATCCCTTTTCTACCCTTTAATAGCTTTTGTGTGTTTTTAGTGATTTGCAGGTGCCTTTTAAAAGGCGGTTACTGGGAGCTCCGCGCTCACAGGATTGCTTTAGGAGGGACTGGGCACTAACGGCTAAGTTAGAAACGGACCTCACCTCTCTGCCTCTGCCCCTGCCCAGTGGCAGCGGACAGACGGAAAAGTAGCATCGCTTCAGGGGCATTCTCCATAAAGGAAGAGGTGATAATCCAGAGGATATGAAGGAAAATGCTAAAAGAATGCTTTAAATGGAAAAATGTATTAAATGTATTAAAAGCATTTTCCCCCTAATTGAACAAATACAAAACTATTTCCACTTCTGTACAGCAGAATGAATGCTGACCCAAAACTTCAGCGATAGGTACAGCGGGCACCAGGAGAGGCTGCCGCAGGCACAGATGTTGCTGAAATGCACGTAAGCTGGAGGGGCTTTGTCCAGGTGTTTGCTGGGCAGAGTGGGAACAGAGCTTGCCCTGGCCTATGAAGCTGGCTGCTACCAGCCGCTCTTCACGCCAGACCCCTGGATCTGATCCTGTCCAGCCAGAGCTCCTTCAACAGCGCGCAGGAATGCCAGTTCCAGTCCGGTTACACGACAGCACTGGTGCGGACAGGCAGCGCCGCTGCCCCGCACTGTTACTCCCAAGGTGTGCACCCATTCAATGACCCAACTCAAACCCTCCTGCTCTTGGGCGAGAGAGGTAGAAACTGACCCAAAACTAAAAAAATCATCATAGGTGAAGTAACAATAACACAATAGTTTTGCATCTTTTAAGTCTGCAGCTCCAGTGATCTGTGAGCCCCAGGTACCTGACACAACTGTGCTTGCTAAACCAAGTGCTCACCCCTTTATTAGTATGTTGTGGAACATCCTACTCTCATCTCAACTTAGCAATACTAGTGAATAGTAAGTGTTGGGGTTTTTTTCCCCCCCATGCTATTTTCCAATTTTCCATCAAAATACTGCCCGAAGGGACACTGAATTGTTGCAGTTTGCTTGCTGTCTCTAGGTACAAGCATCCCATAAAGTAAAACATCGCGCTGCTACATAAATAAGAAAACCCAGCTTCACACACATCATTAAATGAGCCGCTTCACTGTATTAAGCCAGTGCCTAGAAACACTTTTTCAGTCATCAGCCCCTGAAACGTGAGTGAAGGGCTGCAGATAAATGGTGCAGAACGAGAAGCAGGAAAACCGCAGACAGAAATCGTGCACGGAGACAGGGACTGAAGGGTTGTGCACTTACGTTGCTCTGTAGAGATCGAAACGCCCCTTGTCTTGTATGTGGAACATCAGGTCTCCCCCGTTCAGGAACTCCATAACAAAGAACAGATGATCCTGTTTGCAAATAACCAGAGAATGGAAAAAATACTGCTGCTGTCGTAACCACGTGTGAAGTAGCCTACCGGGGGCCAAGCAGCCGCTTTCTTCCCCTCCTGAGTATTTCTCTATTTCATACACCCCTAGGCATGTACGAGGCTCCTACAGATTTGAGGAGCCTGGTCTTGTACTGCAAAGCTAAAAAGCCGATCTTGTATTCTGTGGGTTTCTAGACTTAATAAAAATACACATTTAAACAGATTTACTGACTTCTACCTGTGATAGTCATCTTTTCCCCCCCTCACCGAGGGTAAAGCTAAGATCAAGGCTTTCAATTAAACTCCCTCTTACTCCAGATTGCACAGAAGTTTTTCTGATCTCCTTCTGTTCTCATCAACATACGTGGGGGTCACACTCATACTTCATTCCTACAAGGCCTGTGAACTACCGCACAGAGCACGAGAAAAGGAAATTTAATTCTTGCATCATGAAGCTACTTTCACTTGACTGCTGGTAGCAGCACCCATGAATAGGCTACACCTGCTGTGCTGCTGTTGCCATTGGGCTTTTTCTTACCTTTGTCTGAAACGTGCAGTAAAGATGGGTGAGAAATGGATTTTCCCATGCAAGCGCAAGGACCCGCTTTTCCACCATGGTACATTCCACATCATCATCAATTAGCACCACATCTTTTTTCAGAGCTTTGATGGCGAAGAATTCATTCTTCCCTTTCAGCTCAGCAAGCAGAACCTACAGAAAAAGAAAAGATGAGATTACAGCACACACAGAAAAGACTGTTGCTGGTGGTATCACTAAGGGAAAGTTAAAGTGTTTATAGCAGGTGCAATGACAATTAAAAAGCATTTAAATGGGCAAGATGAGTGACATTTGGGAAGGTGAAGTTGCTGGGCACAGAGATGAGGAGATGGGGCCTCAAGGACCACGTAATCCAGGCACAGCAGCTTCCAGGGCAGTTTTTCTGTCAATGTCTTCTGAGCGTACACACAGGAGACACGTAAAGCCTGCATCTTCATTATAGCTGCAGTTTCACAGGCAACAGCAGACAGAATCTGTGGAGGTCGTGCTGCTCTCCCACATCTCCTCCTGCCTTTGCGCTGGAGCTTTACGAGGCTGTTTCTGCCCACAGCGTGCCAACGTAAGACACCCTTCTGCACTGTGGTGCATAAAGGGCAATTCCTCTGCCTCGATACTAAATAACTGAAAAACCATCGTGCATTGTGCACCACTTCTGAGTTTAGACAAGATTCAGGCGATGAATTTCTTTGTCTTTGACAAAGATGGCTATATTCAGTTCTGTTAGGAGACTGTCTGCCCAAGTGGCTGTAACAGTAAGACCTTTCTGGTTAATGGAAATAGCCCGTCACATTGCAGAGCGCAAGCCAGGCAGTCAAGCTCCAGAAGTGTGTTACATACCTTTCCAAAACTTCCTTTCCCTAGTACTTTATGGAAGACAAAGCTGTCTATGTTGAATCTTCTCCGGCTTGCAATTCGTGAAGCTGTCTTGGCTGTGTTTCCCTCCCAGAGCTTATCGTACTCGCTGTTATCTGCTAATTGAAACAGGGAGTTTAAAGTTCAAGATATGCAGAAATACTGCCTGACTCAGATCCCTTGCTAAGAATTAAGCACTGACATGCTATTCCAGTGCATCTGCTGCTGGAATACTGGTGAATCGAAACACAAGGCTCAACTCCTGTAGTTTACAACAAAGCTTAAATTATGCAAGCATACTTGATAGTGTTGGATTTGAATTGAACCTGTGACTGTTTCTGATGCTGGGTTTAAGCTCTGCTTAGGCATTATAAAAATCAAAGGCCCGAACTTTCCCCTGTGGCTAAGATATAAAGCATAATTTGGAGAAAAAGATACTTTACAAGGACTGCCAGTAAACAAATGATTTTTCTTCTGTTAACAGACTAGTCCCTCAGCCTAAGCAGAGAGGCCATAAAAAGATCTGATTTATGCCTGGTGCTGGCTAAGAAGCATGATCATACAAATTAATCCTGATTATATCCTAAAACTGATAACTGTCCTTTTTTTCCTCTTAACCTCCGCTGCATAGATCTGATGGGCCACTAACAAGACGCTGATGGCAACCACGAGGTGATACCGTGTGTGCCCCACAAGCTGCCCAGCACCTGTGATGACCCAGGGAGGAGGCTCAGTGGCTGCACCCTGACTTAGCATTAAACCAAACCACCTTTGCAAGAGTTGGGTTTTTAATCTGTTCTGGCAAACCAGAACAAGTATGGTAAGTAATATAAAAATAATTCTCTTACTGGGCATTTCAGCAGAATTAGTTCAATGTATGGATGAATATATAAAATCCTGTACCACTCCAAAACCACGCGTTATCTCTTACTGAGCCTGGTGATTTCCACCTGGTAAAAAGTTACTTCTACTTTTGCATTTATTTTTGCATAAATTATCATAGGTTAACAGTTACAAAAACAAGGCTTATAGAATGCTAGAACTCCGTAGCAATAGTGAAAAAAAAAAAAAAAGCAAAACTTTACTCTGAACCTGTAGAGATACGATTCCAGGTACTATCAAACTATTTTAGCCATTTCATCTCAAGTAGTATTTTGGCTGCTTACATCCTAAAATAGATTGCAGTTGTCACTGGTATCTAATGGCTTGGGAACAAATCAAGGTAATTAAGAATCGACATGACATTTCAGTCACCGGAGGGAGGGGAGCTGTTGTACGCCCTGTCTGGTTAGCAAGGCATGCTCCAGTTCCACCCTGGGGAGCTGCGCTGCAGTGAGTAAAGCAGAAAGGTTTGCAGAAAGGTGGCTATGCTCACGGGCTGAAAACTACATCTATTTGTCAAAAGTTATGTCAGCATTTTTTGTGGCCAGGAGAAGGTAAAAAGAAATATATGCACAGGTTTTGTTTTTTAACAGTGCTTATTAAAAAAAAAAAAAATTGTCTAACATAAGGCAAGAATGAATAACTACTTAAATTGTTAGTTTCTGTAGCCTAGTAGGTAAACGGCTAAATTAAAATATTGTAGTTTTTCCCCACCTGTCATATCTCCTCCTGGAGCTCTAGGTTTCTTATCAAAATCTTGATAAATACCAACACTTTCTACAGATCCAGAATCAGACCTTCGTGTAGATTTCTGAGGAGGAAATTGAAATTATATTTGCACCATTACTTTAGAAATACTTATAAGAACAGCTGTTAAATGTAGCATGATGGCAATATAAACTTTTTTATTACTAATTGCTAGTACGCATCTTTTCTCAAGAAGTCTGGTTCGTAGACTGTTTAGCGACATTCTTTACAGCTTGAGATCAGCCAATTGCTTGACTTCCTTCAGTGCAAGAAAAGAAGTCACTGAAACTCCTGAACAGTCTATGTGGTGTTGTTCATTGCAAAATTATTAAAGGTATAATGGTTAGAATCCGCAGTGGGAAGAATTTAAACGGTGGGAAAATGTCCACTTGGACATAGGTTCATTCGAAGGAGGAGATGGGAATCGCTGCCATACTGGCCATGGTGAAGTCCTGTCTGGGTGTGACATCCATCTCTAGCACAGGGAAACAAATTTTATGTATGGAAGATCCCCAAGATCAAATTTTAGTAATGAAAAGGTCAAGCTTTTCGGTGTTGTGAAAGAGCTGGCACAACAGCTCTCACTTTTTCAGAGCAAATACCCTGTGAAAGCTGAGGAACACTCAGCTCAAAGGAAACACTGTTGGCTTTTGTGATATATTTTCCTGTTTTATTTTAGAGCTTGTGTCTTAATCCTTATTTGCAAATCACAAGTTGACCACAAGAGACAGCCACGCTGCAGCAGGAGATGAACAAAGTAAACTATGGGGCCAGTGTTAATCCCTGAGGAGTTTTCTGTGTGTATATATCACATTAATAAAAATAGAAAATATCTGGTCTATTTCTCCTTATTTATTTAATTTTAACGTTCAAGTGGAATTCTAAAGTCAAAGCATGGAAAAACAGAGTTCAACGTTATGATACCACTGTTTAAACAGAAAGGGAGAGAGTAACCTTGGCACCATAGAAAAACAAAGCTGGATGTGGAAACTGCACACCTTTTTGAAAATCCTTTGTTAGGTGGGGTTTTTTTGCCCCCCAGTTTCAACTTTAGGCTATTGACATCTTTGTTGGTCTCTTTATGGGTCAAATTAAAGAGAGAAAATGGTTTGCATTTCCTCCGTTACAAACCCAGTTCCCCATAAAAGTGATACAGCAAAGATGAACTAAAAACCCCCAAATGCTCTGAAAATCACCAATTACCAGAGAAATGGCAATAAAGCATACCTGGCTGACTTGATTTAAAGCCTCAGCTAGCAACTTCTGGTTTATTCCACATAAGTTGGCCACCTTATTCTGGCATTTATGATGCACATTCATCCCACACTCTAAAAGAAACGCAAGGATGGTTACACAAGGATCAGGAAAATTCTGTCCGACGTTACAAGTAGCAGGGCTGTTTCTCTGTGCAGTGCAGAAACCTTGTTATAAGACCAGATTGGACATGGATCTATCTTTGTTAAAACAACTGCAGTCTTCACCTCTATCTCACTGAAGGCTACGAAATTGTTCAAAAGGGAAAAAACTCCAGTCATCATTACTTTATTTTCAAAAATCTGCTACATTAAAGATCATCTTGGCTTTTTGTGGGAGAAGTATAAAAACGGTATTTACAGTAAACACTTTCAATATGCTTTTAGGCGCTACCCTGAGTCAGACTGATCAAACTTCAGCTACTCCCAAAGTAGTGGTTTTGATTATACTCAAGATTACACCTCGGCAGCATTTCTGCCTGCTTTAGAAGCTCACCTTGGCTGAGCTGTCACGCGAGCCAAGTGCCTGTTTGCCTCTCTCTAGTACAAAACCTTTTCCAACCACGCGTGGAGGAGATGAATCCCGTTCTACAGAACACATACAGAAATGCACCATGTGGAGCAAGAGCTAATCTCTAGTGGGTGGTGGAACACTGGAAACGCACGGAGAGGTCCCAGCTGCCCCCCCCGCCTCCTCCTCTGTACCTTCACATTTGAGTCCTTGTTTGACCAGCCCCCAGAGCAGGCTGCCGCAGTGGTCACAGAAGGTAGGGCTCATGTAGTTGTAAACTTTGAAGCGATGAGGCATGTCAATGTTGAAACGTTCCTTCTGAAACTGAGGACCGGGAGAGGAGTGAAGCACTTTACCCAAAATAGGACCTACTTCTTGCAGAAAACAGCTTAGATATTACAAATCTACAACAATTTTATCTTGAATACCCCAGTCTTCACACCCCTCATCTAACACGGAACGAATCTGCCCATCAAATATGACCCATGCCCTTGCAGGGCTTTTAACTACTTTTCTTGCTTGAAAGTTTTATCCATTACACATTACATAAAATCTTCAAGAGAAGACAGTAACTCGGGTTGTACAGCCAAGCACCTCCCAGACTGACTTAGTTGTTTCTAGGCAAGGTTTTATTAGTTCAGGAGTGTTTAATTACATAATTACACTCTAAATATACCGTTCCAGCTCTTACCATTGTGTCCCTGCTGTTGGCTGCGGTACCAGTACACCTCCCAATGATTTTATCAATACATTTCTTATGAATAGCAGCGTTGCATTCTTCAAGACATGCACAAGAAAAAAAAGGATTGCTTCAGATAACAAATACTTGGGATGAGGTGTTCGCATTTCATAGCGTAATGTGAAAAAGCACACTCCTTTCCATCATACTATATACACCACACCCTTTCTACTCTATTATGATGATGATCTTTTTTGAGCTGATTCCCCCATTTTGTGTAATCATAAACTCTATTTTTAAACTAAATTTGCCTCCATTAGGCAATGCCACCAGCATTTGATAACAGAAAGACAATACTATGCTTTTGGGTTTTACCCTTTGAGATCTCCCCTGCTGTTTGGAGTAATGCACCGAGATGTATGCTAAGTCAAAAGTGCTTTTCATTTCAGCTGTAACACTCCTCAATAGCTGTAATTTATTTTAGAATACTTCGTGCAACTTTTCAACAGCATTACACACTTATGAGAAGAACAGTTAAGTCTAAATCTTGATACTAAAAACTCAGGTAGGAATCATAATTAGACAGCCTTAGGTCATTGTGCAAAAATGTTTAATATGTACTACTAGCTACAGAGCTGATGCACTGTGCTATGCGTAACTAGTAGATCTACAGATTTATGTGGAAAGTAGTGCAAGAAAAGGGTTAAAAAAAAAAAAAAAATCAACTTACGCCTACATTTGTATCCCTGCTTGTTGAGTCCCCTGAAAAACAAATGATAAAGAAGGAAATCAAAAACATACGCTTGCTGAAATAAAAGGTGAGGGTTTTTTTATTTTTACCATGTCAACCAAACCAATTAATCCTTTGTGTATAGGAATATTTGTTCCACTTAATAAACTGGTCTAAATTCTGCTATTCAGAATCCTCTGTCTTAGGAAAGCAAGGCTTAGAAGATAAGTGAGCGTGTTTTGACAGACCAGCAAATTAGGAGGGAAACCCAGAAAAGACAAGGTTTCAATCACATGGGAAATCCTACTGGATCTGACTTACTATGAAAACGGGCTGGCTATGAGTCTTCATTCTGCTATCAGCCACTTCACAGCTCAAACTTTCAGCATTATTTTCTCTGATCCACCCATCTCATTCTCTCGTGACAGAGCTGCTCTTGGTTATGGGCCAGATCTCACTTGATGCTGATGGAATTTTTGCCAATTATTTCAGTGGCAAAAATACTCAAGTTCTATCTTTCAATGCGAAAGAGACAACTACAGTTCTTAGGTACAACAATGCTCTTAATAAATACGTAATTTCAGTTTGCCAATACATATGAATTTACATGTCATGTTTTGTCTCAATATACTTGAAGAAAATTTTGTAGTTATTTGACCCTTGTGGGTGGGGGAAGCTTAGTATTTCCTTCTTACCATACAAAGTCTTTGCAGACAGAGCAGAACGTAGGTTGTCCAAAGAAGGTAGCAATAAATTCATGATTTTTGATGTACTGGATTTTGGCTTGCTTGATAGCTCCTCTCCTGTTTATAGTTACTGTCCCCTCCTCTTCCCTCATTGACTGTTTGCAGTCTAAGGGGGAGACAAGAAGACACACTTTCAATACTTTAAGGTATTACAAATATTAGCATTTGCTTCTCCAAAAAGTTCAGTTTGTTCTTCTGTTTCAGACTTGTGTTTCTACTTATTTTACACCTGCATTCTGCAGACTTTCAGTCCAACAAAGGTGGAACAGAACGCATGCACTGCTTCCCAAGGTGCCTCCATGTCCTGGAACGCAAGCACTTCCCTCTCCTGCTCATCCAGAAGCAGCCTTCAGCAAATGAGCTGAGAGGAAGAAGCAGGAATGGAGTACAGTCTGGGTGAAGAAATGACAACTACAGTCATTTCTTGAAAAAATAAGCTCCTATACATTATGTGATTTATGTGCAAGAGAAATAAATGTTTTATTGGAAGCAGGCGGATCTTCTCCTTCAGCAGAAGTCTTCTCATGCTGCTGCTCCACGTGCCTTCCTGAACCAGGACTACAGCAGAAATAGAGGTGAAGTGCTGCAGGACCTCCCGAGTCACCACCGGACCATACTACTGTAAGATAGGTTTTTTCCAGCCTCCAGGATCATTAAGTAGTGAGGACAAATGAGATTTTCAATTAGACATCTCCATCATGCTATCTCATAACGTCATTGCTGTGTCTGTCAACACGTCTCAGTCTTGTTCCTCTCCCCTCCGAGCCCCCATGGGGTTACAGTATATAGTACTACATAATACTATAGTAGTAACAGCACATATTATAGTATATACTGCAGCATCTAATACTACATTACACAGAAATGACATATTAGCCAAGAAATAAAACAACAAAAAAATTCTCAGGCTCTGAGTCCAACTGGCTCATACAGGTCCTTCATTACAGGTTATAGTTATTTCCACCCATTTCCAAGGAAGCTTCCAACTTTCTCTTACACAAATGAGTATTTTGTGTCTCAGTCTTCCAGCCACAACTCAGACTATATAGTCTTCCATTCTGAAAATAATAGGAGTTTGTAACAGAGGTAACCTCATGAAGGTGTATCAAGAGAGACTGGGTAACTGGTAATTTTAACCCTAGGACACATTTCCTGTCAATAGAGAGGAGCTGTTGAGGGACAATCCCATCCAGCAGGAAAAGATAAAAGCATCAAGGAGCTGATCAACTGCTAACTGCATCAGCTCTGGCCAGCACCTTGTGGGTCCCAGTCTGGAAGAAATGTGGACATGGTTCACAGGTCGAAAGTGCTGCAGAGTTTAGGGTAACAGGAGATTGCTGTTTGCAGGATGGCAGTTTCCACAACGGAGTAAGGAAAAAGCCAGAAAAGCCCTTTTCCCATTGTCAATACTATCAGTTTTTATCTGCTCCGTTGCACTGCTGCCCCTTATCAATATCAGTGGGAGCTTTGCTTTTCATACCAATAGAAACAGACTTGCTTCCCTTGCCAAGTCACGCTAACCGCAATGCCTGAGCTTACTACAAAGTTACCCAGGAGCTCTGTTTTTCTTGTTGCTAGCTGTGCTTGGTTTTTGTCATTTTATGAGCTGGCTGGCACCACTGCTATTCCAACCGACTGCTGAACCTGGAGTCCAATCTATCACTTGATGCCATTTTGAGAGTCCTGAACTAATTGGTCAGTCACAGCCAACAGCAGCCAGACTGCAGCAGCATGTACTGTCTTCAAAAAGAAAGGGCAAGGTCAGCTCAGAGATCAAGGAAAGATTAAGCATATTAGTGAAAAGAAAGATCAAAAAAGGTCCCCGGGGTTTTGCCACTAGGTATTAATGCACTTTTCTGAGAAACTGGCCATCTGGTTCAGAGAAAAACCCATCCTGCCTTCCCCCGAAAAGAGCTCACAGCATGCACTATGACAGCCTGGCACTACGTACGCCACTGAGCTACCTCTTCCCCTCCAGGAACGGGATTCATTTCTGCTACTCAAACAGGCTGCTGAGTTCACCCAGCCAAAACTCCCATCAGCTGCTGCACTTCGAAGTCTGCAAATAGTACTATCTCTTTGATTAATCCTGCTGGGCAAATACACAGACCTCACCCACTGTTCCTCCAACACTTCAGGGACACCACACGCTGAAATGTGTGTGCAAGGAAAACAACAACGTTGCTGAGGGTCAATAATGCTTCATACGGTTCGCTGCAAGAAAAGGATGTCTTCATAAGGGTGATTTAATCACAGCAACAGAGCAGAGAAAGGTGTGTTGCTTTATAGCATGAGATAAACTGTGATTGAGCAGATTTAGGGACAAAAGCCTCTCTAAAGTCTGCAACCAGAGAAAACCAAGTTTTTAGTGATGAACTAACAGGATTCATCAGGTGAACAGGACACAGCTTCTCCTCATGTTGAAATATTTGTAGTAATTCAGTATTGCTGACACTGTGTGCAAAACTCTGACAAAACTTTATCAGGATAGGGGAAACTGTGGTGTTTCCTCCCTGTCTGGAACACCGACATTGAACTTTACAGAAACAGATTAGACTAACATCTGTTTTTTAAAAGGGTAATTGATAAACTAATCCCTTTGGTTGTACAAAGGAAAAAAAAAAGAAAAAAGGAGAAAAAACCCTACTGTCATTAAATGTACTTTAACTGCGAAGAATCCTTGAGCACACTTCAAAATCTGCATGCGAGAACACACAGTCTTCACAACCAGCTGCCTTATTAAATACCTTTGCCAAAACCAACCAATATATCAAAGCATAGCGGAAAACATTTTTGGATGCTTCAGAAGGTTTGGACAGCAGCTGTAACTGAAGTGCACCTGAAGTTGAGATACAATAGCATAGTTCATTTCAGTTTACTATGGGCATGTTTAATAAGTCATCTTTAATGTGTAAATTACCTTTAACGGGTACTGCTCCAGAAGTCTTAAGAAGTTCAGCTAGCCATGGACTCAGCTGGGGAGTGAAGGCTTTACTTCAAAGATGCAGAGAGAATTAACAGTCGCAAGGAGATAAATTTCCCCACGAAGTGTATGGATACAGGGTGGAGATGGGCGGGGGGGGAGACAGACAAAGGGAAAGCTTTTGCTTCCCCCTTCCAAGCAAGCTAGGATTTCCACAGATGAAACACTTGTCCTGAGCCAGAAAGAGTCATGTACAAACCAGCTGAATCAGCAACTAGAACCCAGGTGACCTCTGCAGCCTGGACCTGAAATTAATCATTTTGGACCCAGCACACACCATTAAACATAACCTACTTCCTCTATTGAGAACTGTGGTTAATATTTATCACTGACACATTGTTCACATATTTCAAGGTCTCTGCTCAAAACTTGCAGCTGATCTGACAAAAGCACGCAGGACTCCTCCACGCCATGTAGTCATCAGGAAGCCATCAAGCACGCTTATGAACTGACAGCGCCGTTCTGCAGAAGTGCTATGAACACCTCATCATATGCACTGGTTAATTGCCGTGCCACGCCTGCTAAATATTCCACAGTCCTTACAGCCACTAACGGAACAGGCAACCCACAGTCTGGAAAACATTTGCTAAAACAATGTAACTAGGACTCTGCTGAACTGTAATAAACCTCAAGGTGAGATGTCAAATAGTCTCCACTGAACCTCCAGAGTTCAAGGACAAAAGAAAACAAGCTCCAGAAATACCCTACTAGATTTTTTAAAAGAAAGAATAGAAAAAATATTTACCATCTTCAGAGTTCATTTTTCATTTTAACTTGCTCGTTTCACAGTTCTGTTTGTGAACAGAGGAAAGATAACAGGGCTACTGTCAGAAACTGAGAACCGGGACTTCACTTCAAACAGGGACAGACAAAACATTTTCTGAGATAACTGGCTGCTCAAGTCGAGATTCGCCCGAAATTCTGTAATAAATTACAAAGCCTACTAACGTTTCTGTTCAGTGTCCCCTTCTGCTGTTCTACTGCCTTGTACTTGGCTCTGTTTGAAAGTTAAGCGTGCCTGCAGGTCAAGAAAAATTAATCTCACAGAGCAATCATTAAAAAGGAAAGCTTAATCCTCACAAAGGAGACTTTCTCAGAGGAAAACTGCTCTTTAACCTGCTACTGGAGAGGACTGCTTTACAGACCATCTGTACAAAAAAGCCCAATAAATCATTTACAGCAATACAGGTTTCCCAAAAGTCTGCATTTCTATGACATGAACTTGCTATGTTAAATGATTTTGGGTTTTGTGATCATCACAATGTTTCATTTACAGGCAGAGTATTACTATTGCTATGTATTTCTAGCGTTCTTTTTTTTTTTAAAAAAAAAAACAACATCATCTCCTCCATTCTCAGTACTTGTGGATTTTACACTGCTGACACTGACGTAGCAATACCAATAATTTGCTTTTGTACAAGCCAATACTATTTGCTGTCAAAGCTGGCACATCATCTCACCTTACCTGTCTAGGCCCCAAGCAGTTATACTACAAGTTTTAGCACCAGTGAGCAAAACCAGCGTTACAAACTCGTGGCAGCACCTTTACGAGAAGGCACATACACTACATGGGATAGCACACGCACTTCTACTGTAAGAAAAACTGCCAGTGTGTTACGCTCTGTTCTGCGCAGAGACCAGGACACCCACGGGACACAGACTTCTTGCCTGCTCCTCTAAATAAACGCAGTCCTGCCTCTGCCACCGAGCCAGCACCTACTACTGCTTGGACTGACACTGAGCAGAGCATTGAGGTGGGCTGCTCTGCGGCTACTTTTAGCATGTGTCTATGGAACTAGTCTTTCATAGGCACTGGTGAACTCAACGGTCTTTTAGAAAAGTGCTAAAACAAAACACCAGAGTTTTAACAAGCCCTGCCTTTCAATCCAGGAGAGAAAAAAAATCCCCCAGCTGCACTACAGCCTTGGCAGCGCCCAGCCCGCCTGCAGAGCTGCTGTGCTAACACACTCTCTGCTCAGCTGCACAGGGTACTTCATAAAACCATTTCAGTAAGTGTTTTGGGTAACAATTCTCTGGAGATACCTGGCATCTCATTCATTCTGGTCAAACAGGGAATAAACTGGAAAACGGGCTTTCTCTTTTCTAAACTACAAAGGCACAGTAAAACCAACATTTAAAAATACAGCATCTAAGTCAAATTTCTTGTGAACATATAAACTCTATCAAATTTTCTCTGCTCTACACATTAGCTACCTTACCAATCAAACACACTGCCAGCTTTGTGTTTATGAAATTACTACATCTGCAAATGTTTGCTTTTCTTACAGAAAATTAAGCCAGAAAATGTTTTTATTAAATTCATGCAACTGTACTTTTAGGTGCGGATTAAAGCAGATGCTAGGTGTCACTGAATAAATACCACATCTTCGAGGTTTCTAGAAATAGTATTTTCTCAGTTAAATGATTAAACCATATCAACTTTCCCACTTCCAATTATAAATCCAGTTATATATCCAGTTCTGGCTTTTCAGTCCTCATCATTATTATTTACTAATAACGTAACAATCCTTCCCCAACACACCTCATCCATAGAGAAACTTGCTTTAAATCTGAATTTAGATCAATGCAATATGCAGACTGTGATAGAAAATCTGTTATTTACCCTATTGTTTTTCACAGATGCCTCAGAAAAATTCTAAAGTCTCATGCTTCCCCAACACCCATCTCAATACACACAGAGGAAAACATATTCAAAATATATGCAGCACTTTGGTGCATGTTCCTCTCCCAGAAGTCAGACACTTGAGATATCAAAAGTTCACATGCAAATTACTCACCTTCCGATACATCTAATGGCATTTTAAAGAAAGAATTCACTAACCCTTTCTCCAGGAAGCTGAAGCCAGCAACCCAGCAGTTGAGAATTCAAACCCAAGACACAACTACACTGCTAAAGCCTTCAAAGCTGCTAACACTGCACAAGACACTCCGCAGTACGGCAAGCCGCCCCTGTGATCCTGGGTTTTCTTACTCGATAAAGTAATTAACTACATTTGAATAAACAAAGATCAAGCAGAGTATTAAACATATTGCAACTCCCACCTGTTAAAACTAAAGCTGCTTTACAGAACTGTAACCTGGTTTCAATACTACAATGAGAGAAGGAGGGGCAGAAGAAAACAATATTCTAAAATGAAAATGGGGGTCAACAACCTGTTCTTGTGTTTCACACATCAGCAGAAAAACTTTCAATTTCTAGCACAAACTTCTTTTCAAATCACAGGACAGAAGACAAAACAGTTCTTTGACAGCTCCGAGTCAGGGGGGTCTGCTGTCCCTGTTTTACAGGGTCTAGAAAGAAAAAAACCCTCTAAGATTGGGAAGACTTTTCATATTTAGCCCTAAATTAACTGCCCAGGTCCCAGTCTGCAAAAAGAATACACAAATGGAATGTCTCAGTGCAGCCTGCCATGGAGCAAATTTTAATACCTGTTTATTGCATGAAAATTTTTCTCTAATAATAAATCTGATAATGGAGCAATAACACTCTTACTTCTCAATACTGCTGCCTACCATCAAAGCAGAGAAAAGCAGTTTTCTCAGGATGGGAGAATGTTTGCCACTTAGAAGGAAGGGTTGAAAACCAACAGTTTTAGTTTGCAAAACAGGCCAAAGAAAGAATTAGTCACTTTTGCAAAGTGTTTGGAGATTTTCAAACAAAAGGTAGCACCTATCACTCAAAAGATACCAATGGTAGAAATACCTTCAATAAACTAGGGAACAACTAAAATACCAGTTTGAGAACACGCCTTTTTTAGTATTTTAGAAACACAGCTACCATACAGTTCTGTATGGAAAGACGCATCAGAGAGGAGACAAAATGGTAGGTGCATAAGAAGGAATGGGAGCGCTCTCTGAGCTTTCAACTATTAACTAAGGGTTTTAGCAATGTGAAGAATGGAAGTTAATACAAACACCCTTGTAATGTGCTAACTTCTCTGCTCTAACACTGGTAACTGCTAATTTAACTAGAGAAAACATTTACAGTGGTGCAAGGATGAGCCAAAAATCATTCAATGCTTGCCAGTTTAGTAATACACAGATAGTGACGTGAGGGCAGTCTATAATTTTTGGGGAGAATTATTACATTAAAATGTGTTGATGTTTGATGTGATCACTGCAAATATCAGACTGAGTGACTTTCCTTTGTAAAAAATAGATGTAGAAATGTCTTGAAAGGGAGTTTCCACTGCCTCTGAGGTTTTGTTACCAAAAGGTATCAGTGAGGGATTCTCTATAAAGCAGAATATAAACAGAAAGTTTTTGCAAAGTGGAAGGTCTAACAAGACCATTAACACGTGAATCTTAACTTGCTAATTAAAGTACAATTGCATGACTTAATGATCTGTTTTGTGTTTAGGCTTCATCCACTACCATCTGCAATCCCTAATGAAGGCAATGAAAAGAACTGCGAGAACACTGTATCTATTTTTAAATTATTCTGATAAATAACTAAGTACAGTTATTTTACTAGTTAGAGCACCTGCCTACTAATAAGTAACAGCAAATTATGGAAGGTTTTCACTTATGCCATGTCTACTGTTCCTCATGTCTGTGTGGAGAGGAGGAAACACGCTTCAGCCTCATCAAATACGCAACTGAGAATACCGAAGTCAGTTTTGTACAGTTTTGGTTGAGAAATTCAAGTTTCCTGGATGAATGGATTTCTGTATGTCTCATTAAATAGATTCTTATAATACTACTGCCCCATGAAACTGCCTTGCACAGAAAAGCCATAATAAAGACCAAGATGGAGATTTTCTAATATAATGGCTCACAAGAGTTTGAATGCAAACCAGAATATTACTGGTGCATGAACAGAAAGCTTTTGATCTTCAGAGAAATGCTCTTTCTTACAGGCTCTTCAGTCTCACACCATTTTTTTTAATTTTGCTTTAAAGGAGACCAAAATAATGAGCGTATAGGCTGTCTGTTTGTCACTGCAAAGACAAAATGTCACTCTGAAATGTCACGTACTGCATATCACATTCTATCTTTAGTAGCTTTCCTAGTAACTGCTACACAGATTGCACATATGGTACAAAAATGTGTGGTACCTTCATAATTAACTTGTTCTATGAGAGAAGAACTATGTTCCCTGTATATATCTGGGGGGGAAAAACACCCACCAATGCTTTAAAACTTACTGCTTTTCCATGTATTATTTACAAACACATAGCACTAAGCCATGAAAACGCGATAGGCTAATATGGCAGACCAGTTCAATTCCCAAGAAATAATGGTGTCATGACTTCTAGTATGGGAAAGTTTTAACCACTAGCTAAGCAAGTTGTGGGGTTTACATTGTTTCCTTTAGGAAAGAATTCCACAGATACACAAATCCCTGCCAAAATATTTGGGTTTATTATTGTACTCAAATCTTCCCCTCTCGTAATTAACTATCTTCTCTTACCTCCTAGTTTCTTCTCCAAATAGCACGTGTAGATTTCTGATATATACAGATTGTTCACTTTTTAAACTGCTATGGCAGAACATTGACTAGATTTGCATTTTAACACTTAATCATTCCCTCATTGCTACAGTCAGTCTCTGTGATTAGTGACTATGGCATCTGAATCCCAGGAAACTCAGACCGATTCCCCAGTCCACAAAAAAACGTTTCCCGCATAAGCTAGAACAAGAGATTTAAATTCTTTGTACCTAAAAACAAACTGATAACATCTTTTCTATCACATGAAAATGTGAGGACAGACATGTTAAAGACCCAAGAGTGACTAAATGCAACAGCAATACAGAGCACAAAGGCATTTAGGAATGGACAAATGCAGCCATGACTCCACATGACAAAAAAACCTCTACAAAACAAATTAACTCAGAAAATTCTGCTATGTGTTTGGGGTTTTTTGTGTGAGCTACATCCTGTGTTCTACAAAAGGAATGTGAAAAAAAGGTTAATTTTTATGTAACTGACTGCAAATAAACAGTTGACATTACCTGCATCTTCTAAAAAATACTGCACAGCCATCAGCACCTTCCCCTGAGGTTGCAGGTCAAGCTATGGAAAGAAGAATACCAACAGTGAAGTACGTAGTTGACTGAAACCCTCACGAATTTAAACAGCTCTTTCTATGGAATCAAAGTATAATATTCAGTAGCTATTGGATTACAACATTACAACCCTCTTCCATATCTCACTGCGGCAGCTGAACCAGGGACTTCTATTCTATTGCTTTTACTAGCGTGTTGCATTTCTTTGGTGTCTACTCAGTAGTTCAGCACAGCCAAAGTTCACATTGTTTTTGCATGCCCCTTTCCCGTTTCTGCAAAGAAGTTTGTTGACTTCTGTTTTTATTATTAGTAAACTCAATTTGCACAGGAACTCAGTTTTAAAAGAAAAAGTCTACACAATCCTTCATATGTTTATTGAGAGTACAAACTACAATGATATCAAACACTTTCAAACCATTACACATGGTTTCTGTGGCAAATTCTACAGACCAGCAAAAACAAATGCCTTTTAAGCCAATAGCTGAGGTTGCTCCCTGCGCTCAGAAAATACCTCCTAATTCTTAAAGTGCTGCCTTTGTAAAAGGTAAGAAGCTATTAAGCATGAAAGAGTCTGATTCAGCCTTCACTTCAGCACAGAGCAAAGCATTGTTGGGTTAAAAGTAAACACAACTTGGGGGGGTGGGGGGGAGGGCAAGAGAAACCACAATTACATTAGATACACCCATGGGCATAACTAATACTTGTTGTAGAAATAAATAAATAAAATTTGAAATTCTAAGTGGAAATGCCTTGGAATAAGCTTCACCTTTCTTTTTCTCTGGATGAATTATAATGATCAGATCCAATTTAAACGTCTGCCATTTGCTATAAAAACTGCTAAGCTTTATAAAACAGGCACTCAGTGTGATATATACCATTATTTCAAACACTAATGCCATGGCTTTTATTGTCAATTTCTCAAACTTTGATTGTACGTTATCTGCTTCAAAAACGCTGGTAAAATAATTGTCTTAGAAGCCCTGCCACACACGCTAAAGGGATCGAACACTCATAGTTTAAAAGGCATACGGCATCCCTTCACCTTGAAAGAAACATAACCAGGTCAGCACGTTTAAGGAATTAATCTTCCTTACCCAGAATTCTGCTTTGCCGTTGCCTTTCTTGCACCGTTCCGCCAGGACCGACACACCTACAGTCACTTCAGATAATGGCTCTTCTGCTGCTTTCATGAGAACAATCTGAATCACCCGTCCTTCGTAAATGTGGGCATCAAAAGTTGATTTCCATTCTGGATACATGGTAGGTTTCTTCTGAACTAGAGTTTTTCCTCTCTCTGAAAGCCACAAAAAAAGGACAGAAACTTTAAAATCAAATAACATAGATCCACTATTTAAACTCAATAAAATAAAACAAAAGAGAGAATCCTCATACTGAAAACCAAAACAGACTTACTACTGCTTGTACTGGGGTTGGGACAAAGTTTAAATATTCAGCTGAAACATTCATGACTTGGAAGGCAAAGCCCACCCTGACTACCAGGGCACACAAAGGCAGTGAAGGTGTTAACATGCAGCCAGAGAGACCAGGAGGGAAAAAATCCCATCCTAGAAGCTGGTTTAGTCAGTCACAGCCTGACAGGGAATATTTGCATGGCTGCTTTCTGCTATCAGTCTCCATGACGTGTTGTCTGATCATAGCGAGTACCTGCTGCTAGAAGAGAAATTAAGAGACATCTTACATTCACCTAGTTTAAATTGAAACCAGTGGCTGTGGGATGAAAAGCTCCACATTTCATTAATCTGCTTCCAAGTTATCCCAGCATTTCACTTCTATTCATAAGTCACTCTCCTTGGCATTGTACTCTCTCTCTGCCATGTTTGCGACTTTTTAAAGGACATTACAAGGCCCTATCTGTGCTGTCTAGCACATGCAGACCTTGTGTAGTTAAAGAATAAGGAAAAGGATGAAAGGACTTCAAAAAACATACTAATTTTTTTGTAACGTTTACTCAGCCTCCCATAAGAGCACCTCCACAGAGTCCTTGCTTAGGAGTTTTACACTGCTTCACTATTCTTACTAGATTGATTTTTTTTCCTAATACACAGCTTCAGTCTCTCTTGCTACCAGCTAAGCTAATTTCTTCCTATCCTTACCTCAGGCACAGAAAACAGCTGGCAATTGCACCATCTATAACAAGCTTTAGCATATTTCTAGATCTGGGTCTCCCAGTAGTCCCATCAACACACCCAAAATGATACTGCCTCCCAAGCAACCACATCCAGCTCTTCACCGTGACTCTAGCATGTGATGCCACCTCCCCAGTTTCTCCTCAGCAATTTGGTGCCAAACGAATTATTCCCCATTTGCGCTCAGGTAACTGAATATAGTTTTGTACATTCTGCACAATTTCTGCTATTTATCAAGATCATTTGCTGAAATAAAAGTGATTTCTCAGTGCTTCTCCAGCTCTGAGTGACCCATTTTTCCCCCAAGTGTGTAATCCGTTCTTATGATATGAAGGCAGCAGCAAAGCAGATTAAACAGTTGGACCCTTCCCCAAGAAGCTGCAGTGTGGTCTGTCTCCTAAAATTAGCAATAGAATTTACATTCACTTTGATGAAGAAGAATTTGATACCTATTATTTAAAAATCTTCCTGGAAACTCAGGGCAAATTTTGTGTTCATTCATTAATAACTTGCTTGATGCACTCCACTCACTTGTGCTGAGCTACCCAAACAAGAGCAGCGAATAGTGTCCCTGGACTTCTTTATTTGGGAAAGCCTGCCAACAGCAGCATTACAAATTACAACTCTGACAAGCAGACCTAAGCCTGCTTGCCAAAGGGCATTCTGAAATGCTCAGAAACAGACACCTGAGGACCTCCTCTATTTCAACGCAAACTTCAGCATTCCTCCTCTACTCAGCCAAAAGCTTTTATCCTGAATTTGGGGAACTCTGCAGAGAGAAAAACTCCGACTCTTAGCAGTGCAAACCTACTTCCAGAGCCCTGTACTTGGTATTCTTAACTAGGGAAGAATTTGGAAATATTATGGTGAAATTACATAGGCAAATCTGAAACAAAACACAGTTCAGACATTATTAGGATGGACAATCAAGGTGAGGGGGAATTAAAGGCAGGCTGTCAGCACAGCAAGGCTTCTACACTAGCCTAATTTTTGGATTGCTAAAGCCAGACCCCTTCATCAGAAAAAGCACGCTTCAGCACGCATCCTTGGGAATATGAAAAATTGCACCTATTTGCAGAACCTTTGACAATAATTCAGGGTTTGCAGCAGCAGCTTACAGAAGAGTGGTAATACTCTTTGTAGGAGTCTTAGAGGGGGAAAGAACTATTTCAGTCTGTTCACAGGACTCTCCCTCTCCCCATGTCCCAATTAATATCTGTCTTGATCAGTTACTACATACTTTTTTACTCTATGCAAAACTGAAATGTCATCTGAATTACTGGCAACAACTTCCAGCCTGGCCATGCTGCTTTTATAATTAAAATCATACTAATCAAGGTTTGTCGTGGATCACACGGCCTGCCTGCTAAAGAACACTTAAGTGTCAGCAAAGAACAGCCTTTAAGAAGGCTCCTGTATTCAAGTCTCCTTTGTTTCTCTGCTAACACTACCGGCTTCATAACGTTTTCCATGTTTGCAAATTGGCTTAATGCCTAATCATTAGGGAAATAATTTTCTTCTTCCTATACAATAAGCTTTTCCTTGATCATGTTTCATCCTGAAAATCCAACAAAAGTTTTTCCTGATCTTGTCAAGCTGATATCAGTTTATTTTCCCAATTACTCCAATCAGTCACTGCTCCAAGGTTCATTGCACTTTCCTCCCCTCTTTTTTAGTACTTCAGACACATGGAAGCAAAGAGAAGAAATGTTGGGACAATTCTACTTTCCAAAAGGAGACAGCTGGGGAGAAAAAAAAAAAAAAAAGTATTTACACCACTTCTGCCTCTTCACATGTTCTGCAGCAGCAATGCTTACGACACCATTTCTTCAGAGGTTCTCCCAACAGACTAGGAAAAGACTTCTTTGGAGCTTAACCTATTTGCTCGCTGACATTTTCTGGAAGGGGCACCATACCTTGTGTTTAAAGTCAAAATGCAGCTTTTACCTCAGCGATAAGGTGAAAGCTGAGTCATGTTGTGAGAAAGAAGAAAATTCACCCTTTCCTGCATTCTTTGATGTTTTGCGAAGCCCTAGAGCCGTAATGCAGGATGAGATGGCTGCGGTCTAACACAGTAAAGCAATTCTCTCTCATCCTGCTTGGCCACAGTGATGTGTTCTAGCTAAATGTCACGATATACTATAAACCTTTGGACCATTTTCTGTAAGGCGGTGGTCCTTAAAGGCTGAGCACCTGCTGAACAGGGAGGTGCCAACAAGACCTTGGGTGCAAGTCATTCCAAGCAAGTAATTCTGCCAAAATGCCCCAGTTACTACAACAACAAACTACACTTCTCTCTAATACCTGTCCTCCAAGTCAATAAAGGTCGTTTACTACTCTGTGCTTGAGGATGGTTCTCTCAAACCTGCTGCAGTTCAGCTCCCTCTTCACAACACTCCACTACACCACTGTCTCCCCCGCAGAGCTTCTGCAAGAGCAGTCTGTCACTTGAGGAACTGGACAGAACAATGCTTTATTTAACATTTGCAAAACTTTGACAGGCGAAATTCACAATTCACCTTAACCCAAGCAAAAGTGAAATTTCAGCTGCTTCACCACCTTCTGTGAATAGTTCTGTGTTGGCGGCGAAGTAAGAAACTAGAAGTCTTAGACTTTACCCCAACAAAGTGCTGAGCACTCTGGCTGCAGTACAAGAAAGCGCTCGTAAAGAAGTCTTGTTTTAAGGTGGGGATAGAGGCAAAAGTCACTGTTTTTTCTCCCATTCTGAAAGAAAAGCTCATGTTGAAGTGCTTGGCGTGACAGGAACAGCAGGACTCAGTACCATTCACAGACTAAGAGGGATTGTAGTATTTCTCAAAAACTTGTTCATATTCAGAAAAGCATCACCATTTGTAGCCTCACCTGTAGTCAACGCTTCCTTCATCTTGATAGCACAGAAAGGCTGTAGTTGTTCCCCTTGATTCTGCACAGGTCCCAGCTCAAATGAGTTGAAAGATATCCGTAAGAAGGGAGCCATTGCTCACACTGATACACAACCTAAGTGGAAAGAAGTAAACATAAAAATCATAGAATAAAAAACCTGTTCTGAGAGTTGTAAGAAAGCAATACACATTCCTCAGCAGCCATCATAGCTGACAGAACCCATCCACTAAATTTTGCAAGTCTTGAATGTGTATTTGAGACCATGAGCCTGAAGTAAAACTGGTACAAACTGAAACAAAAAATGTAACATGTACAGTCAATGACTGAATTTAAGACATCTTTTTAACTATCTCCTGTTAAAAGTGAGTAGCAGTTATGCGTTTGACTTGACCTTGCTCAGTTTTTAAACACAGAGACCCTATTTGTTAACACACAAGTATAAAAGCATTCTTATCAAATAAGTAGTTCACAAACTAATAGACAGATTGTTTGGGGTTTTTTGAAATATTTTTTTCCTCGCACCTGGAACAAAGGGTGGGTTGGGGAAAAAAGGGAGGAAGAAGAGTGTTATCTGTTCCACATGTTCCTTTCCCAGTATCTCTCACAATGCAAGGAGGGAGAACCAGGAGCAAAATTAATCATCTAAACTCACATTATTTTGTTGCTCTTTTGGTACATATTACTTTATTTTTTTAACTGCTACACAGCCTCAAAACTTCCCAGACAGAATTCTAGGCATCCCAATAGACAATCAAATGATAAAAGGAACACCTTTGGTTTATTTTATTTTTAAAGATTATCTGAGAAACTAATGAACCTACATACAATTTCTGGGCACTGCAGTAAAACCCACTACCAGATCTACAGTAAGGGTAACACAGCCTTAAGCACAATCAAGTAATAGCACTGCACATGAGCACCTGATCAACATTTACAACCCGAGTGACTGGTCCATACACGAGTTCACACTTACTTTCTCACTGAGATACATGCACAGTTACAGAAATTTCTGAAACCCAGATATTTCACTGGATAAGTGCGCATTTTATTTTTCATACTTAATACGGTAAATAATGTACATTCCAAATACCACCACCAAACAGAAACAAGTATAATAGCACATGGCTGCTACTCCAGCATTGCTTTCAGGTGGCAGTGTACCAATCCTAGGAAGCAGCACAGAGCTAGCGATTCGAAGTGTGAGCCTCCATACCTGCACACAGCAGGCAAATGGAAGAAGGAGAGGTAGAAGAAACTCCAGCACTACTGTGTCACCTGGTTTAAACTGTCAGGAATTGTAAGAATCCAAAACATCTGTAATTTCTAAGTCAGCACACTGGTGTTTCGCTACAGCCTTCCCTTATTCTCAAGAGCTCCTGAACGTAGAGCAGAGTTCAGTTTGCAGCACCTTCAGCAATGGAGTTAGCCCTGTAGCTGGTATGTCAATATTGTTTTGTGAAGCAAAAATTACTTATTCAAAGGGTAAGAGCAAACGGTCATTTGATACTGAGAGAATGCTAGTACGATCAGAGAAGGAGGGATTAGGAGAAAAGAGTTAACAAGTTAACAGGAAGAGCTGAAAAAAAAAATAAAGAATTGGAACTGGGCTGAGCTGGCCTTCTGACTGTAGATTGTTAACCAGCTCAGTGAAGCAGCACCAGGAAGAACATTTCAAGCAATCCTGCACGTTTGCATTTTTTTAAATGTAAAGACATTGAGCTGAGAAGGAATTAACATCCCTCTTGTATCTCTTAAGGCCCAGAACAGTAATTTAAATAAAAGACTGTGAAATCAGAGTCTTTGCAGCAAGACAGCATATAGCTCCTGACACCATTATTTGCACATCACGCAATCTCCCTAGGCGGAGACAATTCTCAATAAATGGAAAAATTTTATGACTCTTAACATTTATTGAGCTAGTTTTTATTAACTGACTGTTTCCCTACTTTCTTTTCTGTAGAGTAAGACAAAGTTAGAAAGCAGGTTTAGGACTACTTGGCACCATTGCTTGTTTCACTGAAGAACTGAAAGCCACGACTATAATCCACATGCACGGAGACAGTCGTCCAGACTCGCAATAAAATAACAAACCCTCCCCACTAATCCACTGCTTACTGCAGCTTGGAGCACCGTTTGATGAGGCTGGAGCTTGAGATGACCTCACAAAGAAAGAAAAATAGATATCTTTTGTAAAAATTAACAAATACCATCCGATACCTCACCTTCACAAATGCAACGTAAATATAATGCTCATCAAGGGTTTTAACGAGGAACACATTTTTGCTGCTCACTCTATTCAGAATTACATGCAAGTGACCAGCTACATGACTTGCCAACACCAGATCACATATAGTTACTACTCAATATGGACGTAAAAGAAACCAGATTTCATCATCCTTCACCTCTTGGGAAACAGCTTTAAGACCCAATCAGGCCATAGGTAGAAACAAGCTGGGTAGGTCAATATGTAGCTCCCACTGGAACGTTTGTTTGACAGAATCACAGGATTGCAGAATAATTCTGGCTGGAAGGGACAGCCCAGCGAGAAGTCACAATTTCCAGTAAGTCTGGGACTACACGAACAAAAAATTGGAAAGCACTGACAAAGCTAAACTAATAATTGCACTGATTTCACTCAGACCATCTGCCTCAAGCTAATGTTAGCCCTGAAACAGAATACAAGGCTTTGACATTTACTTCTTTAACTGCAAATTAACAGATACAATAGAAACAGGTACAATGCAGATGTGTTTTGAATAATCTCACAACCTTCCTAATTTCTGATGGCCAAATCCTTTGAAGGCCACATTTTCAGCTCTGCTTCTTGTTTTTGAATGCGGTTATTTGTTTTAGGTTCATTGCACTTGGCTTCAGTGCAATCTCAAATGCTCACTCAGAAGTGCTACCCACTAGCACTTCAGCAGTTAGGAGAAAACACCAATATCCCAAAATTTCTGATGATGTTCAAATGTGCTCAGTCCAAGGTCACTGTGAAACTAGACGATACCTTTTTGCTCTTCCATTTAACAACTTAAAAGAAAAAAAATTTCAACAGTTTATTTTCACATAACAAACTACCTGTTCCTGCCAAGTTTCTTTACCTTTATTCATTATGCTTTTTTCACATAAGTGAGATTTTAAGTAGCTTAATAGAAAAATCTTACTATACACGATAGACTATACTGTGACACAGGGAGGTTAAGTGAGAAAGGAGGGTTTGGATTTGTTCCTCAGGTACATTTTCCAATCCTTGTCTATGCTAATATATTGCAGCGAGATAGTTGACAAGTATCAGCTGTACTGCTGTAAACAAAACCATACCCCACTAAAACTGATTTTGGCAGTGAAACTCCGTGAGAGAGATTCATTTTAACTCAAAGTTTCTCAAAATCCCTGCTGAATAGACTCATCCAAAGTTTTGTCACATCTGAAAAGCAAAAACATCAAAAGCAATACATATGTTTTGCTTGCTGTGTTTTAGACAAGAGTCCCTCTGTAGTCTCCACGACTATTTCAGAAGTGGCAGACCAAGCGCTGACTCTAGTGTTAAGAGCTGTATCTGTCAAGAACTGAAACTGCTATAAAACACCAGCTATGAATTGGGGGAGATTTTACAATCTACTCGTACAATCTGTGTTGCTGTTATGAAGTATTAAAGCCAAACAGTTTTCCCTAAAGGGTGTGCTTTTATCCAAACCAAATGGTGGAAAAACTGAGATGTGAAATCCAAAAATACTGCAAGTCTAAATTACAGGTTCAATATCTCAACCAGTTTCAAAGTCATGTGCAATCTGAAAAAAAGCTAGGGGAAAAGTCTAGTAACATTATTCTATATCAAGTACATGGCAATGGCAACACTGATTCAGAGCACAGCATCGGATGATGCCCAGCACAACATTCATCTAGTCAAAGATCCCTGATCTGCCCTCTTGCAAGCTAAAATCACATTCTGCACTATCTGGGATAGATTCTGCAAAATCCACAGTAATTTCCACGAAGCTTTAAAACTGAGAGCTCTTGACTATTTAACATGGAAAGAAAATCAACCATGTTACTATCAACTATAATATGCATGGAGATAGAGGAAGAAGAAATTGAAACATCTTCACATCATCAATGTCAACATCTGCCGGGTGAACAAATATTCAGTTTTCACATGGATGTGTTTGTAACACACAGTTTTAAAGAAATCATCAAAATAAATTAAAATCTTAAATATTCCAAGGAGAATTTTCACAAGATTTGCTAGCACAAAATTCATGTTAGATTAAAAATTTTCTCCACACAGACACACGGGATGTAGCATAAATCTGCAGTTTCTCCCCTCCCAACAGCGCACAGCAGCTATCAGGGATTCACGCTGCAACTGCAGGCGTTACTTGTCAGGGTTCCTTTGTTGCTGTAATTCTGCCTTGTTATAAACAGTGAGGGCAAGCCACCTCTAACACATTCCAGAAACAAAGACACGGTTGTGACCTATACACAAAGCAGGAAGTAACATCAAAGCCGTGGATCATCTGGAGGAAACGCTGATGCTGGCCAACAACAGAGCATTGAACAGATGAAAAAACTAATGGGCTCAAACAGAGCACAAACTGTTCCATCACCGACACGTGATTATACATCCAAGAGAAATACAAATGAGAAAAGTCTCCTGCTGATCTGAGCCTCTGATTTCCTTGTAGTAGTCTGTAAAACGTTTTGCAAAGCTGTACCTGCAGGTCATGGCTTTTCCATGCTGTCTCACAGAAACGCTCTGGATGGCATGAAAGGACTGCTTTCTGCTTAGCTTCTTGCTGAGGCTAATTCCAAGCCACACAAATGCTTTGAGGAACACCAACACTGGTAGCTAGCATCATGCATAGCATTGGTGTTCTTCGCCGAAAAGATGCAGCCATAACTTTTTTCTTTTTTAAGATGAAAAAATATAGATTATTTCCAACTTGCAGGTATTGTTTTTTACACAAGGGTTTCCTGTCCTCCATTCCGGCAATAGACAAGGTGTTCAAGAAGATTGCAACAAACTATTGCCCTACTTATTGCCCCCATATCACTTTCAAAAACACGAACAAGGACCTCCTTCCTCTTTGCATACAGCCTACAAAGGTGGCAATGTCACTTTCATGGCGCTAATACAAGAAAGCCTGCAAGCAGAGATGCTGGAAGTGTGATTATTATCCTTCACCTATGCACACCGTTCATTGGCACATTGTGGTTTTATTGTTCCCATCTATGCCGTTTTATGCTTATGTTACAGAAAAACTCACACAAAGCGGACAGGTTGGCTATGGTTCTTGAACTCCCTCCACAGGTATTCTTTCAGTTGATCAAAATAATCCTAAGAGAGAAGAAACAATATCCATGCTATAGAACATTTCACTGAACCAAAGTAGTGATGATGCTAACCACTGTCTACATCCCACACCTACAATTAGTCTACAGAGACTTTTAGCGGGTTCTGTTGCAAGCCCTGGGCTTATTTGATGCTCTGGGGGAAGAAGTCAGTCTAGAAATGAAGTCCATTGCACAGAGGCTTATTATATTTGCTGTTATCAACCTTGTCAATAAGATACACTGAAACATTCTTTATTAGGTGGACTTCCATAGGCACTACCGACTATTGCACTACTGCTATCCAGCCAAACCCTGCAAAAACATACTTATAACCAACACTAAATCACTATACATCATGCTCCTGGACGCTTACAGCTGCCAGAAATGGCAAAAAACATTATATGTAGGTGCGGCTTTGAAAGCTTAAAATCCACAGAGTATTTGAAAAGTGTTTTCAAAACCTGGGCTGAACTCACATAGGTCCCTACACGAAAAGGAGAATTCTCCAAAAATAGTGCCCCTGTATCAGCATCACTCTTGCTTTTATTTAGGTTTAGCCATTTGTCATTTAGGTTTAGCCATAAAGGTGCGACTATCTCCTACGAATGGTTTAATCTACTTCAGTCATTAATGTGATTCATCCATCTATGGAATCTACGGAATCCAAGATGGTAATTAGAAACACGAAGCTTCTCAGCAACTACCTTGATAAACTATCTTATGAAGAATATTTTACAAAAAACACCCAAAATAAACCTGAAAATTAGAACCTAGGGACTATACACTTATGAAAGCAAAATATATCCATTAGGTAATATTTAACAGAATGCAGTTATCTTCAAGAAGTTAAGCATGAAAAGAGCATCTTTAAAACAGCCCAGTCACCTACAATTTCTGCAGCAATATCTCTAAAACAGTGTATCTTCATAAAACGTTTTTCAATAATTACACAACAGGACTATGAAAAGTGAGAAAAGATGACAAGTAACTTAACACCACAATTCAATTTACTTGTGCTTAATTTTACTGCCAAATGCATTTTTTTCTTGTTCATAATTTCAAAATGACAATTCTATACACTAAATTCTAGTGTAAACGATATAAGTTTGGGGATTTTCTTTTTTTTTTTAATTTTAAATAGTACATGTAGTGGTTCACAGAGTCCTACAAACCTAGCTCGGAAAAAACATAGTTACCATTTCCTTCTTTCCCCCCAGTATTTTCTTTCAGATACTTCTGCTTTTGTTGGGTGAGGACAAGGCTAGAAACAGAGACAATGACGTAATAAAATGTGCCACTGTTTGTGTTGCAATAGCCTGGAGAACATACTTCTAGATAAGCCATATAGCAAGAGATGTTCCTTGGTCTCACCCCACTCAGCCAGAAGCACAGATAATTCCGAGTTCCCATGCGTTTTTTGCATGCTCAGCAGTCCCCAAACTCCCTGAATTTATGGCTGCCATATAATTGTTGATATTTCCCCTACACTCTCAAGGCCAAAAAAATTACTGATGCTTTCCCTGTCATTACAATGAGAAACTTTTCAAAACATGAGCATCAGAAACCTTTTTCTGCACAGGCCAACACTTTCAATCTTGGCAGTGCAAACCCCGGAGAAGCTGGAGGGGAATGCAGATAGCAGGCAAGCAGGAGCTGAAGCAGACCTGATTCCATGGGGTTTTTGGAAGACATGCAGCCCAATTTATTTGAGCATATGATAACATATGATTAGCTCAGTAACAGCAGTTGACTGTTTTTAAAATGGTTTCAAATGTGCCGAGGAAGACAAATTTGGGTCAGTACGTTGAGGAAATTTTGGACTCTGAAATCGACAGCAGGACAGGCTGTTACGCAGCATATGCTGCAAGACAGAAAAGCCATTTTACACTGAATGTCCTTTTCTGGAAAGGGAAAAAGAACATTTGGAGCAACAAAGTTGGCTTTTTTGATATTCCACAACTACTGCTTGGGGGG
>Ga0065711_1002827_pt1 | contig 50225 bp, 28 predicted proteins | sample Hoacrofraction12_FD_59098 | JGI IMG/M metagenome (GOLD analysis project Ga0065711, IMG submission 59098) | Hoatzin crop microbial communities from Cojedes, Venezuela - Epithelial fraction 12 v2 (version 2) | ecosystem: Host-associated > Birds > Digestive system > Esophagus > Crop | place... | reverse complement strand
CCTGCCTGAACAAGGTCCTGTGCAGCCTGCTGTAGGTGACCCTGCTTCGGCAGGAGGGTTGGACTAGATGACCCACAGAGGTCCCTTCCAACCCCTACCATTCTGTGATTCTGTGACTTAAGCTATTGAAGAGAGCACTCAGGATATTAAAATACATAGAGAATCTTTTGCTTTTCAGTGACTGATGTTTCTCTCTGATAAGTGTTTTTTTCTGGTATAAATGCAGCTGGCATTGAACATGAATATATAGCAAGCACTGCAAAGCCAGACTCAAACCTCAGGATGACCTGAAGTTCTACAGCAGTAATTCAAACAGCTCAAGACACATCTTGCATAACTAAGATGCCCTTCCTGGTTAAGTAGATGAGAAGGGCAGGATGTCTGTGATTGACTTCTGCTTAGGGCCTCCAGCTTTGGCATATAGCACATCAGGGCAGCAGTGATGGCGAGGGATGATTTGGCACTAATAAATCTGATACCTTCTATAAAAAAATAAGAAATAAACAGCACAGAGAAAAAAAATGTGCACCTAGTTGTGCTCATTTCATTGCAACGTGAGCATGCACGATAGCTCTCACAGCTTTTACTTGTGAAAGAGAACACTGATCATGTTCAACGATATGGACTTTCTACTAACCAGTCGTTCAGAAGATATTATCAGCTATCTACTGTTAGAAAAGGCAGAATTAAGAATCTGCTTTCAAGTATGTTGTCAAATATCATAGTGCTTGAGGATTTGTTGTTGTAATACTTTTTTTTATTAATGAACCTCTGTTTCCTATATTAACTTATCATACATTACACATTCCGACCTAGAATAAGTTCCCTTTTTCTTTTAATTTCTCTATTTCTTTTTCTAGTAATAATTTGCTTATATGCCTTTAGTGATGTTTTTATTTTTCGCTTCTTGTAGTCAGCTTTCCCATTCAAAACATTTCTGTTTCTGGACTTCTGTAAAAGAAAACAAATGTTTGAAAGAGACTTTTATCTCAAGCAACTTTTGTACTTTAGTCAGGCTCCTCAGTTGCAAGAATTACCAAGGGCAAAGCGGCTTATACTCTGGTTTCCCTGTCTACTGTTTCTAGTATCTGCAGACTCTGTGGACTGCAAAAAAATGAAGGGTCAGCTCTAATGTAGCCTTATTATTTCATGGCTGTGTTGAAAATATATCTGCTAACATTTTATTTATTTTTACTTTCAGTATATACTGTAAAAATCACAGAAGAAAAGAATGAAATTGCTAGGTTGCAGGAAAATATAAGTAACAGCAACGATGCAATTGCTGATTTGCACAAGCAAAATGAGAGTAGTAAGGAGAGCTGTAATGCGTAAGTACAATATAGCCTGAACTTGGAGTTACAGATGGCATTAAGAAAATCAGTGAGGAAGTAGTGTAAAAACATGTGTGTCTTCAGACAGAAGTGATGTTAAAGAAAACTTTAGTATTGTCCTATTTTTTTCAAGCTGCAAATCATCTGGTACAAATATTGCAATATTATCCAACCCCTGAAAAATTAAATTGTAGAAAAACAGACTACATTGAAGTTTTTTTTGTTTTTTATTAAAATCAATAATTTTCAGAGATTGCAGGTACTGTCTGCAGCATGCTAAAGTATTCAAGTAGTAAGGTAATGGAAACATAATTTTTCTATATTTGGATGCATGTGAGTTCTGTCAAATTTGGAAAGTATTAAGAATACAATTTTAAAAAGTTAACTTTTTTACAAACTAAAAAAAGTTAATAACTATCAGTGATAACAAGGCTCCATTATGTTGTTCTTTTTAAATTCTGAATTTGGCTTCCTGAAATAGAAGCATTTTTCCACTTTTTGTTCACAACATGTTTTGCATTACATTTTGTTCTATACCTATTCTTTCCTAAGATGTCTCATACATGCCTTTACATACAGAGAAGTGTGTACTTCTACTAGCAGATTTTGGTATAATTTTTACTACAAACTGCAAAATTGTTCTTCTAGGCATGCTGTTTTGATGAGTGCAATGAGCCGCAGTTCACAGCTTTCTTCACAGAAATTTTTCTGTCGGATTGTTAGTGGAAGCAGATCACTTTTGAGTCTTAGCAATGAAAAGTTTCTCCAGCAAGAATCTGGCTACAAGAAGTTTTTTCTTGCTAATTTTTAAAAATGAAAATCTCACGTGTTTGCAAGAGTAGCTAAAAAGGCAAATCTGTATTTGACGGTACGGAGAGTTTGGCCCAGATGATATAATCCTGTCTTTTCATTGCAGCGTTCATCTCTCCACAATCTGTCTAGTTCCTTGGCAGTTGAAGTGATGATTTGTTAGCAAATTCTATCCATTTTGTTTTCTTGCAATTCTGTACCTAAAGATAAGAGTTTGAATTAAAATGTCTGTAACATACATTTGAAATTTTGTTTTAGGATGTGAATGGAGAATGTGGGTGTTTCTAAGAGCAGAAAGAGAAGTAAAGATAGCATCAGGGTCCTTTCTAGGTTTATTTTGAGCTATCTGAAAACAGAAGAAAGAATGGAATCATTAGTAAATGAAGTGGGTAGCTGTTTGAATCAATTGCCATAACATACTGATTTGTAGCTTTACCATAAAAAGAGTTAGGAAAATATTTGGCCTTGACAGGAAAATTCCAGTTTTCTTTTATGTTAAATTCTTACCTCCACTGCAGTATAAAATGAGCACTTTTGTAAGTTTCTGAAACCATTCACACTACTTGGATATCTTTTGAAGTTTAAATCTGTTTGCAAGTCACAAACTGTTAAGTGGTGCAAATAAAGAAATAAAAAATTAAGGGCAGAACCAAGGATTTGATCTAAATTTTAATCATTGAATTAAATGGATTTTGGCTCAGGTCCTACAAAGAATAATTAATGACATTAGTGTAAAGAGACTGAAAATGAGAAGTGACTCATTAATGAATACATGTATTCACAGAAGGACAATGCTTGCAGAAGAGTAGAGACTTTGTGTCTTAAATTATTGAAAATGTCATTTAACGACATACTGAAAACAGATAAACAAGCCCTAGCTATAAGATCAGGCATTAGAGCACTTATGTGGTAGAATCATCTTGAACTTCTAGAATTTATTCTAGTTGATATTCCATATATGCTGGACATGCTTCTAATGTTGATTTTGTAAATTCAAATATTGTTTTGGAGTCACAATCACCCTCATAATTGACTAATTCCCAGTAATGCTCAGCAGAACTCTCAAAGAAACAACTTTTTGTCTGGATTACTAGGCATCCTAAGTTTATTGAAGCATGTTTGAAGACTTTGATCGATATATGGGATTCTTATATTCAACAAGTCTACAGAAAATTGATATATGAGACAGATGTATTGAGATACTACTGTGTTTTCTAAAGAAGTCCATATTGGTCTGTATAACATGAAACTGAAGGCACAAAATGGCCAAAATGAAATATGTATTTTTAGACAAGTGCTGACATTTTTCTCATCTTTAGTTTATTGAATGATTCCAGCTAGAAATATTGATCCCAGAACAGTAAGAAGTGGTGAAATACTACCAATAGATTCTATTCCAGTTTTATTGTTTCTATTCTATTTTAAAAATTTGGGTTCAAGGATGGTGAGATTTCATGGAAATAAAAGTAAAAAAGCCAGATGAACTCAGAATGTTACTAATTTGGAAAAGAAATTGTCTTCTCTCACTAGCTAAGCTACAAACTACTTTTATTGCTTTCTGATTGGTGTGAGTAAAGATTTTTTTATACCCTAACTGATGAAATGAAGGACAAATAAATGTGATAGCTACCAAGAACCTCTGTGAGACAGTGGTGCATTTAGTGAACTGGTAGATGAGCTGTTGGAATCCTGTATACAGGATTGTTGTGTTTACAAAACAGCGTTCTTGTACTCTGTGTTTTCAGCATGTGCGTAGAATAGATGTGAACACAAAGTGTGACGCACAACATGGTTTGTACTTTGATTAATAAAAGCTCTATAACTTCATCATTGCTTGGTTTTTTTCCTCCAAAGAAAGGCATGGAGTTTTCTGAGTAGAAGATCACAGTGTTTGTGTGCCAGTACATTTTTATAAAAGTGTAGAAGTGTGTTGGTTTCTACTTCTTAAAAAATCTGATCCTTTAAAAATTCAGTTTTCTGCTGAATTTGCAGTAGATATGGTGAAGTAGCATTTTGTAATTACATTTTTAATCACTGATGCTGTGAAACAATTTGTGTCAATACCACTAAGTTTCCTGAATGGATGCTGCAATTTCTCATTCACCTTTTTTTGTTTACAAACTCTACTGCTGTCATAAATGTTGATTATACATTGTGTTGTCTCACCACCTGGATTACATTATGTTTTGTTCAAGGTTATTGGACTTCAGTTCAGGAAATTAATTGTCAGGTCTTTGTTCTTAATTTATTTCTTTGATGGAAATTGCATTTAGTTAGCTGTTACTGAAGCCTCTATTTTCTTCCACCTTTGGAGTGATTGTCCAAATACACATACTTCATATGATTGCATGCTGCAGACCCTCCAGTTTTGAACCATGGGGCATACTCATGTCTAAAAGTGCCCTTTACTTACCCTACTCATGAAAATGCAAAGTGAACCACGCCACCTCAGTTGGTCTTACCTGTCCAGTAAATAATTGTTTTATTTGTAGAGTTGCAACCTTGGTCTGCACTGCCATTTCTCCCCACATCCTTGTTGATATAACTCTTTAAATGTAACTGTATCTCTCCTGTTCCAGATTCACTTGGTCTCTTCAGTCCTAATGGGTTTTTCCTTTTTCTATTTCTTCAACGTTTAGCTTTGATAGAATTTAGGTATGTGTTCCTGAAGTTGGGTTTTGTGTGTACATCTCCTAGGACAGATAGTTCAACTCTGACTTCATTGCAGGTGTTTGTGTTGCCTTCTGGTGGCTTGTATTCTGGGCAAAAGCTGAAATTAAAGATCACCCTAAGCCCTGACTAGAGAGAGGGTGTGCTAATTTTTTGTCTGGAAGGCTCCCTTGGAGGGAGTATGTGATTTTTTTTCACTGGAAATAGGATCTCATTCATACTGTATCCCTGTTTGTTCTGATGATTCAGCCATCATCTGAATCTCAGCTCCCAGCATCTCAGAAGTTGCCTATTGACAACTTGTCGTTACAGAGACTATTATCTCTGAAGGAGTGGAGTGTTTGTCAGTAGTACATAGATTCATAGAGTCATTACGGTTGGAAAAGACCTCTAAGATCATCAGGTGTAGCCATCAACACATCACCACCATGCCTACTAAACCACGTCCTGATATACCATAAACAAACACCTGTTTAGCTCAGTAGACCTACGTAATTTTTCTGTTCTTTCCCTCACTTCACAACACTTTGGTATGTGTTAAGTCTTATTAAGATATTACTCACTGTATGGAAGGCTCCAAGCACCAGAGTTTCCCCGAATTTGTTTCTCACCATCTCCAGCTGAGCAAGATCGTGGCCATCTGTTCAGTTATAACTTTCTCTGAAAATGTATTTTCTGATAGCTGTTACCTCAGCTGGGAGGGTAGGAGACATCCGGGCCTGGATGGTTCATGCTCCTTACACCATCTTTTTTTCAGACAGGATGCTTTCTTTTGACAGACCCATTATATGCCTCTCCTAAAGATCATGTCTGGATTTCACTTCAATCAGAAAGTTTATGTGCCTGTTTTCTAGAGCTCCCACGTCCAAGGAATAAGCATCTCTAATACCTGGATGTTGAGAAAGTACTATTAGTTTACTAGTCGTAAGTCCATGTATTCGCTGAAGTTGCTGTGATTTCAGTACAATCTACAGCATCCTGCTGTAAGAAAACCACTTTGGTGGGCTGCATCATAGCTGTTACATTATAAGAGGCTCCTGAAATGAGAAGAACAAAAATCGGATTAATTGTGTTTCAAGGCCATCAGGGAACCACGTGAGAGGAGGTCCAGGCTAAGCGTTACACAATGTGGACCCATCAGTTTGCTCTAGAGGAATCTAGTTCTGAGCTGGGTATGAGCCACTTGGCACCTCTTGTCGGGAGACAGGTTTGGGTGCCTTTATGGAATAGGTGTGTTTAACAGAGTAGACATAATATATAGCCAGATACCAACTGCATGGAATATGAAAATGTATGTCGATGATCACTTAGAGGTGGAAAAGAACGTTACTTGACAGCAACTGAAGTTCAGTTCTTGTCTGCCATTAGTTCAACTGTTAGCTGGTGTGTTTTCCTGTAAGGGCAGAATTGGAGTTCAAATCTAGTCAGTTAGAGGTGGTATGAGGACTTGGGACTCTAAACTGCTGGGTCAGTGCTCCCAGTGTCTGGGCTGTTGTGCTGAAAGACAGCATCTCCTTCTGGCTGTTTTCTGAGCAGGACTTGCTTAGCAAATGGAGGGGATTCTGAGTTTGTGATTGCTGCTTGCATTTAGGTATGAGATAGGTGCTGGTGATCTCGGTGAGAATGAGGCTGTGCGCATCTGCAACAAGAAGATTGTACATATCTAAAGGATTTACTGGTGGTGCTGTTCTGAGTACCTCATCTGTGGGTTTAGATGCCTAACTGCTTAGCATTAGGCTCCAAAAATTTGTGAAGCTCACTCTATTCCTTAAAAAGTGCTTTTAAATCTTTGCTAATTCTGTATGTGTATACATATATACATATATATTATTAAATTTGCAGCTTTGAAATCTTAAGAAAATAAATGTACACATGTTAATGCTTTCTGTACTAAAACAGTTTATGTTTGGCTTTCAAAACATTAAGTAAATGATTTGTTCTAGTAAGCTAGCTAAAGTAACTTGATGTCTTCATTTCTGAATGGCTTTTTATTAAGAAAGACCAATTCTATGCTTTCTGTTTTGTACTTTCTCCACAGCTGGAAGCCCACCTATGTAATTCTTAGCAAGCATGAAGAATATTTGAAAAGTGAACTTGAAGCTTTACAAGAAGCTACAGAAAATGAGAGGTATCTGTGATCATGTGAGATGAGGTTTCTAGCAGTAGTGCTTATTAACCTGTCTACACTGATCCGCAAGGATAGTGCAGTCTGCATCAAAAGGTTGTTGTAAGCTTTTCAGGATAACAAAAGTGATTGAATAATCATGATTGAATAAAAGAATTTTCGGTTTACATTGTTATGAGGTCATGTGTTATTTTGTAGTTAAAATGGAGTAGTATAAAATATGGCTTCTTCAAATTCAATTTCTTCCCAGATGCCTATTATAATTTTTCAGAACATTGTTCAATTGCCTACAATTTCAGGAAAAGCCCTCTGAAATAAAGGTAATGAATGTTTCAGCATTGGCAGAAATATAAAATATTGGAGCATATTTGCAAGAGCATACAGAAGTTTTATCAATAAATTATTTTTTTACTTTTTTATAACATATCTTCAGGTATACTGTAATTTCAGTAGTTTCAGATATTCATGTTTGGAAAGACTTTTTTGAAAATACTCAGGTTTTACGTGTTTTTTTTGTTTCAGAAGCATAGTTTAATTGAACCTAAGCCTTTAAATTCATATGTGGAATAAGTAAGATAACAGTTAGAGGCATTCAGATAATTTTATGCTTTGCTTTATTTGTGCATATGAATTGCATATGATTATTAGAATATACAAGTCAAGGTTTTTTTTCTGCTGTATATTCTTAAAAAGAACCACAAAGCATGCAAATTCAATATTAGATCCTGAAAAAATAGGGTGAGTAACCCAGGAAAGCCTTGTCTAAAACCATTGTAAGAGCAGTGGTGGGTAAGATTCTAGTGAGTATTAATTGCAAATTCAATTATGTTCAATAAGTGGCATTTTGGTCATTTCAGCTTCATTAATTAGATTCTGCATTTTAAACAAATTATTAGTTGTGGAATGTGGAATAAAGAACAATCCCTGAAGATTTTCACTGAGATGTTCAAAATGCAGTGTGCCAAGCTAACCCTCTGAAGTTCTGTTTAGCACTCAGATAAAATTCATCTTGGAGACATTGCTCACCCTTACAGGTCTGCTTGTGAAGGGGAAGAGGCTGGTTAGCCCCATGGTGAAAAAATCATGACATATTCATGTAGATACCTAAATACCAATTTAGAGGCATAACTTCAGGTAACTGAAAATGTCGGGTTTTGTTCTTTTGTAGGTGTTCATTTTGCCAGTTGTCCAAGACAGCAGAAATAGCATGCCTGATAGCCTTTAATTAACTCGGTAGCTTATCTGTCTTCTTCCTGTTCAGAGCTCTGTATTTGGTGAAAAATAAGCCTAAATTGGCTTTCTATGAGTATATGATTAAGCCATTTTGGCTTTCACTAATTTGAGCTGACAAGCCAAAGAAGCATTACTTTTAAATTGCTTCTTTAGATAACTCATTTCAATTCCAACGCGAAAGTGTTTGATTTGTTTTCCTGAGCTTAATTATAAGACATCATGACTATAAATCATAAAACAAATTTAATTCACGTATTTCACAAAAGCAGTCTTTGCAAATATAGTCTATCCATACAGAAGCATTTGATGGTGTATTCAAATCTGCAAGATGTGCATTCAACAATTTCCAAATATTTAAATTAGGAAGAAAAATAAGTACATTTAGAATTTTATGTGCTGAATGTGCTTTTTAGCCTGGCATTTGGGGGCACTGAGGACATACTGCTTTAGATGGAAAGATGTTTTAAAAAGATGGGAAGATCAGTTTGCATTTAATTAGGTACTTCTTACGGAGGTTTTAAAAACGTTCCATATTTTTTCGTTATTATTGGTTTCAGGAACATGTAAGAACGCTTAGTCCTGGAGGTTTGTCCTGTAAATAAGGGGTACGAAGAAGGAAAGAGGGTTAAATAGCTGTCCACATAATGTTCAGGGGTTTTGTGGGTGCTGTTCTTTTCCCATTGTCTTTAGATTAAAACTTCTTCTAATGACTTTAATGCGAACAGTGCTGAATTCTAAATAGCCTATGTTTAACTGCGTGAACTAGAGGTTGTGAGTTGTTTATTAAAATAGTGACAATTTCTCAAGACCATTATACTATACTATATATGGCCATAAATATTAATCTGTGGAAATTACATTTTGGGAAAAGAATATAAAATCTGAGGATTATTTTCCGAAGCTTGAAATGTAGCTAAGTCTTGTCTATGTGGGAAATACAGACTTCCGTCAGGTCTGTGCTTAGATTACCTGTGTGTGACATTAAGACCCAGAACCAGTTCCTTAATTGCATTGTTAATTATTCAGTTTTCCCAAAAGATACTACTTTCGTACTGGAAATTACCTGTAATAAAAGTTATGCCTAGTAGCATTATTGGTGTAATAAAAGACTCATCCCAATGAGACAGCTGAATATTTGATCTGCCATTAGCAATCTATACTGTAAATTCCTTGCCTGGGTGAGAAAACCTGAAAAAAAAAAGAAGTCTTTTCAAGTGTAGTCACTGTCATTGATTTAACACAAGAGGATGGCTGTCCTGTGCAACAACATTTTTTTTTCTATTCTTTCCAAACATAATATTGATAAATTTTCAGCTTTAGGTGATGAGTTATATCCTATTACTTGTTATGGTATTTGTTTGGTTTTATAGTACAATTTTTTCAAAAGCCAATTGAAAGTTTAAAAATGTCGTGAACATTAATTGAAGTACCTACTGTAATAGTTTGTAGCAATGTACTCACATGATGTCAGTGAAACTATATTAGTTAGAGGGCAGTCCTACAAGAAGCTGAGCCTTCTGGCTCTTTGCCAATGAAACACTTAAGTGTTTGCTTAACCTTAAGCATGAACAGTCCTATTGTTTTGTTGTGACTAATGTGTGTGGTTAAGCCTTCCCTGAGTCAGACACAGATTACTCAGCATCTCCTTGGAGGCAGCTCTTAGTCCAGTGATGCATCAGGCTGCTCTGCATGTGGGATGCTGGGCCAAGCACAGCTCCACTGCAACCGGTGGAGATGTGCCAATATACATGAACAGAGAATTTGGCCTGCGGTGAGTTTCATGATAATTACACAGGGGAAAAAAACATTTGTCATCTGCCAGGGTGCCTTTGAATATGGTATGGTCTACAATCCTTTCAGAACAATGAGGTTTGACTGTTTTTTACATCAGGAGTGTATTCTTTGTTACATACAGCATAGTTTTCCTTGAAAATACCCAGAAGATGAAAAATAGAGCCAAATAGCAGTATATTAAATAGAATCCAACATTTTTTCCAGGACAACAGCAAATCTAATGGAGCTGATGACATAAATTAATAGGTTTTTTCCTTAGAAACAATGGCTTTATGTGGAAAAAATTAAATTACATGTATTTTTATAGGAAAATGTATCAGGATTACATAACCCAGTATAAAGAGGTTTTGAAGCAACACCGCGAAAAATATGCAGAAACCGCTCTTGCACGGGAGTATTACAAAAAAAAGAAAGAGATTGAAGAAATCCAAAACAGAGTTTTGAAACAGTGTGAAAAATATAAATTGAAAGAAGATGCTTGCTTGGATATTCTCGGTACTACTATTACCCATGCTTTTACAGTAGTGGTAGTGCACTGTACATTAAAAGTGCTGTACAAAAATCCTCTAATTAATTTTCTACAGTTCTCTTAAGCCAATAAGAAGATCTTTTTTTACACTATTTTTAGGAAAAAATTCTGTAGCAAACTGAGACTTTGAACAAAAATTTAGAGTATATATACTAATATTAATTCCTCTAACCCATGAATGTAATGAGGAAAGGTTTTCCAGTGAGCTTCTTGGGGTAAAAAAGTCCTAGAATTACTTCAGAACAAGCCTCTCAAAATTTTACATTTATTTTTCATATACTTTTGGTGCTGTTTTTAATGGCATTACTGTTGTTTCTGTTATGTATACTAAGTAAAGATACATGCTCCTGATCTACTAATTAGTTCTGTATTTGTAAAGAAAATTATATTTCTGAATTAATGACCTGAAATGAAATTTTATTTCTGCAGAGACTGTTCCTTTTAAATCGCTAAATGATTGGGCTTTACAGATGTATCCTTAATTTGTGTTGTTTATGCAGTTTACAGGCAAGAAAGTTTGTATTTACCTTTTACTACTTTCTGTTAAAAAGTATAGTAATTATTTATATATATATGTTTAGAGGGGCAGCTTTGACATTTCTCTGTGAGAAAATTGAATGTCAGATTGTATTCTTCAGTTTAAATCTATGGGAGCATTTTGAGGAAAGAAAATAAAATCTCACTTAATGACATAGCAGTCAAAATGCTTCATTAAGGAGGAGAAGCCTAAATGAAATCAGGTTTGAAGACTTGTCTAAGAGATGTAGCTTCTCTGAAAAGAGTTTTCTGTTCCTCTAGCATTTGCACTTATGGCATAGAGGGGTCAGGGATCTGATAGTATCCCTTGCTTAAAAAAAGTGATGTTGCAGTATATATTCCCTAACATAAAAGTGCTTCTTCGAGGAAAAAAACACAGGAAATGTTAGAGCTTGCTGCAGTTGCTACGCAAGAATCCATTGAACTACAAAAAGAAGCAGAGGAATTAGAAATGAAAATAAATTATTTAAAAAAGGTGACTACCTTGATTTTATTTTACATAAATACATTTTATATGTGTAGTTATATATATCACCATTATATTTTCTGAAACGTAAAAAATGTAGTGTATTTTCAAGCACACAGACCAACAGGATGATTCTAGTATTAGTAATTATGTTTCTATAGCATCGCATATGTTTTCTTAGCGAAGAGGGGTCCATGAATGTAAAGGCTTTTAAAGCTTGCTTTCTGTTGACCTCAAGTTACAGCGTGATTTCCGTCAAGGCACTGTGCCACAGTGACTTCCGTGCTAGCTCAAGAGGGCCAGAGGACACACTTCAAAATATAGCAGGGACATTCCTTAGTGAGCCCCAGGGCTTGAGTATACAGCCTTCACAGGTCCTACTGGTTTTCAAGGTCTTGTTGATATGAACATGTTTAACTAAATATGCTTTACAGTAACAATCATGTAAATTCCTTTTTCTATTTTATTTTATTTTTTCAAATAAATGTGTGTATAAAGAATACTCAGAGGTAAAACTGGCTGATTTTAGACAGGGGATCAGTACAGTTCCACTGACTAGAAGCAGCACTGATGCGAAAGGGACAGTTTTCCAAAAAAAGGACTTGGTCAGGACAGCATTTTGACCCACTCATCTGCTAGGAGGTAAAAGGTTTCTCCTAAGCCTGAATAGTCCGATAGACCAATCTCATAAAGAGTTTGGTAAGTTTTTGTAGCACTGCATCTGGACACTTTTACCTCTCTGGACCAGATGCTGAAGGACCCCATTTACTGCTGTGTCAGCCGTGGCCACTTCAGCCAGCCTTCTGCTGATAGAAACATGTTCTGCACAGGTGGTGTTTTCTGTTTATATTTTGTGATACTGTTTGACACTCATAGTTACAGACTAAAGTTCCTAATGTGGTGTGTGCTGTATAAACATACAATAAGAAGGGATGTGGTGAATTTATTCAGAACTATGACGGAGACCATGTAAGGAGCTCCTAGTTCTGAATAGCTATGTAGAGTCTGCGCTCAGAAAATTCTGTGTTTCTTCCTGTTGTTACACTTGGTCCAGCAAAAAATATCACCTGTTTAACCTTGTTCTGCTTATTTCTTCAGACTGTCTGGGCTACCAAAACTCTACTACTTTGCAGTGATTCATCAGGTTTAGAAAACATTTACAGCATGTAGCTATAATCTTTGAAGTTTTTTTAATTTTTATTTGTTCTTTATCTTTTAAGACATTTGAAGAGACTACAGAAGATCAAAATAATTCCAAAATGACTGAAGGAAAAAATCAGAAAAGTCTAGAGAAGCCAAAGGAGTTTAAAGAAAGGTACACTTAAAAATAAATCTTGCTTTCATCCATAGTACTATCTCAGCATTTACACAAAGACTGCCACAAAACACAAGCTGCTGCTAAACAATGACTGGCAAGCTTCTCTAACCCTGGTGATGTGATTTAATTACATCATTTTAAAAGTTTTATATTCCTTGTAGTTAAGATAGTGGCATATTTTGATTCTTGGAGGCAAAATGCATCTGGAAACATACTATTCAAAGTATTTTGTAGAAACCTTTGCTCCTCATAGCTACTGCTGATAGTTATATATGAACAGTTTTACAAGTTTTGAATACAACTACGGTGACTGTGCAGTCACAGACAAAATACATTAACCCTACTAAACACATATTTGGGGAAAAAGAGTCAGAGTTCCACATGTCATTTGTCTTAAGCTCTGAACTGCTTAAGAAATTTAAATTAATTCTTAAAAACAAGCTTGAGTGTAAGTGTCATAGGCAGGATTAATGGCTTAGTAAATTAGTCAGTGGTCATTTACAGCTGGGATGCTCTTTAATTTGAGCTCAGTTACAATGACTGAATATCACAGAATCATAGCGGTTGGAAGGGATCTTTATAGATCATCTAGTCCAACCCCCCTGCCAAAGCAGGGTCACCTAGAGCAGGTGACCCTGATCACCATCAGGACTATCTGGCATGTATCTGGAGTCCTTGTGAATGTTGAAACATCGCCCTCAGAGCTGACGCTTTTAGACCAAAATCCATTTTAAACTGAAAATTTATCCAAAAGACTTTGTCCAAGTGATTTTACATTACGGTGTGCTTGAGAAAGCAGCTTTTTAGGGCTTTGAATAGGGATTTAGTGGACTATATCTATAGAAATGTGTTATTTTAATAATCCCAAAGATGCTTTCCACAGGGACATTTTAGGTCTTTAATATCTTCTTACAGACCCATGAATTATTCAGATTATTATTTTATTGTGATTTAAGCCTTTACACCTGTTCTACCTTCTTACGTAAGCTTTTTGTAATTGGCAAGACCTCAGAAACATAGGGAAGCAAGAAATCCATTTAGTTTTAAGTCTAGGTAAAAAAAAGAAATGGGAATTTTCAAAGAAACCCACATATGTTCAGTCTGCAGAAAGCAAAATGACAATTAAAGACCTATTGTAAAAGGCAGAGATCTCTGCTGTGCGCATGGCAGCGTGAGAAGCACTCAGTCAGGCTCCTCCTGGGAAGGAATTCATAGGGTGCATTGCTAGACCTGCCCTTTGTGCATGTAACTGTGTCATGGAGTCTTCAGGTGCTCATACCTTCACCTGATGTTGTGTCTTGCTTGCATACAGGTAGATCTTTTTGGCGCTCTTACTGAAGCAACAATTCCACGGCTTGCATCACGGTTATAAGACGTTGTAAACATTTTACACTGTCCTAACTCACATTGCCTTTTAATGTCCATGTGTGCATTTATGTGATATAGCATATGGTATCAGGCCATAACCTGATTATTAATGTTTTTCCTAAAGTAAATTTTAAAGCTTATGTATGTCAAAGATATCCATAACATGAAGGGTTGTAGAAAATGGCATAAAAATTGTCTTTAAAAATCCCTATTTGGCATTAGTGATTAGTGTATTAAAAAAAAGTCTTCACTAGAAAGCACAGAAGCATCTGATTAAGTAACTACTGCTGTTAAAAATAGGCACATTACAAATCTGTGATTATAAGCACCGTGAAAAAAACACAAACGGAAGATGTGCTAAGATAATGAGTCACATGAATGAAAACCTTTTCAGACTCCAGGCAGTGTACAAAATTATAGCAGTAGAATATGGACACCAAAGGCAGATGTCTCTTGTCAGCTGTTCTGCAGTCACTGCAAGGTTACTACCGAGCAAAGAGCTTTGTGAAGAAAAAGGCGATATCTTCATCTTGTGTCACAAAAGAAGAGAAGAAAAACAGAAGAGTTGTGCTGTGAATCTCCATGAACTGATGCAGACCAACATGAAGAGAAACCAGCAGCATCAGGGCAAAGAACTAAACAGAGCAATGAAAGCAAAGACTGAATGTACAAAATACCCATGAAATGCTTTAGAGGGCTACAAAATAAGAAGCCAACTTGCAAATTAATTAATAGGTGCTGATATATATGTTCTCCTTTGAGCATGAGGATGGCAGTGGTAACTTCTTATAAAAGGCTAGGAATGTTTTAGTTTGAATCACTTATTGCTGGCCAGTTGTTGCTTAGGCTGACTGCAAAACACAGATTCCTCTTCTCATACCAGTTGTTTTCTCTGGTAAGCGGGCTTTCACAGTTCACCAGTTACACAGACAAGTTTCATAGTTAAAATTTCCAAATCAAGAGTTCTCATCAAGCACCAAATAGGACTCAACTCTTTTGAAGCCCTGGTCTTGATTTCTCAGTTAGAGATGATATTTATTACATAGAAAGGCTGACATCTTGAGCTCTGCTTTGGCATATATTATGTCCATTCTCTCTGTCCTTTTTTTTTTTCCCTATTTGATTATGTATAAATTTCACCTCTGAATACCTAAAATATCTTGTGTTCCAAGTGTGAGATTTTTGCTAAACTTCTTGTAAAGGATATTCCATGGTGTATTATTGCAGCTCTTTCAGTATCTTTGCATTACGAGTGATTAGCTTTTACTGATCAAAGAAAAAACTTTGTAACTGTTTCTGGACTTCTAAATATAAACATTTATGAAGAGTCAATCCTATACTGACCACAACCTCATAGTCACTGACTATGACAGGTTGCGGTCAATATAGGGTTGACTCTTCATAAATATTATAGTTATAAATATAAATAGTTATTATGGCAGATACTTATTGAAAGTCATGCTTCCAAAAGGACTTGCTGGCATGCACCTGATTAGAATACTGAACGCGGCTTCAAGTAGAGAGTCCCGGTAAATACCACAGTAGCAAGTGTGACTCTTCACATGTATAATCAAATACACTTGATTCCTATAGTGAACATAAACTCATATTAATCTTTGGGCTTCATTATGCTACAAAGAAGAAATTACTGCTAAGGAAATGGGATTTTATTTTGACTTAAGAATATCTGTTTTTTTCTTTGCACTTTAGTAGAAAAAATGTTATCTATTTCGCAGTATGGATCAAGATAAAGATTTTTTATCTACTCAGATGTCTACTAACAATGAAGTAGAGAAAGAAGACAAATGATCTTTCTTGTTGTCACTGTAATTTGGACTATTTTGAGCTTCAGAACGCAGTTTGATTTTTTGTTCAATGGTAATCAATTATGTCAGAGAAGGTGCATGTGTGGGTTTTTTCAATATTGTATTTGGGGAGAGAAGGGAGCAGGTGTATTGCATATGCATAAATTTTAACTGAAGGCTCTTTTGGAAGGTTTTGTTATTTAAAAAATACACGTCTTAAGAACTTCTGAGTCCTATTTGTAACTCTGCCATCGATACATTCTTCTGAATAGATATGCATTGTAAAAGAATGCTTTGTTTCATGGAGAGTGAATTTTTAGAAATATAGAGTTGTCTGCTAGGCTCTACAGAAGCACATGGAAATTGACTCCAGAAATTTTTAAATACACAATTTAGCATCATAAGTTCTGTAAAAAAAATGGCTTATAGAAATCTAACTCATGACCTCAGCAGCAGCAGCCTTGTTCAATTCATTTTTGAACGATTATTGTGGCAAAGTGCCCAAATAAGCCATTTTGAATAAAGTGAAGCAGTTTTAGCCAGGGTTCTGTGCTTAGATCTGTTTTTATTTCTCCTTTGTTTTGTGCTTTCTGCATCTGAATTTAAAGATACACCAGCCATATACACATCTTATTTCCTGTAGTATTCATTCTTGACACAGGTAATATCTATAATTACTTTAACTGAAATACAGATTTAAAAAAAAAAATCTTTTATTATTCCTGGGTTTTTTGATTGATATGTTAGGTGCTATACGGTTTATATCATTTGTTAGGTCTCAGTCCAGCACAGCACTAGATGTATGTGTAACTGTACAGGTGAAGATAGTCCTTTTCACCAGTTATTTGACTGAGTTGCATTCATGGTTTTATGTAATCACAGTTGTGCACCTATATTAGTTTAATGTATTGCTAGGTCCATATATCTTAACTAGTGCTTCTAGTTTGGTATTTTTTTTAGTAGTGTTTTTAATTTTACTCCACACTGCCTTATAAAGTGCCTCTTACATTTTATCTTATTTTTATTTATGGAAAATTTCAAGAAGAACAAAAAAGACTGACTCAGTTCTTCATTTGTTCTGAATAGCATTGTTTAGTCAGCTATAAACCAGATGTTGTAGCTCGAAGCACAGAGGCGCTAAGCAGGAATGCCAGAGAGAAAATAAATAGAACTCGTTATTTTAAAAAAAATGGTAAATGTTTCTGTGCCAAATAGCCACTTTAGCTTGTATTCTTCTACTAACCTTTGTCTTTCTACACTGCAAAAGGCTATTTACCCTACACAGAAAATTACCCCACAAGTGAAAACACTTGCTGCGGTTTTCTCTTTTGTGTGTGTATAGTGTGAGTATTCCAGAGAATCTCAGAGACAGAAAAAGTGTTTTTAAATGTGAAAATGTAATTTCAGAACTACAGTAATGAAGTACTTTGATAAAAGTATAAAACCCTGAACTACTAATACTTTTCTTTGATACTGACAAAATTTAAGTCAGCAATATTCTTATGATTGGCTTATTACTACTTTATGTCTTCTGCTTTCAGCGATATTCTTTGTCTGATAGTAGTTAAAGAAAACTTCAATTTTTATCAACTGCTGGCGCTGAAAGAGGTAGAATGTCCCTGGCAGTATGCATCTCCCTTGAAAACTCCACTTACTTGAAGCAGTTGTATTTTATGATTTCCGTTCCTTTGCAATTGTTAACTTAATTTTTTTAAACTTTTTTTTTTTTTTTAGGGTATTTGAAGAAAGCAAACATCCATCTTTGCTAAATGAGAAACATCAACTGTGTAAACCATTACATGTCCCGTGCATTCCTCGGAAATTAGTCCAGTCTGTACAGAGTATTAGATTCTCAATGCAACAAACAGAAACAGGTGCAGTGTGTTTAATGATCCTTCTGTGAGGATTTTGGATTTTTTTTGTGTAAATGGATGGAAGCCGTGATAACAAATCTAGTGAGCTGCTCCTACTGTGATAGTTGAAGCCAGGCTTTCAATGGCAGTTGGATACTGCCTGTCCTTATGTTCTGAAAACCTTCTATGTCCAATCCCTCTCTTATCTGTGCAATGAGTAAAGCATCATGACAGGTATACCTGAGGCACAGTGTCAGAAAAATCTGAAATGTACCTTTAGCACTGTTTGCATAAATACAGTAAATATTAACCGAGTATTATTTGCAGTAAATTGATTGATACTTTCATAATGTGTCATAATTTTCTTTTAGCTCTCTATTAACAGGAAAATTTATAAGCTTTGTTCCCAAGTTCAGTTTAACAATGCTATGCTTTGGATACTTAATCCTATTGACAATATGAAGTAATATTTGTTAATTTAGGGAGAGAAGAAAAAGCAAACCCTTTGGAAATTTCAATAGACACTAGCAGTTCCTCCAGCCTTGCAGAAAATTCGTCACAGGTATGCAGCTCTACCACTGCTAAAAACATGAGATTATGTAACCTGTTTTATGTGGTTTTTTAAATTTAAAACACTTCAAATATATCTAGTGCTATTATATCTTACATAAAAGTTGTTAACACAGGAACCAGGATGCTGATCTTAGTGATCTGCTGTTACTTGGTAATCATAACAAAAATCTTTCTTTGGTGCCATTTCTAATTGAACTGAAAAGATAAATGTTCTTCTGAAGTGCAATTGGTAGTCAAACTTGAGGTGGGCCATCTGTCCAAACAATTTTGTATAATAATTTAAAAATTTTAGAATAAGCTTTGTAGATTCACTTGGTTGCATGTCGCAAAGTTTTGGAATTCTGAAGGAGGAACATAATCTTTTCTCACTGATTAATCAGCAGTCATCTACTCCATAAAGAAGGATTTCATAAAGGACTATATGTGCAGGATGCTATACAGGACTACCTACAGTTAACAGCTCAGTTCTGAAGTTTAACCAGAAACAAAAATGTGGGCTGAGAGGAATAAAACCGCAAGCAGCATTGTTTTGTACACAAATACATTTTCCATCTCTCACCCCATAAACGAATAGTTCCTATGGCACTTTTATGAAAAGGTGAAGTGTCTTGCAGCTTATTATCTTAAATATACAAGCACAATAAAACAATCCAGAAACAAGTTGGATGAACAACTTGCATGGTTATGAAAACCACTAATAAAATCTCATTAAGTGCAAGAACATTAATAGGAATGGGAGACTGTTGAAGTGTAAAAGGAGTACTCAGGTAAGGTAAGGTGATAGGAGATAAAATAAATAGTTTTCCACTGTGTTTGCTGTGCAGAAGTTTGGGGAAGTTTCTATACCAAAACCTTCTTTATAAGGGATGTCTCACTGGGTCTGTTTAAAACCAAATTTTAATGAACAACAAAAATTGTCAAGTAAAAAATTAACAGAACTGGTTGTGATTTTCTTAAGAATTTCGAGAGAACTGAAGATGAAGTAAGTGAATCACTAAATGGTTTAGGATGGAGCCTGTGGTAGAAGAAGCAGCCTTTGTAAGATAGGACAACATGAAGTGCAATGGCTAGACCAAGTGGAACAAGACCAGGAGAAATTTCAAGCAGTTCTGATTTGTGACCAGCTGAGGGAGTTGAATGTGATGAGGATGATGGAAGGGCTGTTGCCAGGATAATCCAGAGATGAGGATAGGAATCTGGAATCTAGAACTGCACTTAGAGAATAGTGAGAAGCAGTAAGTCAAGGTTAAGGGAACTTTAAGCAAGGGTGATGGCAACAAGGAAAAGGAGATGGAGTATGAGGAAAAATGAAAAGGTTGGAAGTAAGAAGGTTGCTATGCTTTGGAAAAGGCATGCTGGAAACTACAGGAGCTGAGTGGCAGACAGATTCTGCATAACCAGCCCTTTATTCCCCACCCTGAATTGAATTAAATCTGATACATATTGCAAATTAAAAACAAAGCAGAACTAGCAGCTCCCTGTGATATAATGTGTTACCTGATGCTGAGGCATAGATTCCTAGCGCCACTCTGCCCTTAAAGCACAAATACATGCTACATGTAAGAGTTAGGGTTTCTGATCTGATGAAAATCTGTGAGGTGGGAGTATTTGCATGTTTTCTGCAGCTTTTCAGTCCACACAGGAGACATACTCGCTGGTGTGCATACTCACTTTGGCCTTCAGAGGTGCAGACAGGCCTGGCTCCAGCCTTTTCCGTGGTGTCAAGCAGAAGCAACCTGGCTGAAGTAGTAGAAAACCTGGATAAAGTTTGTAAATTATGTAATGTTATTTGTATGATAGAAAAGTTAACTATTCACCTCTAGCCACTGATGCTGTGAATGAGACTTTATAAAAAAAATTATAGAAGTTGTTTTGGGTATCATGCTCTTAAAACGTAGCTAAAGCAAAGATAGGCAAAAAAGTTTTTATGTTGCCTGACCCCTAAACAGAGATTAAAAGAAGGGATTTCCACAGAGAAATCAGAGTGATATTGTTGAAGTGCCAATTTCATATGCTGCCTTATTTAAATTTTTTGCTATGTTTTAGATGGTTATTGACACTGCAGGGACTAATAACCCACAAATTGTCCAAGCTCCGTCAATAGCAAGCTTACAAAGCCAAATGCAATTCAGGTAACTTTTCTTTAATAAAGTATTTTTCATTCTTGAGATGAAGGTTTATGGAAATAATCCATATTCAGACAAACAGTAATTTTTGTCTTTTAGACTGGTAATTCCTCCAAAGCAGACAACTTCTAATCAACAATTTGAGAGTGAAAATGCAGTAATAGGTAAAGTACCACTGTCACTTTTTTGATAGGATGTGCAGTTACTATATGCTGGATCACATAATTATAAAAGAGAAAATTCTAGGGGCCAAATTTTCATTTTGGTATTAAGTGGTCCACCATTTGTATTTGTTTTCCACCATGATTATTTAGTTCAAACTTGGAATATAGCAGACATGCAGAGTCCATTTAAATAGAGACTGAACTACTTAGTGATATGGGATTCATTCTGCATTGACCATTGCTAATGAAAGGAACCTTGCAGGATCTTTTTTAAATCCATGCTCTAGACTCAAATTACTTGGGTAAAATGAAACCCGGTCTGAAAATCTCCCCAGAAGGCATGAGAAAATGCAAAGAAAAGGGATATAATAAACTCAGTAATTTAGAAATCTTGAAAAATCAGATTAAGATTATTAAAAGTAAAAATTAACTTGAGAAATACATAAAGAATGCTTACAGAAACAAAACAGGGCACTTACAAATACACCTGTAACTTTTGAAATCACAAGGCATGGAGCTTCAGTTTAAATATATTTTTTCTAATTATGCTGCCAATTTAGATTCATGTCAAAAATTCTAGCCTATGTTTTTATAAATAGGATCCTAATTATGTGTCTTGAAACACAGGATCTTAACCCACAGTCCCTGAAACATTGCACGATCTGAAGCTTAGAGCAGAAAGTCTGATAACATTCTTCTCATTTCTCATCCTGGCTTTTGCCCAGTCCTCTAAGATACACTTCACCAGTGTCATATGGATGTGCTTATTGTTTCCACCTGGTTTCTGTTGACTGGTATTAGCACTCTCAGAGGGCAATAGCTGGATTAGGCAAGCATAGCACTCTCATGGAACAAGAGTTAGGTTTGAAGAACATACCAAACCATATGAAGCAGCTGCAGCGTTGCTTTAGCAATAGCGAGTAAGTGGCAGAATGAGAGATAACGACTATGGTTGTAACCACAAAGTGGATTATTATGAAAACTAGAGTCAGAACACTTCCTTACCAATAGCAATGCCAAGTTAGTAAACCTTTCTCAAGGATTCTTTCCCGTAATATTATTTTTATTTATCCATTTAAAATGCTGTTATAATACAAGCAGTGCTGTGTTTTCTGTGTAGCAAACCAACAGGCCAAATGTGATGATAAAGAAGGAGAAGATGACCCAAAGGATTCTTCATATATACCTCAAGTAAGCAAAGCATTGTTTTATGTCATAAGTAATTAGTTTATTTAGAATAGTCGAAGTATCTTGACATACTTGAATCTATTGGCAAGAGGTAAGTCTCAGAATTTGGCAAAAGGAGTCACTATAAGGCACCCAGCAGGTGAGAAGCCAATCAATGCTTTCTGATTACTAATACAGTGATCATTGCTCTTGATCAGGGCAGTGTTCGGTGAGTTTTTATGCTACCTTAACAATAGGCTATTTAGGATGACTATCCTATGCACATCACAGTTTTTGTATAAATTGGTGCATATCATTTTCATCAGTGTGAGCTGATGAAACATTTTTAAAAAATGTTTGCACTTGAAACTCATTTCTCCCACAGAACTATAGTAAATAGGCTCTGTGCTGGCTTCACAGTCTGTATGGCTCCACTGGCACTGCTATTGCTAGCTGGGCCTGAATGTCAGACTGAGCTCACCATGCCATAATATTCAAGTCAGAGCTGTGTGTACAGCTTACATGTACAGGTGGGATATCAAAATGTGGTTTAACACCAGCCAGTGGCTAAGCACCACACAGCCACTTGCTCATGCTCCACACAGTGGGATGAGGAAGAGAATCAGAAGGGTAACAGTGCGAAAGCCTGTGGGTTGAGATAAAGACAGTTTAATAGGTATAGCAAAGGCTGTGCACGCTAGCAAAACAAAATAAAGAATTCATTCACTACATCCCATCTACAGGCAGTTTCTTAGCCATTTTCAGGAACACAGGGCTTAATCACACGTAACAATTACTTGGGAAGACAGATGCCATAACTCCAAACATCCCTTCCTTCTTCCTCGCAGCTTTTATTGCTGAGCATGACATCATATGGTATGGAGTACCCCTTTGGTTAGTTGGGGTCAGCTGTCCCAGCTGTATCCCCTCCCAACTTCTTGTGCACCCCCAACCTACTCACTGATAGGGCAGCACAGGAAGCAGAAAAGGCCTTAACATTGTGTGAGCACTGTTCAGCAATAACTAAAACACCCCTGTGTTATCAACCCTGTTGTCATCACAGATCCAAAATATAGCACCATACAAGCTATGAACTCTCAGCCAAAAGCAGTACACAAGGTCAAGTTTGAGATACTCCTCATCTTCTGGTTGGCTCACTACAGGCTGATGCCTGCAGGCAGCTGGTGGAGAAGAATGTCTTTAAAACAATATTGAGTCTGATGGAAACTGCTCCACAGAATCCAAGTGTACATTCTCATTTAACATTTTCTGAGGAAGAAGAAATATCTCAGTCAACTGAAATGTATTGTGATGGTGATGTTCTTTGTTTCACTAGGGAGCATCAGGAGGATTCCAGTGTGACTTTAAGCATTATGCTAAGACAGACTTTAGAGTGAAAATAGTTCTGTTATTAAAAATCTGTGTTTTTAGTCAGTCCATGAGTTTATTTTTGGATGAAAATTTTCATATATAGTTTCATTTGCAAGAACTCCATATTAAATAAGGTAACTTGAGGTTACAGTTTTCAGTATGGTGAATATGTCACTGTGAGCATTTTATTAAAATCCCTTCATTTTTCATGAGGATAAAAATAACTAACCCTAAAACATATAATGAATGTATTTTTAGATAAATGGGCCAATTATAATTTTGGAAATTTTATATGCTGTAAACATTATTGTATATTTCTTTTTAATAGGACATGCACGCATGTTTTAAGTCAAATGAAGATAATCCTGACACAGCAGAAGAAAGTGCAGAACACTTTTTAAGAGCACCTGAAACACCTGAGTTTGTAGCAACACCTGACTCAAAGAGGAAGAAAACCCAGTTCTCTAAAACACCTCCATTTGACTTGTAAACTTTTTTTTTGATTTTGAGCAAAGTTGTATTGATGTTTATTGTATAAGCATTTCTGCTGTTTTTGAAAGATTCTATAGAAAGATTTATCTAGAAAGCTTTTCTGAAAATACTCAAATTTCTTTCTGATTTATGCTAGGTAGTTTATTAGATTTTCTTTTTACAGTATCATTTCTGTTTGAAGCTGTTTTGAAAGAGAGGGACTTTACTTAGAAATATATGAGACACAGGTTCCTTGTAGCTCCTTTGATAAAATTGTTGTCTTTTCCCGCCGTAATATTTGTTACACCGATTTCTATCATAAATAAGTTTTTTGATTAAAGTATAGGGAATTTGTAAGAACACCATCTCACTTTGCTTTAAAGAGTTGTGTTACCCGTTTTGTGCTGCAAGAAGCAATTATTGACGGAAGATATGGGAATCTAAAAAAGTGACAAAACAGAAAAAGAAAAAATAGAACAAAAAACCCATCTATGCTACTTTTAAAAAAGATTAACATAGTTTCTTCCTTTCTGTCTTTACAGCATTCAAAGTTTAGGTTGTGAAGAAGGGACTTCAAAATCTCCTGCGTTCTTTTCTCTCATGAACTTCCCCCAGAAGTCATCTGGCTTTAATTTATTTGATTCTTCTGTGTTTGGGGCAGAAAATTCGTCTGATGAGGTAAAAATAAGTACCTGAGAATATTAAATTTCCACAAAGCAAAATATGCTAAGAAAACAGTTGACGGTGAATGTGGTTTTTCAGATTGGTTATCTTTGCAGCAAATACTTTTTTTACTAGCTTGCTGAATTTTACATTTGTTATCCTTTGAAAATGCTGATCTCCTCTCCTGGCAACCCCACTATGATGACTTCTGATCAAGTATGAGTCTTTCCCCATATGGGCAGGACTGGATCCTATGCAAGTATACAGGTGACTAGATTCTCAGAAAGGCTTCTGGTTCAGTGTTTCACTGCAAAACCTTAAGTAACCTAGCAGAATTCACAACTCGCATGCCCTTCCTCTGTTGTTTCATCTTGCTGAAGTGGGGAATCAGGTACTTAACATTTTGGTTTTTTCCCCCTCCACTTTTCACAAATTGGAGAAAACTGAGAAAAGGAAGAAAGGACTACCTATTAAGAATATTGAAGAGTAAATATGGGTTAGCTGTACTTAAATGAAGGAGATAGGTAGGCAACTAATTAGAACATGGAGTGGAATCCAGGTCTTCCTTTTCCTTTGCAGGTGCCCCAACTACAGTGTGCTAGAGTAATTTTTACTCTCCTGGCCTAATAGGTAGATAATTGGGTATTCAGGATAGGTGTGTGTCAGCGCATAGTGCAGTGGTTAGGTATTACTCACTGGCAATGTAGATTCAAACTCCATTATGCAAATAAGGGATTTGAACCCAGGTATCTCCTGTTTCAGTCTTGCGGTTACTAGATAAAAGCTGAATGAAGGAAGGGGGAAAGCACCATTTTGTTTTGTGTTTGGCAAGGTAGCTGTTGTTGACCTCTTCTAGTATCAGCTGTATGTGGGCAAGAATACACCAATGAGTAGTCTGTGAATTGTTTAGGAATGACGTAGGTATTAAGTCACCTAGTGCTGTCAGAACCCAAGTTATTTTGTGCCTGCTCAGTGGCAGAAACTGAGACTTTACCAGCCTGTAGCAGTTACGTGGGATTTTCTGAAGTTAGATGGGAGTCTTGAAGGACTTAAATACCTGATGTAAATCCAGCCAAAGCACTCTTTTCAAGAGTGATGAGTTGTTATTCTGCTATTCTTTCTAGCAATATCCGGTCCTACTCAGTAGGTAGTACTTATGTTGTTGCTTAGAGTTTTTCTAAAATGTCATTGAATTAAATAATTTTGAATTTTTTCAGTTTAAAAACCAGCAGTAAGCCAGATCAGGTTTTGGTCTGTTCTCAGTCTGATGTTTTTTCCAGAAGAACAGAGGGAATGTGTTTACAGATGTAAGCAAATATTATGAAACCTATCTCATCAAAGAGTTTACCTTGCAGCTTTAGGGACTGATGTATACATTTAAACACAGATTTTGTGAAGGCTGTTAACATTCACTGGGACAGTGTCTATCTCCCCAAAAGTGAATGAACTTACTACATATCAGCATTAGAGCTTATCTTTTGCCTTTCTCGTTTGTTAAATAAAATGGCTGTTTACATTTCAGACAGAGGAAAGTTATTCTGTGGGAAACTTGAACCCTCTGTCCCCACACAAAGGTATTGGTAAGTCTTAAACTCCAATATACTTCTTTCTACTGGCTGTCTTCTACTTGTGCTTATGTGACTGACAAGCTCGTGATCCTGCCTAACAAGGCACCTTTGGTCATCTAAAAGGATGTTCAGTTGTGATACTGTAGTTCAGTGGTTTTTTGTGTTCATTTGTGTTTTGACTAGCTTAAATCTTTCCTTGAGTGTTTGACTTCAAATGTATGAGATGTGATGAAAAAAGAGGTGTGAGAAAGAAAGAAATAGGGATAGCATTAGGTGGGTTTGAAGGAAACTGAGATGAGCTGCAACAGAGAAGAAAAATACAAGTGTCAAAGCTTTTTCACTGACAAAACGAACAGTTCTTTTAGTGTAAAAAGCTATAGCACTTGATAAGTACTACTTTTAAACTTACAGCTACTAGCCTAGTGTTGGAAAGTGTACATCTGCTGGGCTTTTTCCTCCCTCACCTAAAATAAAAATAAAGTTTCCATTTTGTTAAAGAAATCTCGATAGTAAACTGACTTCCATCAGTTTAAACCGTTGGAGGTACACAATGTAAAAATAGCACAAGTGAGAAAAAGGAGAATCAGACTTTATAAACTTTATGAGTATCTTCCCCTCATACGAAGTGAGCCACACGCATTTACACATTCTGTGTGAAATCCTGGCTTTACTGAAATGAAAGGCCAATTTTTTGTGATATTGATGAGATCAAAACTTCGTCTTGATCAAACACTTTTCTGAAGGGAACTGTAATCTACTCTTCCTTTTGAGGTGCTACGAATACAAAGCTACACTTTTGAAGTGAATGAATATAAGGTTCTATGCATATGTAACTGTTGTAGAGAAAAGTGTATGAATTTTGTGTTACTACATATAGAACTCTGGTGTTTTTCTGTCGGTAGCTTTGTTTCTCCAAGTGTTGTGGTGGTTGTTCTTTAGAGAAGAAAGAATCTGCAAAAAGATATCGGTTTATGAAGACTTCTGTTGCTCAGTATTTAAAATATTTCACCCAGTATATCGTGCAGAAGTGTCTTGTTCTAAAACATTAAAGTACTTCACACTTCATTCTATGTAGATTCTAATAATGCCCGTCTTGAAGTACCATTTCTAGTGCAGAAATAAGCACACAACTGTAGGCTGATACTCAGTGGGATGTTGGGAGTACAATATTGTTAAAGAAATATAGTATGCTGAATGCAGTATTCTTTCAGTAGGATTTAATCTAATAATAAATATAATATGTGTTCCATATAGGAAGCTTGTTTGGGAAATCAGAAAGTGAGGATGCATTTGCCTTCCCCTTCCCCTCGGAATCAACTTCTCATGCATTTGGAGATGGAAAAGACGACTTTAGTTTTCCATTTGCGTTTGGACAGGATCAGAGATCATCACAGTCTCCTTCTGTGAAAGATTTTCAGTCTTCCTTACAAAATACAAAGCCATTTACATTCTTTTGAATACCTTTTACTTCCTTTTAAATTCTTTTCCTACTTAGCCTTGACAAATGTTTTCAGTTTCTTAAGTTAAAGTGCAAAGCGTTTCACCTTCTCCTTTCATTTGTGTAAGAATATGTTATTGCAATTGCTGCAAGAGCTTATGTATGTTCATCAAGCACACGTGCTTTGAGATGCAGCTTTTATTTTTCTTATTTTCTAAATACGTCATTTTCATAAAGTGTTATGATATGCTCTCGCTAAATTGGCACTTACAAGCAGCAGAAATATCATTTTACAGTAGCATGTCAGGTTAATTCAATTCTGTGAGAGATCATCTAAACTTCTAGATGAGTACTTTCAGCCTCTGATACAAACTAAATAACTTGTATTGAATTTGTTAGTAACTGTTTACTGTAGCAGTAAAAGCTGAATTTGAGTTGAAGACAATGTTCTTCAATTCACTGTTAGACACAGAATGCTTATAAAATTTTTGAAATAAAAATTTTTGTGAATTTTATATAGAGTTTTGTGGGCATTTCTTAATATCTGAAGTGAAATAATGTTGCAGTTGTAATACTTAACATTTCAACTTCTGTCTGTCCAACTTGAAATAATAAAAGGCAGTTTCTTTCTCTTTATCTGCGTCCTGGGTTCAGCTGGGATGGGGTTAATTGTCACAAGAGGCCGGCTGGGCTGACCCAAACCAGCCAGTCAAAGGGGACTTTCTATACCAGTATTTAAGTGGGGAGCTGGCTGAAGGAAGGGGATTTGCTACTCGGGAGCAAGCTGGGCATGTGGTCGTGAGAACATTGCATGCTACATAGTCATTTTATCAGTATTATTACTGTAATTTTCTTCTCCCTTTGCTGTTCTGTTAAACTGTTTTTATCACAACCAGCAAGTTTTGCCTTATCCCCCTGATTCTCCTCCCCATCCCACCAGGGAGGGGGGAGGAGTGAGAGAGCAGCTGCATGATTCTTTGTTGCCAACTGAGGCTAAACCACAGCAATCTAGTATCTTTCAGGAAAAAACAAACAACCAACCAAAAAACAAAAGCAAAACAAAACCCCACAAAAGCAGACAATTCCCCAGGTCTAACTGTGGTCAGTACAAGTGTGTCCATCGGTTCGCCACAAATTGCTTTGCTTATGGAATGGCTGGCTCTGAAGACAATATCAGGGTTACTCAGCAAGGAATGCTGACTGTGCCCTGTGAATCCCTGAGAAACATTTTCTCTAGAACCAGCAGTTTCATGTTTATGGTCTTTGAGGGAAATGCCAGATCACTTTTGAGTTATATTTTTCTGTTACATATGAAACATAGGTTAGTAATTTTTGAAACTCCTTATGAGTTTAGAAGGGAATTGGGGTTTCTTGATCACTTACCCTGAAGTAAACAACCTGCCCAACAGCAGGCAAGCAAAATGCTGAAATAGAAGCAAAGCAAATAAAGGGAAGAGCACGTGGTTCGCCAGACTTCACAGAAGACCTTGCAAATGCACAAACTAGTCAGAAGGGCACATGGACTGAGTGGAAGAAGCTGACAGAAAGCATCCTACCAGTGTGTAGTCTGCACAGTCTGCCAATAAAATGGCAACTAAGTCCAAAAGGGAGTAGAGTCCCCTTCCTTCTGCTGACTTGCAAAGACCTAAATTACCAAAAGCTTGATTATGCATGACATGACTTTTTTTCTGCCAAACTCGTAAATGCCTTAGGACCGTTTTTGTGAGACCCAGCTTCTCCTTAAGTAGTTGTGCCTTGAAATTGGTGATAGTTGGGTAAAATACTTGTGCCTAGAGACTGGTGAAAGTTGGTAATTTTTAAGGATACTGGAGCAGGATTCAGGAAGGTCAAGTGAAGTGTTGCTGAGATCTAACTAATAAGTGAGATGCATGGATCTGGTGGACTTTATGCTCTCGAAATGTGGGTTTCCGTGTTCATCTGTTTTAAACAGGTTTTCTAATCTACTGCATACCTCGCAATCTGAAAATCAGAAACTAGCGGCAAGTTTGAGAGCCTATGTATGTTATTTGGGGTAGTGGTCTAGGGTATGCTACTGGCATATTCTTCTGAGATGATTTAGAAAGCCAGAAAGTACAATTCTGTTTGCTCAATTATTCCATAACTGAAGCCTGCTTTCCTGTTTTCTGATGAATTCTGTCATCTGTGCCTCTGACATTACAGTCCAGTAGTCAAGGCTGCTGGCTGAAGTGGGAGAAACCATAGTTCTAGGTCTTGCTGAATGTTTACTTACACAAATTGGATAGGCTGAATAATAACTTAAAGGAGAAAGATACTTCAGAAGAAGCAACCACCCAGTATTTGGGATACTTTTCTGAGATCTAAGAGCATGAACTGCTTATAAATACGCACTGAGCTTTTTCACTGCAGTCTGTCAAATCCTACCTAAAAATCAGTAGCAGCCATGATGCTGGGTTGCTAAGACTAGCGTGTGTCCCACTGACCAGCATCATTTTGTTTGGTCCGTTACAGACACTCCTGACTGCATCCACCTCTGGTCTGACAGTGCAGATAGAGACCCTCTTGTCAGTGTAGCAGGGGCTGTTTGAGAGCAAAGTGCTACGTGTTTGTCACCACTTGTTATTTGCAGTTGCTGCCCCTGCGGCGCAGGTACAGCAATGTGCACTAGTTCCTTGTTCCTCAAGGCAGAGTCAGTAAGCTTAATTTATATTGCTGTTGAAGGTGTGGAAAGCTAACTTAGGTGACCCTGCACTCCAGTAGATGAGGAAAAGGTATTACACATGACTGCAACTTAACTAGAGACCAGTAACGTCCAGCAGCGGGATAGCAATGGCAGCTGGGAGCTGTAATCTCTTAAAGCAGTGCAGCTGTCTGCAAAGTGGAAAATATGGTCGCACTGTGTACTTCTACTGTGAATCCTTGGAGGTGGAGGTGGCCTTTTTCTTCTGTCCTTGTGCTGCACCTAGGGAAACAGAGTTCAGGTTCTCAGCTGAGCCATAAGGTAACGACAATACAAACCTCTCTTACATAAGCGGAGCAGGGGTTTCACTTTGAATCCTCTATGAGTATCCTAACCAGAAGGCAAATGCTTATTTAGAGCCATGATGTCTTCACTGTTCCACTGAAGTTTTTTATGATATTTTTTAACCACAGAAAGCTATTTAACTTGAAATTTCCTTGTAAAAGCTAGTGTACCACCCAGCATTAGGTAAGTGCTGGTTAAATACATTATGTCACTAAAATGGTAGGAAATATCATGACATTTGAATAAATCCATTTTTTTGAATTTGTTGAATACAATTTTTGAACAGTGAGGAATAAAATTTACACTCTTACCTGCTGCCGCCAGGAGGAAGACACTGATGGCTCAGTTTTCTTTCTTCCAGCGAAATAATACCTACACTGAGATGTCACTTTTCTCCACATTTGCCTAGTTGTGTAAAGTGGTTTTCCAGTAAAAAGAATTCGTTATAATTTGTAAGGTGATATAACACATTGACTGCATTCCCATCTACTATTTTACTGTTATTTTACTGATGCATAAATGTAAAGCATACTCATAAACAGTTCAGGATATCTGGCTAACAAATAAGCAACAGCTGGACAGGTTTGGTGCTAAAAAATTATTTTAGGAACTAGGAGGTAAAGAGGAATGGAATGACTTCCAGCAGCTGTGGCATATAGCATTTATTTTAATGTAATCCTGTTTTATGGCTTCACACACCACCTTTGATAGAAAATTAGACATTCATCAAATCCAGTAAAAAATCAAGTTTCTAGTTAAGAGCACTTTACTAATTTTCTGTAGGTCCAGTCTATCAATATAAAACATATGCACAGCATAGCATTCTTTAGGACAAATTTCATTGTGCTGTTATAATATAAAGTCACCGAATGGTTTGGGTCAGAAGGGCCCTTATAGATCACCCAGTCCCACCCCCCTGCCATGGGCAGGGACCCCTTCCACCAGAGCAGGGTGCTCAAAGCCCCGTCCAGCCTGGCCTTGAACACTGCCAGGGAGGGGGCAGCCACAGCTTCCCTGGGAAACCTGGGCCAGGGCCTCACCACCCTCACAGTAAAGAATTTCTTTCTTATATCTAATCTAAATCTCCCCTCTTACAGTCTAAAACCACTACCCGTTGTCCTGTCACTTCTTGCCCTTGTCAAAAGTCCCTCTCCAGCTCTCTCGCAGGCCCCTTCAGGTACTGGCAGGCTGCTCTAAGGTCTCCCCAGAGCCTTCCCTTCTGCAGGCTGAACAGCCCCAGCTCTCACAGCCTTTCCTCCCAGCAGAGGTGCTCCAGCCCTCGGATCATTGCTGTGGCCTCCTCTTGCCCCGCTTCAACTAAAATTGTATCTTTACAATGTTAAATTTTCAATTATAACATTGTGTGAATACTTCGAGGAAAAACAGATGTGTGTAGCATCACACCGTAGAGTCAACTTGTATAACTGGTCACTCATTTTATGTGTAATACAGCAAGAGCAACCAGAATTCTGGGTTGGAGAAAATGCAGTGATACAAGTGCTACACACCTGAGTTACAACTCGCAGTGTTGATTAGAGAACATTAAATGTAAGTAGTGGCTCTGTGTCTAGCTACCTGCTAAGGTTAATAGTAGGGCGCAAAAAAGATCACCCAGATTTTTAAATGTCAAACAATTAATTAAAACTCTGGTTTCTGTTGGAACTCTTTGCAGTGTGAGTTGCAGCTTTTCCACACAATTCAAGAAAATTACTGCACTGAACCCCGCTGAAATTCTGGACGTGGCTGCCTGCCCAGTTTGGGCCCTATACAAAGAAAAAATTTCAATTTAATTTTTCTTTTCAAGACTTCGAACAGAATTAGAACTTCATGTTGGAAGTAAAGGTGCATCACTGCGTGGATAAATGCAGCCTTTGGGGGCAGGGGTAGAAGAATCATTGCATCGTAAGAAAACAATTCTACAATACAGCATTAATACGCTTAAGCATTTCAAGGAAATAAGCTTCAAGTGCTACTTATTGTAACAGATTGGAATGTGTAGACTTACAGTATTAGATGGCAGTAATCGCGCTGGTCCGAGGCTGATTGCGTGGGTAGCAAGAGTTGACTAATCCTTCTCGGCCAATGGCAGAAAACAAGGATTAGTTTTTCATTTACTGCAACTGAGTGGGTCATTAGGATCCAAAGACGCTAATGAGCCTGAACAGGCAATTGGATTCCAGTTTCATAGTTATGGGCTAGTTTAAAAGGAGATGATTGTGTCTTTCATGGGTTTAAAACATGATGTTTCAGTGACTTTTTCCTGAAAAAAACGAATGAAGGATATAACCATGGAACACAAACCTGGAAGGTTGACTTTTTCTCTTGGAACCTCAGTTGTTGCCTTAGAGGCTGAACGGCTCATTTAGGAATATCTCTGTTGCCTTGCTTTTATGTTCTGCTCTTGATGTCTCCAGAGTTGACACAAGTCACATGCAATCAAGTCTGCATTCCTGGTGGACAGGCACTGTCCTAATGTTCTCTGACTCACACCCAGGTTGTTTGCAGCTCAGCAGTTCTGCTTCCAGACACATCACTTTGTGTTCTGATGCTAACCTCTCGCTGAGAAGTTGCCTCTTGGCACGTTGTTTCTTGAATGCTGTACCTTGCTTGATTTGATGTGAAGATGATGCTCTTTTTAGCACTTGCAACAAGTTACCTTTGGAAAGGTAAATCCCCCCTCCTTGCTACATCCCAGATTTTCTTCTTTTCAGTAATGACTTGACTTCAGCAATAATAGGTCGCTTTAATTTGGTTTCATTCAAATAAAAAGATACTGCCAAAAGGGTGTAAAAGATAATACCAAAAGATGGACATTTCAATGTTAATAGAATGTTTAAACATATACAAACAGCAAAATACTTTGACTGTTACGATTCCCTCGGAGAAATAATGTGAAATGTTTTAATAACATGAACTTAATTTTCTGCATGGTCCCACAATCCACAAAGCAGTCACAACATTATTTCACACAGCACAGGACTTACTCCACAGTCCTTTGAGACTTGGGTTGGGGAAAATCAGGGAAAGAAGTGTAGCATTAAGTAAGAAAAGCTCTTGCTGGTGGGGAACCAGCTGTTACGGCTGGTGGGAAGCTCAGTAGCTGACAGTCCGTACTGAAACCCGGTTTGGAGCTTGCTGCCTTCTGCTGCAGCAGGACTGCCTTGAGCGAAGCATGGTCTCTTGCTGTTTTTTTCTCTTTCTTGAGGCACGTGTTTGGCTGGTTTTCCTATTTCCACAAAACACGTGATGCTGCGATCAGTGACGTTGCTCACTGCCCCAGCTGCAGAGGGCTCACGTCCAGAACCTACGAGTATCAGAAGTGATTAAAAATGCTCCTTAACAATTATCCACAAAATCCTTTGTAAGCAATGCTTCCATTACGATTCAGGGATGTGCCAGGCCTCTGGAGCGCTCTAGCTGGTACCCAAGCAGGGCAGGTGTGCACCACAATTTCAAATCCTGGCACATGGGTTAACAAATGTCACCGGGTACAATACATACTTCAAGGTGATTTTTTTTGCCTTGGGAATCTTGCCCCAAACACTTGACCGATCACGTTTCTCACTGCTACGTATACTGGAGAAGCTATCATACGTGGCTGTCTGCTGCTTTTTCTCCCACAGTTGGAAGAGGCTCTTGGAAACATGCCCGCTACTACCAACGCGATCTTAGAGGCGAGGTGTTACACTGAGGCCCTGACCACCCCTGCTCATTGCAGACCCATTGCTTGCCACTGCTGCTGTTGTGAGAAGAGTGATGCAGAACATGCCTTCTTAGATTTCTTTTTTCCATCTTGAACTGATACTTGTGACTCATCATCAGAGGCCAAGAGCAGTAAAGTTCTGATAAAGAAGATGTAAATCATAGATCATGTATAATGTCAACAGTGAACTTCAGAGCTGCTTTTAAACCCACAACCTGGTTTTTTGAAGTAGGTCCTGATTTCACGTAAACTTCCAATTTACCTTGCATTGGGCTCTTACCAGGTTTTAAAAAAATGCATCTGATTTTCCTAGCACAGGAGAAGTATTCTGATCACAAAAACAGTGCGATAACTGTTGGACAGATTTTTCTGCATTAGGCTAACTTTGTAGACCTGATAGCTATGAGAATGGGGCTGGAGATGGGGTTGATGTTGCTGCATAATCTTCTAATTCTTGTTCACCAATTACAAATTAATATAGCATAGTAGTGACTGAAAATTACCATCTGCTGAGCGCCTGGTGCCACATATGGTAAGAATGTAGGGTTATCACCTGTAGACAGACTTGTATCAAAATTACCAATTGTAGTGACAATTTTTTTAAGAATTATTTTAAAAAACCAATAATTTGGTGGAGATAATTGTCTAGACTGCTCTTTTAAATAGTCCTGAGATGTTCTTGGTACTTACCAGTAGGACACTTGGATCTCGTGTCTTGTCTTGCATTGGGACTACAGAGGTGCCTTAGGTGATTGTATTATCACATTGCCACAGTCATTGGGCATTTCACTGTCCCCTGTAACGTAGTGAGGAACTGAGTCTGGGGTTGGATTGTTGAGGGACATTGGATTGTTGCAGACTTCCTACAAGCAAGATCGCAAGCAAGAATATTAGCTCAGATCTTCCGAAACTGTTGCTACTGCCTGAACCACTGGACCATCGATGTGTGTAAAGGATATTTATCTCCGTGGCTATCAATAGTAATATTTCCAAGAACTACACACTCACCTAAAATAATTGAAAATATTAATGGTAGGCAAGACACTTTCGTGCTAGTGTCACGGGCCCATAAGTGTTTCTTTTCTGAAGAGTCAGAAATATTGCATCAGAATGATGCGCTACAGATCAACTCCCTTTGCACGTAAGGCATGCGTGGGTTTGGCCTAAAGTCTGTTCACCGCCTGCGTCACTGTGATAACCAGGGTTTGCTGGCGCACGGAACATCCACACACACCGTCCCCTCACATCCCTTTGTTGGTTTTGTGGAAGAAGGAAGGGACAGATGAAAGAATTCCTGTGTTGCCCAGATTGCTTTCGCGTTACCTTGGGCACCTCTGTGATGCACAGCACAAGGCAGGGGCTGAGGCGCAAGGCTGCTGGCAGCAGCGTACGCCGCTTTGTGTGTTGATGGCAGCTAGCTCACCTATTGCAGCGTCAATATTTTAGCGGAGAACATTTTACATCACAAAAAGAAAAAAAGGAAAGATGCTCCAGTGGATACTGCATGTATTTCAGTTCCCTTTGTTGAGTTTTATCTGAGCTGACACTGCTGGAATAAAGTAGATTGTCAAAGGCTGGGCAGAGTGGTGTTCTCATTCGCAAGTATTGGCATAAAGTAAAATAATGATTCAAATTTCTGTTTTCTGTCTTTTGTGGCTTACATTGTCAGTTATGGTGATGTTTTTGACAAGGGAGTGCTGCTGGGTTAGTGATTTCTTCCAGAGCTTCAGAAAGAGTTAAGTTATCTGTTGTTATCATCATATCAAGACTGACAGTTGATGGTTCGTGCTTATATATTGTCTTTGTAAATTACAACAAGAAGTTAGGAGCAGCAAATGCATCTCTCCGCTTTTATCAGGTTAATTCCATGGGATTATTTGTCACGTACTTATATTCAGACTTGGTAAAATTCTTGACACTTGTTAAGTTACATAGAACAACTTCAGAGAATAGGGTAGTTTTTTTGTAATAAAGCAGGGAAGATAAAAATACTATGCTGAGCATGTCTCTTGAAAACTTGTAGTGTTTTGGAACTGCTCAGATCTCTGCAAGTTATTGAGTAGAAGTTGTTATTACAACGAATGTGTGCTTCCACGAGCTGGTTTTGTTGTGTATTACAGTACAGTGCCTGGAACACTACGGTAGTTTTATAACCTAATGATCTGCATGGGTAACGTTTAACTGTACGTTGAATTTCCCTAGCTGAAGCACTAGTCCTTATAATTAGAAAGTTCTGTCATTGAGGGTTGTAATACGAATACAGTTTAATTAATATAGCACGATATTAAAAAAACCCAAACAAAACAGAGAGAACAGCAAAGTTTAAATATAGAAGCCATAATTAACTCTTCACTCATATGACTAAATGATAATAAAGTGCCAATACATATAACTGCATTGTGCTGTAATTGCAATGTAGATACGTGGGGTTATAAAGTATAACCAGTGTGACTGTGGTATTGGCAAAAGAAAACAGTAATCACTGCTAAATCATTTTGATAATATGGCTGAGATGTCAGGAACTGTGTAATATTTGGACCAAAACTTAGTTTCATGCAATCCACTACCCCTAATTAAAAAAAAATAGCTTGACTTTCTTACTCACTGTGTGTGAGAACTGGATAAACTTTGTGTAGGTATTCCTGGTTGGGAAAACATCGCTGGTGTTACAGCTCGAACGATTGGTTTGGGAGCAACCCTTCCTATTTTCCCTTCATCAGTGAAAGCAAGCATGCGTCTGAATTACTTTGTAGTTATAGCTGGGAGACCTATGTAGCAATTATCATTTTATCACAGGAGTGCCCACAGGGTACAGCTTCGTCTAGGGCTGCTTTGTGTTATGCACAATAAGAGAGAGTCCAAGCCTCAAACATTTTACTATTTGCAAAGCCTGGACAGACAATGCAGAGCTGGATCATAAAATGCCGAGTGCTTCCCCCAGGTGCTGAGGGTGTCTGGTTGCCAGCAAAGCCAACGGGAGCTCAGGTGGCCTAGGACCTCTCGGTACCAGTCAGTCTGTTCCATCAAGCCCATAGGACTCCTTAAAAAGAAAATATCAACTAAAGTAATAAACAATTCCCACTAGTTTCACAGCATTTGCAGAGGTGGAAAAGCCTTAAAAGAAATACTAGGCATTTGGGAACTGTGATCATTGGCAATAAAACAGAATTCCAGGTTTTGCTAGGATGTCTCAGGAAGGCATCGTGCACCAAATTCAGCCGGGGCCATTTCCATTAGATCAATGTTACTGACAAGCCATGCACTGAGCAGAGTTGTCATCAAGAACTTCAGCTGGGAGAAATTTATAAAATCTGAAAAACAGCAGCCTTCAAAGTGTTGAACGTCCTTTCAAGTGCATGTCAGTCTAGAAAGATGATGAAAGAGCGAATCTGATGAGGCAAAGAGCAAGAAGGAAAAAGCCACGGAAAAGATCTTTGGTATCAAGGACAGACCGACAATTAGTGCCAGAGACACAACACAGCTATTCCTTCTTAGCCCCGGACTGTGTGTAAGACTATAGGTAAGGTTAATCAATGTCTGCATGCTCCAGTGCTTTCAGGGCAGAGTGAGGTGGGTCTGCGGCACGGGTGTGCATGCCCCAGCGTTGATCGTGTTCCACTCTATCGCGGCGGTGCGGCAGCGGCCCCTGCGCAGGCCAGTGTCTGTCGGCGGAAAGATACCGCAGTCAGCAGCGTTCTGCCAGGCAAGTGGCCTGGGAAGCTGCCCGCAATTTTCCTGTGGTAAACACCGTCTCTGTTGGGCTTATTTTTATTGCCGTTACTACAGTCAGCATTACAGCTTCTGGCAGCTGTTGCGGCAGGCGAAAAAAGGCCGTCCATATGGCCCTGTGTATCGTATCGAAAGCGCCGGGTGTTTGGGAAGATTCTTACGAATGTCGAATGTGGGTCGTTTCAGGCCTGATTTTATTTCAGCAAAGTCAATGGGGATTTGGGTGTTTATTAGTAGGAGCAGAAACAAAACCTTAATCCCTGGCGATTCTGTTTGTATTGCATCATTCACAGAGTGCCACAGATGTGCACAACGCTGCGAAAAACACTGGGTCATACGCTGCTGTCACCGGCTCTCCTGCAGCAGTGGGTCTGAAGCCGGACTGGACCTGCAGACAGGCAGGCTTGGGCCACCATTTCAGGCCACCGATTTCATTTTTACCATCCTCTGTGAGAGAAAATAAGTTTTGGGGCAGTAGATGTGATGCACTACACTTATTTATGCCACTCCCAGCCCCTCTGCTGGTGAACTTTCGTGACAGAGGGTATCGCTTGGCCAGACGCAATGTTCATCACTGTGTGTGTTGTAGGATCTGGAGGAGAATGACAGACACTCACAAACGAAGTGAACAGGAGGGCATTTAAACAGAGGTTGAAGCAGGGGAGGACAAGCGGGAAAACGGACAGAAATAAGCAAGAAGCAGGATATCAGAAAAAGAACAGGAACACGAAGGGTGAAGAAGGAACGCTGAATGTGAAAGGCAGATCCCCAAATGGGTCCTGTTAATTCCAGCTGAGCCACTTTTCTTTGACCCGAGCGCTTTAGCTGCTCGGTGTCTCCTCCCTGCTGTGTGCTGGCTCCAGCGAGCGCCGGGCACCGCTCTGGCGAAGTGGTCAGTTACTGCTAGGCAGGGACCTCAGCTTTTTCACAACTTTTATAGCTTATTGTTAGGACCTCAATGGCTGATTACATCAACTTAGATGGGCAGTGATCTGAGGAGACGCTGAAGTAAAGACATAGTTAGTAAAACTATTGCTGAGACGGACAGCAGCAAAGAAATTTGGAAATCCTGGGGCAGAAATGCCTGTCTTTGTGTGCTGCCACTCACGTAACTCCCCCGCCGTACAAAGTGCCAGCCCTGGCACTTGATGCTGCCACACCGGCCTGGTTTGGCCATGGCACAAAGTATCTTTTCATCCGGTGTTCGCTTACAACGTGCCTCGTTGTTCTGCAGCGTTGACCTGAACGTGCCAAAGCAGTCGCTCTTCTTTTGTGAAGTGGACTGCACTCAATCTAGGCGCTGCTCCAGCCCGACAGGCTCTGCTAAAATGGATTTCTGCAGCTGAGCTGCTTGCACGCTGCTCGAACAGGACTCATGTCTGGCCAGCTTCTTGGATATGCGGCCAGCAGCGCAGCAACACTCAGCATCACGGGTGGAGGATGCCTGCGTCACTGGGGTGGCATTTGTGATGGATGGAAGCAATCCCCTGAACTCAGAGCTCAATCCCTTCTCCATCTCCTTGAGACAGCTAGAGGTACCACCTGATTTCAGCATAGGAGTTTGCTGACAGAGTTATCCCAAAGTGGCAATATTCATCATATGATAAATTTGTTTCACACGATGAGTTTGTTTAACAGGAAGCCAAGTGTTCACTGGGTCTGATTACACTCCTGATGCTTCCTCAGGGGCTTGGAATGTAGAGCAAGGACAAAGCGCATGTTGCTTTTCAGCTTTGTTCCTCTTGTCAATACTTATAGCATGGTATAAGCACCACTCACACGCTCTACGGCTGGCAGAGCCGGCTGTTCACGCAGTCACTGTCAGCAAGAACATTATCTCCATAAGCTGAAGATATGCAAGCACAGGGGCGCGCACACCGACGAACAGCAGCATGGTCCCCGCTTCACACACACTTCAGCTGCCAGCCTCTTGCTTCCCAAAGCACGTACGGATATAGGAAGGTACTAGTGCAGAGTCTAAATAAACTGCTAAATGAATGTAAAGCCACTAACATCCTTGCATATTAATGCTGTTAAATAAATTTCTTCTTAGAAGAACTGTAAATGCAGTGTCACCATTTCTGGGGCCAGTCCTATTGTATTGAGGTCAGTGGCCAAGCTCCAACTTTAGTTGTTTCATTTAGCCTCTGGAGAGCTGGATCTGTCACTGGGCCAGTCACTGGTCCTCCTCTGTCTCTGTTCTCAACGGGTAAAAATTAACATGTTAATAATGGCATTGTCATCATCATTAGTATTTTTATGTGCAACAAAGTCTGTAAGAAGAGATAATGTCTTTTATTACACTGAACAAGTGAGGAAAAATGCCCACTGTTAGTTGGCAGCTTCAGTTGTGCTGGTGCTTCTTTTGGTTGTTTAGGCTGCAAATTGAACAGGGCATGAAAAGTCTCTTACTGGGAGTACCCTGAGTGCCTCTTGCACAAAGGTTTTAGTCTTTGACCATGCAGTCATGATTCTGATAAAGCTGAATTATGACCTTAGCAATACATAAGCACGCCTCATCCCAGGATTCCCAGGGAAAACAGACCCATACGCCACCAGACCGCTTCTCCACTGATGCGTCCAGCCTGTCTCATTGGTGTTGTCCCTTTCCATTCCCTCTTTTCATACCTTGGCAGCTTCTCCCACTCCTTCACGAAGGCTGAACTTCTCATGTGCAAAACAGATTCCTGTGTCTAGCATCAGGGAGGGATTTCGTAAATGCCTCTGCATGTTTCATTTCAAGGTCTGATCTGAAAACCTCTTCTCTCCCCATGATTAAATAGCTGCTGTGCTGCAGTGCTGTCTGCAAGAGTTGTTCAAACCGAATCTCAGGTGAAAAAGTTGGAGGCTGCAGCTCTGGATGGGAGCACCCTGGGCACTGACTCCGCCACTGCCACCCCAGTCTGTGATTAAAGCTGTGCAGGAGGTGGAATGTTTTATGGCAGGTTTTGACATTGTGATTTATTACCCTTCTCTGTTGGAGGACAGGAACAGTTTGCCACGAGGAAAACCATTTATGGATGTCTGGGGTCAGTTGAAACATTTTTATTACAAGTACTTAAACACTAAACTTCTTTATGATATACAAAATACAAAAGCTGAAATAAACAATGTGAAAACTAAGTCCTGTGACTCTGGCCAGATCTGGGAAACCTTTCAGTGTTGATGGTAAACAAAATATTCCAGCTGATGTTGGCTCGATTCATATCTTGCTGATCAGCTTTTCTTGCAAAGCATTGTGAGAAATATTTAAACCTGGTAGCAGAGCTGAGATTTATCAGAAGTAATGGTACCCGTAGGTCAGCATGAAGCTTGCTCTGAGCTGCCTGCTCTGGGTGCTGCTCCCATTTGCTCTCCGGGAGAAGAACTGTGTCCTCGGACCATGGCTGAGAGTTCGCTGCAGAGGTAGCAGAGGAACCAGCATGGCTGGGGAAACATGGATCATGGTCACTGTAGGACATTGTAAACTTGTTTATGACAACAAATGCTTCTTATTGCCAGTATTGGGTTGTGATGTCTAGGATGTGTAACTGTCTTGTTACAGTATTGAAGAGATTTTTCCATACTGGAAACATCAGAAACATTCATAGGACATTTATTGGGAACAAACACAGCAAAGCTGTGCTGAGCTTTTAGCCCCAAGAACTTGAGGTGGAAACCTGGTGAAAGCGATTCTAAGCTTTGTTTGAGAAAATTTAGGGTTTTTTTTATTCACCAGGGACACAGTCTTTCTTTCCGAGGGAAAGACATGGTCTTTCTAAAGCTGTTGGCAGGAAAAGCCAACACTGCTCAGCTGGATGTCTAACCAAAGGTGGATATTCATGCTGGAGCACAGCTTTACCTCTCCCGTGCATTTGGAATGGCTGTGGGTGCTGCGGGCATGACCCTGGGCACATCAGCCTTTCCGCCTAGCACCAGGCTGACTGACAGAAAGGCTCCCCTCCCTCCCTAAGAATGTTAAATAAATTCTTAGATGTAGATTATGTTAAATATGATAATGTGCTGTTACATCATGCTTCTGTGTTGTTATTTACTACTTTATTTGATCAGAGAAGGTATTCCACTAACACGGGGGTGTATCTGAGCCACTCGCCTTTCTGTACGGCAGCGGAAGAGCTGATCACCCAGCGTTCAAACCTCAGCCGGGCGAAGCAGGAAGAAACCCAGTTGCCAGCCCTTCCACCAATTAAGATACAAGGCTTAGCGACTGCTGTATCACAACAGCCTTTCCCTCTGCCAGAACACCTCTGAGACTGACCTTAGACTGAGTACGTCGACCCATCCACGCGGTTTCCAAGCTCACCTCCTACGGGTGCGAAACAGACCAGATTTTGATCTACTTTCGTTACGTTCTGCGAGTGTGCACGTGACATCATTTAAACGAGCTTATCCTACTCAGAAAGGAAAAAAACACATTCCTAACACAGTTTAGGTAAACCAAGCAATTATTCTGTTACTAAGTGTAATTAATGCCTAATGATTTGCTCTGATTAATAGGACAATCAGCATCTGCTCCTAGAAATAGGGATTAGTAACCCAGGCTGTCTCTAATATTAGAAGGTAAGGGGTTCTTTTGTACTAAAATCCATTTTTCCTTGTTCATCTCAAAGCAGAAAAGCCCTGTGCTGCATTCTAAAAGCAGAATAAAGGGAAGGTAGTATATTTTTGATAGAATGTAGAGAAAACTTCATAATGTCTTCATGAATTTGTGGTTTTGAGTGAAATCCAGGCGTGTCCGTCCTTTAAGAAAGAAATGACTTTGATCTAATTCTCTGACAATTTTTACAGGCAAAGTTACAGCCAAAGCATTTAAGATTTTGCATCTTCTCGGCAGTAGAGGCATCTCCTGAAGAGCAAGTTGAACTAAGGAAGAATCTACATGTGATATTTCTGTGTTGCTGATTACTGCTAAATACTCCCTCAGTTTAGGAAACAATGGAATGGCATTTTTTAGAGGTAATAGTCATTTTTCGAAATCTCCTGATTACTCTTTTTTTTTTTTGCTCTATGGCTGAAGAATTACAACATACAATGAAGATGCAAAGCTAATCATTCTTTATCATCTTCTATTGATCCTAAAGATAGAGATGGAGTGCAGTTAGATGCAAACACTAATCCAATCATATAACAGACATCCCCATATGGTTAGTCACCGGCTTTGCCTTAAGCCAATCAATAATCACTTTGACGAAGAAAAATAAATTTGGAATTTTCTGTTGAAAGGTTGATTGTCAGTCATTTGGGCTCTGAATGCTGCATCTACCAAGTGATACCCAGGTGTTATGGACTTCTCAGTCACTTCAGTGTCCACTCAGAAATAGTGCTTGCAATGGCTGGTGGATAACGAAGGAAAGGGTTCTCGTTACTGGGATTAGAACAGAGCCAAGGACAGAATTAACTCAAGCCACACATCTTGCTTCTAAATGCTTTTTAGAGAGCTAAACACCTCGTAAATGAGTTGGGCTTTCATTGTAATGTAAACAAAAAGTGTCCCTGAAGAAATGATGTCAGTACAAACTATTGAACATGGCAGGTGTGTGATGTAGGCTCACCGAGGGGCTTTTACTCCCCGGTCTGTGGTTGAACATTGCAAGGGTGGAGAGCAAGTCCCTAGTAGGCACCTGGTAAGCACTTGCTTTATTCTGCTCATGGATCAAATACCTGAACACACAAAGGAAGTAAGACATGCTGTGAGATGCCACACTTGCCATGTATTAATTAAGTACATTGCATACCAAAAATGGTCTCTTCTCTTGGCTTTATTTCCTCTTGGCTTGTATCTTTATCCATATGGACTGTCCTACTTTGTAAACCTGCATCAGTTACAAGCTTAAGATCTTTCAATTACCTTCATACCCTTTTCTCTTTCCCTCCTATCTAATGTGGCTTTACCGTGCCTTTCAGATGTGCTTTTCCTCCTGTTTATTATCATGGTGCTGAGACTCAGGGGTTTATTTCACCTTCTGGAATCAAAGCTCCCTTGTCATTTTCTTTTGTCCTTAAGGAGGCCCAGAGACATGGTGACTGAAGCAGGATGTTTACTCTTGTATCCTCCATTAGAACCAAGTTCTGTCTTTGTGGTCTGTATGTAATATTTTAAAACTAATGGATGAGTAACCAGATCCTCATCCTAATGTACATTGTGGACACATCTAGGAACCTCCAGCAGGATGAAGTAGGAGCTGCGCAAGCACAGTCCCTGCACTAAGGAGCATGGGCAGGTCTGCTTGCTTCACAAGGGTCACACTGTAACACACAGTCAGCTCTGAATCAGGTGGTGTGAAGTTACTCGAGCAGACTCAGACAGAGCAGAGCAGCATTTTTGTGACATTGCACTAGACCCTCTCCATCTGTATTGCTTGCACAGTGCCCATATGCAGAAGTGATTTATCTGCAGGCTGGATAAGCTGCCAGGGGATAACAGCAAGGAAACAAAGAATGCTCAGAGCACGTAATGACACATTGACATGTGTAGGCACGTTCCCCCAGCAGGTCTTTAAAATAGAGAATCTGAACACTAGCAGGTACCAAGCACTGAAGATGCCAGAATTTATTGGTGAAAGTTATTTGTAAGCCAGTATACGTACTGCATGCAAAGTAGGAACCCAGCAAAAATAACCTGCCTAAAAGATGCTCAGAATCCAGCTTCTGGGCAAAGTGTTTCCCAATATGTATTCTCTAGCTGGAGGATGAGGACCATTCTGGCTTATGTTCTCCCATAGGCCCCTGCATTCTTCATTGCACTGTGGTGCATCTTTTTACCTTTGCTTGTAATTAAAGCTGCTTTTTGGTTGGTCTTGATAGCAGTTTGAAGTGGGTTTTTTTGTTTAGAAATGTCACCAGGAAGCATACTAATGGAGAGATGCCAAAGGTATTAAAAGCTGCAGAGTCCCACGTTACAATGGAGATATGTTCTTGTGTATATTCCAGTGCAATCTTTGCAATATAAAAGCAGAGACAAAACATCTCCTGTGTTTCTTTCCTCCCTTGAATTCCATCTTTCACCACCCTATTCCCTTTGCAGACTGATGAGCGGCAGTTGCTAAATATATGCATAATAGTGAAAACCCACTACATAATACACTGCATTGAAAAAGAGTCCTGCCAGGCTTCTAGGTCAAGGGAAGGAATATCTCTTTCTTTCCTAGTTAGCTTATCTGCCCATTTGTCTCCTTTCTTTTTATGAAAGAGCTGATGGGGAAGGTCTCCAGTTGAAGGAGCTATTCAGAAAAAGACCTGACATTTTGAATCAAAATTCAGGCTGACTCCAAACGTTGTGTCCCCAGTGCTATTAAATAATAATCAAAGTATAATGAAATTCATATTTACTCTGAAAACAAAATGCATACAGGTATTTGATTTAAGAAAACCCAGATAATCGCCTTAGAAAAGAGATCTGGGACAAACGGGTGCGAAATAGATAATTTACGCAGAGCATGAAAAAAGTAATGCTTGAATCTATGGGAGGAAAAGACAAGAGCCAACAGTAGGCAGAAGTACAGAAGCTGGCGTTCTATAGAGGCATGCATACATACGTGGGGACAAGGGTTTGGAAAGGGTCCCCCATTTCACCAGAGCCCACCCCTGGCATCCCGAGCAGTTTGGTGGCAGACGTCAGGCTCAGAGAGGCTCATGGCACCGCACACGTGCCAGGTCCTGTGTGCCAATGTGACATGTCCCTGCGTGCCTCTCTGACATCGATAGCGAATCCGACACCTCCGGTGTGTTAAATTAACAGCTTCAGTGTGTTTAACACCTTCATTGTGTGCCAGCCAGAACTTGGGTGACACTGGGGAGGAGATTTTACCCTGCGCTATGTGGGTAAAAGCAAAAAATTGTGGCCCTAAACCAATGGCACGTGTCTGTCTGAATTATGGCACAAATTCCTTCTTGACCCCAAGTCCGTCAACAGTTTAACCCTGATTTTGTGATAAATCATCCCCTACTTGAGAGGTTTCTTGGTATCAGCAGAAGCGCCAACTTAACTCACAGGAAAATCCACCCACATGTGGGTGTTTCAGAACAGGCTGGAGAAAAGCCACAAATTTGACATTAATGGTGAAAAAAAAATCCTCTCAGAGTCTTGTAAATTGTCAGAATTAGCCTCAAAGAGCACTGAAAGCAGAGAAGTGCTTTGAGGGTACTAAAACTGCAATGTTTAAGACCTTACGTGGAAGCGTGCCCCTGCCCGTGGCAGGTGAGCCCCTGCCTGTCTCAAGCTCCCAGGAGGTGTATGGGGCAGATCAAGAAGAGTGAGGACTTGGGTGCTCAGGTTAGAAGTCACTGTTTGTGGCTTTTGAACGTGCAGATGAAGTGGTTTTGTCCAGCTTGCTAATTGCATCACCTCCTTCAGACGTCCCATGGTCCTGGTTTGGACTCTGCTGCCATGGCAATTGTCACAGGCCAAGCTCTGTCCCAACCCCCCGACGCTGTGGATGGAGCATCTGAGTAACGTCTCTTTCTGGGTGACCACTCCGCCACTGTTTCTTAAGCTGCTCTTTGTAAGATGATTCCTGAGCTGCAAACCGATTCTGTTGCGGCGGCTGGGTAGGGATTACCGGCGTGTGCTCAGGATTCCCAGACAACTGTGTCAGGACACGGCATTGCTTATCCCATCACTCACGGGTGCATAATCACGAAAACCAGTGAAGGAGCACAAACCCAAGCAGCTGACAAAGGTCTTTGTACGTACTGTTTGCTGCCCTTTAATCTGTCAGTGAAGAGACAGCTACGCTGCAGTTACTGGGAGCCCTAACGCAATGAGCTGGAACACCAATGACTGGGAGAGAAGCTTTTAGGTGAAGATCCACAGCTTGCAAAGGCCCTTACACGTCCCACATAAGTTCACACGGCTTGCCACCACCAGTGGCCTCATGCCTTGCCGGTACAATACACCTCCAAGCAGAGTAAGTCAGCAATGGTGACAGCGAGCAGGGATAGCACGGCTGTAGATGCTTCCCAGCCGACCACCTAACAGCGTCCCTAGGGAATTATAGCCACATATATGAGATCTCCAGACTGTTGCTGAGGCACGTGAGTCCCAGGTCAGTGGCAGCCTGTGTGTGGATTCTGCAGACTGCTGCTGGAAAGCAATGATCTACTGGATTTCTACTGTTAAAATTCTCATGTAAGAGTTTTGCTAGGTAGCCCAGTCCAAAGGCTGTATTCTGCTCTCAGGGATGTGTACGCTTGGCTCCCATCAATACCCTCTCAAGCTGAACACCTCTGCCTGCTGCCTGACACCAGGACGTCCCAAGGTGGTAGAGCACCGCAGGAAGCTTCACATTATTCAGAGGCTGGCTAAGAAATGTTATTGAGCTAAAGAAAACCTCAGCGTCGTTAGAAGGACCTGCTGTGCTTCATGGCAGAGCTGACTGCACCGGTTCTTGTCCCCACCCTGCCTGCCCTGCCTCCCAGCTACAGGTTTAAAAACCCTGGGGATACGCAAATCTTCAGACCTTCCAGTGGCAGAATTTTCCTCCACAGCCTTCATTGCATCTCTCAGTCTCGTATTCACAAGCGCAGAATTCATGGTATAATCCACACCCACTCAGCACAAAGATCATTCTTGACACCAGAGGAAAAGTTAAGGTACGAAGAAATAAAAGAATATGTAATTGAGATTTCCCCAGAGCAGAAAGGAGTGGAGAAATCTGCCACCGCATATCAGGCATCTCGCTAACAGATACATATTCATTCTGCTTAAATGTATTCTGGTAGTTCTTACGTATTCCTTGTAGTTCCTAACAATTATAGCTGATCTCTTTGTTAGGGACAGAAAATGTAGACTTAATAAGATGTCAACAGACAAGGAGTACAAAGTAATTGCCCATTACGCTATAAATGTGTTATAACCATTTGCCAGAGGGAAAAAAAGTCTAATTGAATGAAAACTCTTGATGGTTTCATTATGCTTCTATTAAGAGGCAGTCAGCCCTCCTGATCCAAATACAAGGCTTGATGCTTCTTGCATTTACATCTGCAGAAAATGCGAGGCAACTGCGATGTTACCGATGGATTTGCAGTGACACAGAGCTGAAGTAAGAGAGATCAGAGTGAGTCCTGAGCATTTCTGAGCCGGAATGAAATGAAAACATTTACCATGCATGTGACTGAGGAAGAAAAATTCAATAAAAATGAAAGCAAAGCTGAATAAAATGCCAGAGCTCTTTCCAGCAATGGCAGGAATCAGACAAATTCTGTGTGCGGAAAGCAAGCAAAGTAAAGGGCTAAATTCTGCCTTTTGAATTGCGCTGCTAAATATCCAGGCTAATTATTTGCTTATTAGTTATTAAATAAAACTTCCTTTTCTCCATCCTCTCTGCCACTCGGGCAGAGCACAGCTGTTGAAATCCCTTTCTGTCTTTGCCAAGCGCAGCCCAGCCTTTTTCAATCACTCGCTCACTCCCCCTTTCTCTACTGCATCTTGTTCAAGCTCCTTGTCCTTGCCTTTGTGCCCTGCATAATTCCAGCTCTTCCCCACTTTGCGCGCTACCCCCCGCGCATCCTCCGTGCCCTACGTACCAACCTCAGCATCCTGTGCACCTGCTTCTCTGCGAAGCTCTTGGCATTTTCCCGTCCTGCCACTATTCACAGCCTTCCCAAGGTGCTTCACAAAGTCATCCCCCTCACCTGCTTTCAACACTTTCTGAAGAACCTTTTCTTCCATGACCATAAATAAATACAACTCCTGGTAGCTTCATCTGCTTACCACATGACAACAGGAATGGCCACTCCTCTGCATTAGCCTCGCTGAATATGTAGCATTAGCACTGGTGTGTTTGTCCCTGTTTCCCCAGCCCATCCATCTTGGTGGCTGCTGTGAAGCGGTTTGTGAGCTCCGTGGGCTGGGAACGGCTGTGGGGTCCCACCTGCACCGTGAGGAATGGCATGCAGGTTTGGGTGCCTTCAAAATTCAGGGCAGGAGGGCGCCTCTTGCTCCAGCTGTGGCTCCTGCAGCAGGGGTCTGGTGTGTGGGAGGTGGTGGGGTTAGAAAAGGGAAAGAAGTGGCCGGGGTCTCAGGTTGGCCTGGGACAGATGCTGGTCCCCTGTCCGCAGCGGGAAGCCCTCGATGTCTCCTCAGTTCCACCTGCCCACAGATCTCCACGGGTCAGGGTCTGCGCCTGGTGAGTCCTGTCCGCAAAAGGATCTGGGGATGTGACTCGTATGGGCAGACAGAATGGACACTCCTATGCTGTGCTGTCTCGGCAAAAAATGTTTCATGGCTTGTTTTGATTGATAAATGTCTTCTTCCAGTGGGAGTAAGCACCACTGTATCATGCCTTTTAAAAGCTGACTTTTCTTAATTGCCCTCCATGGGTCCCCGAAGCATCACACGCAATTCCCCGAGGATCTGCAGACCACCGATGGGAAACCATTTACCACTCACTCGTTGGCTTCCTCCGGCCAGATGAATTATTAAAGCTACCCTAGCAGAAGCCTTTGTGCTAGCTGAGGGCCTCTCTCAGTGGTGAGGATGTGTTCTGGAGGTAGCGAAGAGCAGCGATCTCTTCTGCACAGGGAATCTGAAGTGGCTATAAAGCCAGACAGCTGCTTCTTATGCTCACTTGCACGTGTGCAAGACACTGTGTAAGTTACAAGACAACGAAAAATCACAGCGGCCATTACATGTATTGTCCAGATGACATTCCAACAAGGATCATCACCCAAAACAGAAGGAGACTAAAGGACTATCTGCTTAGCAGTACGTCCTTCTGGCCCTAAGCCCTTAGGTTTCCCTGTCTTTCTCTCTGTGTACCAACCTACCGAGGCAGCCTGTTGTGCACCGAGTCTTTTGCAGTGTACTTTTGGGAGTGTAGCAAAGGCTGCTTTCATCAGTCCTCTCTATCAGTCCAGTTCTCTTTTTAGCAGATTTGCATGCTGCTGGTGTGAATTCATGCCATTATCAGCATCTTTTTCAAAGTTCATATTCAAGGCTCAGCACAATACAAACCTGAGTTGTTTATGTAAAAAAAGTACTGGGTGGATAGACTCAGCAGTGAAGCTGGTGTTTAGCCATGTCTGACCCCTCACTATGATTTCGTTGAGGAATATGTCCCATCTTCTCATTGCATTTGTTTTTGAGGGCATTACACTGTGCTCCTCCCAACCTCTGAACTCACCGGTTATCTTCAGTCATGTTTGGCACTCAGTTTCCTTACAGTTTTGCCCAGAAGGAGCAGAAAAGAGGCAGGTTGGCTCCCCTCTGAAGGAAGGACAGGTGGAAGGACTAGGCTGCAGTGACCATGAAATGGTTGAGTTCAGGATCCTGAGTGGAGGAAGCAGGGTGATAAGCAGGATCAAAATCCTGGACCTCAGGAGGGCTGACTTTGCCCTCTTCAAGGAGCTACTGGGAGGAATCCCGTGGGCCAGGGCTCTCGAAGGCAGGGGGGTCCATGAGTGCTGGTCG
>Ga0065711_1027373_pt1 | contig 50242 bp, 27 predicted proteins | sample Hoacrofraction12_FD_59098 | JGI IMG/M metagenome (GOLD analysis project Ga0065711, IMG submission 59098) | Hoatzin crop microbial communities from Cojedes, Venezuela - Epithelial fraction 12 v2 (version 2) | ecosystem: Host-associated > Birds > Digestive system > Esophagus > Crop | place... | reverse complement strand
CTTTTTTTTTTTTTTTTTTGTCAGCCTAGACAAGCTTGATAGAAGGAAGTTAAGCATTTTCTGCTCTAATTTTTTTTTTTTTGGACTTACTAATAGGGAAGTTAGGAATGTGACATAAACAGCCTCTGTTCGCCAAAATGATGAATGTGTAGGAGAAAGGAAGGATGATAAGAAGGAAGAAGCCCAGTGCTGTAAAGGAGGAGCTTGTATGCTGTAAAAATGAAAATATGTCTGAAACTTTGGTGGAAAACAAATTTGAGAGGAATGCAGTAATAATAGTTAAACAGCTAGGTGGTATGAAAAGGCATTAATCTTCCCTATACTGGCACAACTTGCTTTTTGCTGTTTCTTTGTTAGAACACATTGCTTTTTCTGTGTTAAAAAATAGAAAAGGTTGAAAATAGAAAGCTGTCTGAAAATGCAGCATGGCTATCCGTGGTAAACATAAGTTTAGTGGAAGAGCAGCATCCACCCAAAGCGTGGTGTCTCAAAGTTACCTGGATCTTGACTGCATCGGACTGTTAGGCCAGTTATCTCTAACTGTGCATTTAGGTAGTCTGGGTGTAATAGCTCTCTTGGCACCTTTAACCGGATGCTTGGAAGGAAGAGGTAGCCAGTCATATATGGTTTTTACATATACAAGCCAGTAAGCAACTGTGAATTATCCGTAAGCAACTAGAAGGAGGTTATCTCCTTAGTCCTATATTCCGCCTTAAACGTTTTTTTAAAAAGAAACATTATAAGCCCTGTCTCGATGAAGAATCTGAAGTGCACTAGCTGTTACTCTCAAGAGACAGTAACTGTTTTCCTTGCGACGGTGCGACTCTATTCTCAGCGTGGGTTTGAAACCGGATGAGCCCAGGGCACAGCAAGCACACTAATGGGAGTTAAGGTAGGTTCCCACATGAGTAGGTAGGTCTTCCTATAAGTAGGTGCCAAGAATTAAATTGACCTACTTCTTCCTTGCTAAGAAACTACTTGCTATGGTTGCGGGTTACATTAGCTTTGATGCTTCACTAACAGTTTAGGAAAAAAAGGTGAGAGTGGACTGATGGACCCTAGTTTTCTGTGTATGCAGACTGATGCCCTTGGATAGCTGACTTGCCAGTTCTGCAGGGTTAGCTGAGGTGTCCAGAAGCCTGCTGTCCAGGCCATGGGATCTCTTGGCTGACGTGCCTGTCTAGAACATAAGCACCACATCTGTTTACAGATCAGTCTGTACCTGGATGGCTCGAAGATAAATTTGGGATGAATCTTAAAACTGTGGTGAGAGAGCGGTGTTTGGGGTTGATATCCAATACCATAAATCTGTGCTGTCAAGATTGCTATTGTGGTTGATGGAATCTACAAGGGTTATCCTGAGTTTGGTCTAAAAAGCATGCAGTTATGTTTAAAACTGTAGTAGCTTTTCAGGAGACTTGGAAAGGAAAAGTTACAGTGTATCACTTACTGTGTACTTACATTTCATCCATGAAATGGCTTGCCAGTCAAAATGTTCTAGCCTTACTTTTGGTGTCCATTTATAATAACCACCCGATTCTATAGCTGACACAGTATCCCTCCCTGTTTTGTTTCCAGGCTTTATTGATGTGGCTACTTGGTGACCTACTTTGTGTGCACCACTTTAAGGTTGCCTTTTTTCATTCTCTTCCAAAAGGAAGCGACTTCCGTGAGAAATGTTGGAAGCTCACTAGCCGGTTTTTAATACTGGTAGATGGAAACTTGGACCTGACTGAATGGGTGCCCTTCCACTTACACCCAGGATAGATGATTTGACTGATGCGTAGGTATTTTCCTTACTAAGCTCTGTTGCTAATCTGTTTGAGACCCGGGAGATGGATGTTGTGAGAATTAGGGAAGGAAATGCCTGTATTTCCTTGGAGCTCTCATTACTCGTGACTGAATTGGTTAGGCCTGTGACTCTAAGGGTGTTGTGTTTGCCTCTTGTCCTTGCAAGGGGTCAGCAGTATGTCATGTGGGTATTGCTTAAGCACTTGCACAGCTGGAGGAGGGAACATCCTGGTTCTTACTCTTTTTACTCATTCTGAGGTATTCTTCCTTTGCATTGCTCCTTGTGGTTTTTTTCCGTAATTTCCACTAGCAGTGATTCAGTTCAGGGCTTAGCTGTATCTCTCTTCAATTAGTGGTGCTTTTGCTTTTTATCTGGGGCATGAGGTATGTGCTTACTTGTTTGTGGGAACACTTAAAAACTGGTTAATGCGATGCAGATGTGCAGTTTTCAGCGGATACATAGCAAGTGGCTAAGTCTTATGGAGGGATTAATACCTCAAGGTTTTGCATATCATTGGAAAAGAATAATTCACTTCTGTAATTTGACAGAGTGGATGTAGCTTAGCATTTATATTTGTGATCTCATAAGACTCGCTGCTTTCTCCCCACTGCTCCATTTCACTTGGCTGTTGTGTTGGTATGAACACTGGTTATCCTAAAGAAAAAAATCCACACGAGTCTGTTTCCTGGAACCATGATGGATTTTTGGTTTCCGGCAAAGAGTAGCCAGATCTTTATTTTTGTGTGTGTTTCTGTTATAAAACGAGCGTGCTATTAATTGTAACCACACAGTTTTTGCTTGGAACAGCAAAGAAAGCCATGGAGAGATAGTTTTTGTGTGTGTGTAAATGTCAGAGGAATTTCAACGAAGGTGATGTCTAGCTCCCATTAGGATCTGGAGGTGAACTTGTATTCACCCCACTGGTGTTGGGTGTGCAGTGCCTCTAACCCTGTTAGGTAGACCTTTAGCAGAAGATGGATGAAGAACTTAAACTAGCAAGAGATGCTCACTGGTGGTGCAGGTAGCAAGGCATTTGAGGAGAAAGTTCTGCTTGTAGCCTTGTATCATGTTTACCTGGACACGGGCATGCATGCTGGTACAAACATGAGCTGGACGTATGCTTCTAAAAGGAGTGCTGGAATAATCCGAGGGAATAAAAATATAGTTAAAAGTAGCTGCCTTTGAGTCGGTCGCCTCAAAAGGCAAGCCTGGGGCGTTACACAGAGCATTCTCAGCACCGTGAGGTTAAATGAACTGGTGTGATTGGTGAGAAAATGAAGAATTTGGCTGATGATGTGAATGCCAGCTGCAGTGTGGTGGCCAGCTGTGTTACCCAGCGGATTGCTGGACAGACCAGCTATTTCTCCACATTTCTTGCCGGCAGGGTAATGGGTGAAAGGGGGGAGGTGGTGCTGTTTTTGTTGGAAGTGAGCTGGGTACAGAGGCTGTGCTAGTCCAGAGGTATGGCATGTGAAAGATTTTAGTGGTTTGCAGGTTTTCTAGGATGTTCTTTTTCTCTGGTTGAAATACCCAGGAAAGCAAGTGAAACATTGGTATCCGTGAGGGAAAGCTGCTAAGTTTAGTACATATTTTTTTTAATCTTACCCTTTGTCAGCAGATAGGAAACAACGAATGCAAATCTATTCCCCAACACCTGCAGATGCATTTTGTTGCTTGGAAGCTGAGCAGGAGCTCTGATGAATTATCAGCATCCGATTCCAGAGCTCTGACAGTCTGCAATCTTGTTAATATTCTGATGAGCCATCGTGGGTATTATTCCTCTGCATTTTTTCCCCTTTTGTATTCTTCAAACCCATGTTGCAGTCTGAATGGTGTTGGCTTAGAATTGAAAGGAATACTGGCTGGCTCTGTGCTGTGCTCAATTTTCTTTTGACAACAGAGAGGGAGAAAGCGGATAGTACGATCCTTCTCCCCCCCCCGATAGTACAAATGAGGCCTGAATTAGAAGCAACTTTGAACTGTTCTGTTCATAGTTGCAACTCTCTAATATTAAGAGTGTAAAGGCACATAAATTATTCATGCCAGGAAGAAATCCTCAATAAACTTTTCTTAGGAAATCGCAGTACTTCCAGGGAAGAAAAACTTTTTGCCTCTGAGCAACTCTGCTCCGGATTTTCTGGCAAGAGTACTATTGCAGTGACAGGTTATCTTTGGAAATAACTGCAGATTAATTTACATGTGTCTTTTAAAATGTAGCTTGCTTACCCAGATGGCAGTTAGATTCAAGTTAATGGTGATGTAAAACAGCAGGATCTAGAGTAGCTCTCCAGCCTGAGGGCTGACCATTTTTACCATCCAGCTGTTTTCCAAATGATTTATTTCATTTTCCCACTTGGTTTCTTTGCCTCACCCCTCTGTTTCAGTCTGGCAGCTCGCAGTACGGTGTGGGTGGCAAGACAGGGGAAGAACAGCTGCACTTAGCAGCTCCAATAAATGACTTTATTAGAATTAGATTTGTGCCTGCGTTACAGTAATACCCAATGTCTTAGTTCATGTTGTAGCTTCTAAACCAGATTGTCATCATGTCCATCCTGCCCGCTTACAGTGGGCAAAGACAGCTCTGACTCAGGCCCCGGATAAATGAGGTTGCAGTGAATGGCATGCCACTGCCGGGCGATTTGTTCAGGCTTTGTCAGCGGCCAGAAATGTCTTTTGACACTTCTTGTGTGTTGAACATAGTATGCAGGAGGGCGGACCTGCTTTTAAACAAATCAGGAGTTAAGTATGAACTACCTTGCTGTCCAAATGATGTAAAAATGTCCTTATGCCGTGTTTATAGCTTGAGGATTTAGTGTGGATGTTTAGAGGAATGATACAAATATTACCTGAGGACACAGCAAAACCGATGCTAGTACTCCCATCTCACACCTGCATTCCTTACTGAGAGAAAATAAAATGTAGAAACTTACGCTTTTCAGGTTTTCAAATAAAGAACAGGCTCGTGATTAGGGAGTTGGATTTTATTTGTTGTGAAGTAACTCATGTTTTATATGGCAAGATGAAAAACAATTGTTGCTGCTTCTAATTCTTCGAACTTTGTAGAAGTCGGGGTACGTGCCAGATGCGGTAGTATCGTGTGCAGTCCCAGGGGAGCCCTACCTGCAGAGTCTTGGAGATGGAGCAGAGCAAACCTTGCAGGCCACACTCAACTCCAGGATCCACCTTGCTTCTCCAAAGTCTATATGAAGGGTCTGGACGAAGAAGAGGTCCTCAGTGGTGCCTGGAGAGGCCTCGCCAACAGGCTCACTTGCTCAGGAGGAGGATTCAGTTGGTAACACTGCCTTTGGGCTTCGCTTTGAGGGTTCTCATCTTTTCATATCTGCTGGTTAGATGTGAGCTGCTGTTTGCATTTGTCTGGTCTTTGAACCAAGAACTTTGGAAGCTCATTGCAGAGCGCTGGGGAATCGCCGCTGTGCCCAAGTGGTGTTACTTCTGAGGGCAGCAGGAAAAAACATTTCCTCTTCTGCTTTTTCTCATTTTTTATATATCTTATCTGTAGCTACTTACTTTTCCAAATTGGTCTTAGTCTGAAGTACACCTGCATGGACTCTTACGCGCGATTTCATCTGTTTTAGAAGTACAGGTCAAACAGCATGTTAACATAATTCTAATTTATTTTGTGAAGGAAGGGCTAAAAAGGGAGCGATTTGTGTTAGATGTCTTGTCAACCATATTTAACATCAGTACTTAAATTATTTCACTGGAACATTTCCACCTGTATTGTAAGTAAACTGGTGTTTTGCTGGCTGGTAGGCACAAGATATGTGCTTCCATTCACACATCTTCACTATCGATTTTTTTCCCCCTCACTTCAAATACCAGTTGCTTCTTTGGAGTGGCTTGTAGTGGCAAACAGAGTGGGTAGAAGAAATGGGGTTTAATTTCGTCTTTCCTAAGGTGTGCCTCTGTCTTGAAGAAAAGAGAGGTTGGTATTTATAAGCAAAATAATGTCTTTTCAACTGCAGTGTGTGGTTTGGGGTTTTTTTAACTGTTTTGCTTTTGACTAGAATTCCGTGGGTGAACCTAGAAAAAAAAAACAGCAGCTGGATGCTGTGCACCCATTTGAATGGTAAAGCAGAAAGAAAAATACCAAGAAAGCTGGGGAAATGGGCAGCAGTCCTAAAAATGTAAACTTTTCTGAATCCCTGCCTTATTCTGTTGTGTTACTCTGCTCTCAGCAGCTCACAGGCAGCCTGAAAGCAGCGGCGGAAGTACTTCAAGGGATATTTGACAAATCCACCTGTCAGTGTCACCAGACAACTGATTTTATCATCTTTGATGGGTAGAAAATTGCTTTGACTTGTCTGCAGGACAAGTAAATTTAGTAATAGTGATGGGGTATTTTAAAAATTGTCATGATCATGTAAATCCTGTTATCTCTGTAACCCAACACTAGCAAGTTCTGAACTGTAAAATGACATTAACTTTCTTGAAAAAACCCATCTAGTATTAACAGATAACTGGACATTTTTCCCCCTCAGTTCATTTTTAAATCCTGTTGCCTTTCAAAGGCTGACAATTCTGTCTCTTAGTCCTGTTTCCCTGGTAATAGAATATTGAAGGAGATGTCTTCTGAAGAAAAAAAAAAATAGCATGTAGCTACATCACATCATAAAATACAAAGGAAGCAAAGTACCCTTAATCTGGCAAAGCATCAGTGTTTAAACTATAAGCTCATTATAAGGCTTGTGTAGTGAGAGCTGATTTTTTTTCAAATTAATTGCTATGTATTACCATAATAAACATTTTAATAATACCCTTTCCTTCCTTCATATCCTTTGCAGCTGAATATTTCAGTAAGTTATCTGGTCTTTCATAGCAGCCTTTATCCCCATCATCCATGCATGATGTCTTTGCAAGAATGCTTATAGATATTTCCAGTTTAATTTAATGTTCCAGGTTGTGCTGCTTCAGCAGTTTCTCTCGATACATTTATGCTACCATTTGGCATGTTTCCATGAAATACTTGGGGAGTATTGAGACCTTCTTTTTTCATTTCTGATTTTATTTGATGGTAAATGCAACCAAAATAAAAATCTCATTGTGTTTAAAATTTTTCAAGTGTCTGAAAAATAACTTGCTGTTAGCTAGCATCCAACACCTCGAAAAACAAGGCTTGCGCTGTGTAGGGGTTGGTTTGGTGTGTGCATTATTTGCCTACACTAAGAAGTAGAGCCTGGTGTTTTGCTGACTCCTGTAAACTGAAAGGTTGGGGGAATCTAGAAAGTAGAACCCTGTTAAAGAGCAGAAATTGGTAGAGATTAGGGATCTGCTGAGAACTCGAACCAGGTTCTTCCAAGCTGATAATGTTTCAGGTTGTCACACTGCTTAGGTTTAGTCTTGCAGCTCTCTATTTTGCTCTTCCTTTTGTTCCCTCCCACAGTTCGTGAGCAACTGTCTAGAAATGTCCAAAACATACCGTACTGATCTAGGCACGGTCATAACATACCTCCACCTGGATCCTTCATTTGCATCCAAAACCTGTCTTAGTTATGGGCTCAGTTTTCCACAGCAATCTCATGTTCAGTATGTTGTCCCTAATTACCCCATCTCTTTCACCACTGCTGCTTCCTGAGTTTCCTTCCCATCCATAGCTTTGGGTATTTGTCATCTTGTCTCGAGTGCCTTTTTAGTGTCTCGCACTCTGCCAAGTCGTCACAAGTACAAGAGATGCGGCGCTCCGGTTAGAGAGCTAGAAAGCTGTGTATGGGAAGGCTAGATGCATATTTGAAATCAAATGAAAATCTTCCAAGGAAATACTGGTTTAATCATGGATTCTAGTATGTGAACTGATCTTTCTAACCTGTTTCTTTTCCACCTTCGGTTCCCTGCTACCTCCCATCCTTCCTTTGGCCCTTCTGTTCCCTGCTGTTTGGGCTTGGAGGGGGGTACACCTTTTTTTAAAATAAGGTGCATTAAGTGCAGTAGCTGAATTTACTGACCTAAGAAATCTACAGAAGAACTGAATAATTACCAAAATCTCCTATCAAAACCTCTGTTATAGAAATAAAGCATCAATGAAATGTCTGACATTTTTGCAATGGTTCCTCCATTAGTACTGAGGATAGACAGCAAAATCTAGATATGCTTTTGATTTTTTTTTCTTTTTTTCTTTTTTGTTTTGAAGTTTCTGTTTGGCTGCTGGGAAGTGACAGTGATACTGCTATGTTCGGGCTTTTCAGTGGCAGCTTGTTAAGAAATTATGTATTCCCAGAACTGCACCGTTTTAAGAAGGGGGGGTGTGGAGGGTTGTGTGCAGATGAGGAAGTAAACAAAAAGGCTTTGGAATTCCAGTCGGATGCAAAGAGGAACAGATTCATGGCTGCAGGAAGAAACTGTTTCTAAGTTCTAAGAAACTTTTGAAAAATAGGAAGAAAAATAGCAACCCTGAAGCCTGTGACCTGGTACACACTTTAAAAGCTTTTCAACATCAACATGGATACAAGCAGTAAAGATGGAAGATAGGAGCTAAAAGCACCTCTAATGAAAATACTGATAAGACCAGAAGAAACAGGTTTTGCTGTAGAGATGAAATGCTTCTTGCACTTGCATTTTAAGCAGTGTTATGTTTTTTTAAAAGTATTTGTGAGGAAGACAAAGATAAAGCAGTAGGAGACACGATAATTACACGAAGAAGCTCCTTTACTTCTGGCATGTCACACCAACCATTAAGAGTCGGGAGATGTGACGGAAGCAGCTTAGAAGATTGTTTTGCTAAACTTGAGCTGTCATTGTTTTTCCATTTTATTTTAGTTGTAGTTTTGTCATATAAAATCAGTGAAGGCATAAATACATATAAATATTACAGCTTTGTAATGTTTCTTAATGCTTTTTAGTGTTTACCCTGTTTCTAATGATTGGGGTGGGAATCAGCTGCTGCCGGTTGACCTTGTCCCTCTGGATGGTGTTCCATGCCTTGGTGGCTGTCGTGTGGAGGTGAGGAATGTGCTTTAAAAAGTCACTTTTGGGAATACCAATAATAATATGGGATTTTTTCCCAATGTCAAATATTAAGTTGCTGATTTCAGTAGGTTCAACTATCATTTCCTGTCAGAATGGATGTCTTCATCCACTCCGATGTGGAGAAGTACCAGTGTCCAAAGAAGACAAACGCTGCTTGGATTTGAAAACTGAACATCAGAAACCAACATTTTTTGCTTATTTTAAGCTATGCAACTCATGTTCTTTCTGTGCTTTTTCTATTCTCAGTTTGAACTTGCAATATCTCAGCTTTCTCCCCATTTATTCCAAATACATCTACATACGAAAAAAAAGGGGTTGTCTTCCCTCTTGCAGGCTATAAGCCTTTAGTAACACTGAAGCTGTTAGTATCACCACGCTGAAGTTCGCAGGGTGATGCTTAAGTGAGAAATAGGCAGAGTGTAAAGGAATTATTTTGTTAAAAGTTTTTTCTCAAGTGGGAAAATAAAATGTCCTGTTAGAAGTTCAGTAAGCATCCGATCACCAATGTCTGTTTTTAAAGATACATAAATTAGAGAGAAGTCTGACAGTGTGATAGAAAGAAGATGCACAGCATCTGCTGCTATGCCTGAGATTGTACAGATTCTCTTCAGTAAACTTGGTTATTTGGGTTAAATTTTACCGTAGTTTTACTTGTCCAGTTAAACATTTTAAGTGAGATTTGGCAGCTGCCAAATAACGTACATATGATTGGTTTCTTCATGTCTTCATTTTTGCCCTGCAGCCTTGTTAATCTGATCCTTCTTTCAGATAGCATCACTAAAATATGCAGGCTCATTAGAAAAATGCCATTTTTTGGACATATTCTTACTATAGCCTGTGTGCATCTACTTTCTCTAGTAATAGTGTATGCAAGCTTGCCTTTTTTTCTTTTCTTTTTTTTTTTTCCCCCAGTGTATTATAAGCTGTGCTAGGTGAACCAAGAGCAGGGACCCCCCGCAGTTCACCGCTGGGGCTGAAGACTTTAGTAGTGACTTATCTGGAGCCTTGCCTGAGTAATAGCTCTGTCAACATTTGCTGAAGTGGATACATTTTGCTTCCTTGGTCACAGGGTACCAGGTCCACTTTTCTGTTAACGCCTTTGACTCTTTGCTGGCTTAGAAAAGCAGAAAGTCCATGAACGGTAACCTCTAGCCAAGTTAGAGGCAGTGATACAACATGTTTTAATCCTGTCTTCATTTGAACGGTATTTTCATTACATGAGTTGGAAAAGCTTTAATTGCTCTGTGTCTGCTTAGTGTAGGTGGGTCACAAACACTCTGTATCCCTATTAATATGCTAAAGAAAAATCTTCTTCAGATTTAACTTGTGATACTTGTTTCTTCTTTTTCTTGTGATCTGAGAGACTGGGGTGTTTTATCTCCCACTTCCCTCCCTCCTCCCCAAACTCTCACTGTTTCTAGGTACTGAGAGATAAACAAGATACGTCAAAAACTTACTTTGGGTTTGCTTGCCGTGACCTGCCGGCCTCTGTGGATGGTGCTCTGCAGAACAAGTACCTGCGAGTATGTGTGCGTCTTTTAGGACTGACCCACTGCTTCCAAACTATTCTGGCTCACCAACCTCAAATAGTGTATTTGTAGAGCATTCACCTTCTTTATGAAGCAAATGCAAATCTACCAGATCCCACATTTCCCAGCAAGAGGCTTTCAGTCACTCTAATTCCCTTATCATAAACACAGCAACTTCAGTTGTCCCCAGATCCTGGCCCATCTGTCTCGGATTTACTAGAATAGTATCATGGTTTAAATAACGTTCCCTCCATCTGTGGAAGCAAACATTTATTGTTTTATCTGCAGGAGGAATGGTGAATATTAGTATTTGCGGAGATAAATGGTGTTTTGTCATGGACTCGTACCAATAGTCCACCTGGCTGCACCTGCTGTTTGAGGCAAAGTGCAGGGAACAAATGAGCAAGTTGACTTACAGGCTCAGAGGGGAGCCAGCACTGCTTTACCTCACAAAAGGACATGTGATAAACAGGTTTTTTGCTTAATTTGAGGTGGCTGTTTGACTTTGGAGTTTTATTTTTGTGATCGAATGCTTATCCCAACTCCATTTCCCCACTTTTCTCAAGCATTGTTTTTTCCCCTGTGGGGACTAAGAAAGGATAATGTGATTCAGCTTAGGGACACATGTTTGTTTGAACGCTGTAACATTTGATAGATGTTCTCAGTGAACCCAACCTGCTGCTTTTTTTTAACCTAGCTAGCATGGAGCTGAACTTCATTTAGGCTTGGGAAAGATTAAAGAGTGCTTGGTATTTGTGCTGCATTTTTCACAGATGGTAAAATTTTATTTCCCAATTTCACAAATATTAGGGGGAAAATCATCCTACTGTGTAGCTAGCATGGATAAGCATGAAACCTTTTCTGTAGCCTTCCAGTATTTCTTCTGCTGAAGGTTTTTCTTGTTACAGTGAGTTTTTTGCAATACTTTTATATCTACTTTATTGCTGGCTTGTAGCAACTGTGAGGAGTCTTTTAAATAAGGACAGTTGTTGGGGGGGATGGGAGGGAGAAGTTGTTAATGCACAGGCACTTGCACATGCAGGAAAAAATGTCTTCCGCTTCTCGCAGTCATCAGTCACTTCAAGGGTCATTGCACGCTGACGGATTCCTCTGCACCCTCCAGGTACTGGCCAGCGCTGGGTCCTCTGCTCGGTTTGAGAAGATGGTAGGTCACTGTTGTAAGTCAGAGTTTATGCACCTGCTTTGCTGCATTGCCAAGCTTAATTAATTAGAGTCGTCTTCTGTTTTTTTCTGAACAGTGAGACAGAGCTGTACAGAGGCACATGCATGTGCATGCTGTCGGCAGCTGCGTGAAGGGGTGCTTTCCAAGTCAGGGACTGCTCTCCCATCCCTTCTGTTGCTTGCTGACCCTGTTCCCAAAGATACCTCCCGAGGTACGGCTGGTCTGCTCAGAGGAAAGGTACTAAACCTGGTTTTAGTGCTCAGCAAAGAGTGTTGTGAATTTTACTCCATTCACTGATTTGCCGCTCTCAAAGAAATGAGTAGTGTACCCTTGTTGGATCACCTGTTTACCAGCCAAAGTTTAGGAATAGAAGGATAACAAGTAGTATGCATACTGTCAAAGTAGCAGCTAAACATTTGATTACAGGGTTAGAAGGAAGATCATAAGACAAGAAAATGCAAGTGAAGATGACGTGAAAATGAGATTCTTCCTCAGCTGCTGCATATGCCAGTGACTGCGGGAGCCTGGCAGCGTGATCTGCTGCTCCTCACAGAACTCTGGTTTGGGGATTTCTTCAAGTTTATAATTTACTTGCCTCTGTTGGTAAAATCCCTGCTGAAGGCAGCCTCCTTTAGCCTAAAATAAAATGGCCTTATACCTGTCCTCCATCCAGTCTGGGCTTTGAGAAGTCAGGCGCAAGTGTGGGAGCGAGATACTTCTCCCCTTGGGCTCTCAGCTGGGATAAAAAGCAGGGTGAGAAGCTTTCCTCAGTTTTTCCACTTAATATGCACATTATTCAATGTCTTGGTGTCTGCGTGTCGCAGCGTTTGTGGGCCTTCAGTCTGCCGTCGACTGTTTCTCAGGGTTTCGGGCTTTTATTGTCCATAGCCTTAATGTGCTTCCCACCTTCCGTCTCACTGCCAGTGTTGCATGAAGGCTAAGCATGAAAGACACATGACAGGTTTGCCATTCCCTGTGGGTTTTTTTTTTCCCCTCTAAGCTACTTTCCTTCCTTTCTCACCATGTCTTTTTAGCATTTTTAGCCACTATAATGTTTCTGCTGTAATTAGCTCTGGCATGACTGGTTATCTTTACAGAGTTTAATTTTTAAAAGACAGTCTGGAGGAAGTAATGCCCGTTTGGCTGAAATCCTTATATTGTTCTATCCAAGTGGCCAGCTTGGTGATCACAACACACAACAGACTATTTAAGAAGTTGTCTGCTTGTCCTCTGCAGCTCCTCAGTCTAGGTAAAGGACCCGATGTGCCTTGTGATGTATATCTTAAAAGACAGATTATACACACAGCCCCCCAGTGCATACACTGGTTTATTTTGGTTTAGTCTGGATTTGCATCAGTATAATTTGTCTATTGTATCTAGGTCATTGGTGAAAATAAGCTCAGGGTATTATGCCCAACAGCCATCAGAGCTATGTAAAGAAAATCTGATTTTGACTTAATGACTCTTCTTCAGTAGGGAACATGTCAGTTGTAGTTTTTTGCAAAGAATGGGGCTTGAACGTATGCAGGAGAGAATTTTTTCTTGCTTTGAAGCTTGTGCCAATTAAGGCTGAGATGTGATGGTAAGACAACATGGTGAAAGCTGTGCTGCGGTGCTTCCACGGGCTGCCATAGCCTGTGCCCTGTTAACGCCGAGACTACACGCGTCCCGAGGGACTCTGCTCCCCCTCTTTTGCCTGCAGCTGCCCGTCGTTATTCATGAGCTCTGCTACGCTCCTTTCGGTGTTATTTTGGTTTTTAATCAGTGGCTAGTCTAGGATAATTTTCTACCACTTTCACCTTTCTTTGTTTAGCACATGTGTAAGTGAATTTTGTCTCCTTGTTTACTACTATGAAATTTAAAAACAAATAAATAAATTAAATAGGACATGGGATAATTAACTTTGACTTCACCTTGCACCATCTTGCAAACAAATCAGTGGCTATCACAGTGCCCTTCCCATAACTGGGTGTGGTGCTTGAAATAAAGCATATCTGGAGTACAAAGAGAACAGAGTCCTATTGTTTTGTGGCAGGCAGAAAAATGACTTCTGAAGGCTAAAGTGTGGGTTTTGGGTTTTTTTAGAAGTAGGATATTTGTGCTGTTCTTGACACTTTTTCTTAAATCTTATTATTTTGTTGATTATCCAAATAAAGTAATTCTACAGGGAGCCTTCAGGGCCCATTTCTGTAATTTGAAGCTCATTTTGAAGTATCTGCTCCAATTTAATTGAAGAATTTCAGCGAGTCGTAGCTTAGCTTTGAAGTGTTCCTCTGCACCGGGGAGGGATTTCACCGGAGCAGAAACTCCCTCGACAGTTGCCTCGATATTTAGCCTCAGAGAAATGTTCATATCCCTTTCTGTTCCTTGGTGTCATTGTTTTACGCTCGTGCTTACAGCTATCTTGAATTTGATTTTTAGCTTTTAAGCCAGGATTCTCCTTATGCACTTTTTAAACACAATGCCATGTCTTATATGGTAAACCCAGTGTAGATTTAGTGCCTAAATAGCAAACAAGACAAGGCGGTCTGCTCTATACCTGATTTAATTTTCCTTGCTGAATAAAACTGTTCCTATTACCATTTCTTAACTGGCAGTAGTCCCAGAAAGTTTGTAGACTAGATGTTCGTGCATGCCCATGTCCTGCTTTGTGACTTTTACCCACATATGGGGTCTAAAGTGTATGTGGTGTAAGCGTATTACGTACGTTCATCTTGGAGACGTGCTGTGTCCTGAACAAAATACCTGGACTTGGCACGAGGGTGACTAGCTGAAAGCTTGAGGATTTGTGTTACACGGGAGAAAAGCCCTGCGGACTGTAAGGTCCTGCCTCAGACCTCGGGGCGCGAGTCTCCTAAAGAACCCTGGATGGTGGTGCAGCATAACTGAAGGTAAAAGGAAAATCGTGCACAATAAAAGCATGGTTTACCATTGTGGCTTCATATGGACACATAGTGCCAAATAACTACGTGTGGAGATGGCCATGTTCAATAACATAACGAGCGGTCCTTTTGTTTATAATTTTATTTACTCAAAACACTAGTTGAGACTGTGTTTGAAAGGGGGTGATCTTTAGGGTGGTTTTTCACCCTGAAACATGGAGAAGTGGAACGCTATTTTCTTGCTTTGCAAGTGCTTGCTTCCCTGGTGCGTTGGGGTGTATGAGCACAGCCCCAAGTCTGGCATTTCGGCAGGTCTCTTAGTGATGTCAGTTCACAGAAAGCAGCACTTGACAGTGCATAGCAACATTTTTCTTTTTTAAACTTGTGGCTTTATTTACAATCAGCATTGCTTAGTTGGGAAATGAAGAGGTTTCCCTGTAAGGCCTGTTGTTATTCCTTTCATAGCTGGTGTTTTGAATATGTCCTTGTGTGGCTTTTCTGTCTTCTCTGCATTTTCTTTTGGAGCAAATCTGACTGAAAAAACGCGATTTATAATTCAAGTATCCTACTTCACTGTGAACCCAACGATAACAATTTTAGAGAGTTAACATCTTGTCAGAGCAATCGTTTTAGGTTGTTTACCACAGTGGGCTAAAGTTCGATCTTTCAATCTCTGTTGGAAATGTAAAAATACAAATTTTAAAAGCTTCCTCTCTATTTCAGACTGAAAGCTTAGACTGCATAAAATGTCAGTGTGCTACAGCGACGTGTGCTAGTCAAATGAGATAAATATTTGATATCCTTCAGCTCTGGTAACAAAAGGACCATAGTCTATGGAATCCCTAATGCCAGCTGTCTTGAAAGTTGCTGACTGGCCTGTGGCTGTTTGCTGCTTGTACAGTATTGCACTTTCATAGGCACAGTCCAAGCTGTGTGCCATTTTCTTTTTTAATAAAGAAAAAACAAACATATGCACAAATATAAGCAAAAGTTGAAAGATGCAAAATAAAAAGCAGGCAACAAAACTTGTTTTTTTGACAGTAATCTTGGTTTTGACTATTGTTTGTCACGACTTCATTTCTTTATCCCTTTTTCCTTTTGTTCATCTTCTTCGCAAGTGCTGCAACCTTGTGCAATTCCTTGAAGAGAGGGATAATAAAGTGGTGGTATTTCCAAGGAACGCAGCGTCACATCTCTGACTGTGCAGGCTTCCTCATGTTTGCTCTTTGACTTCTTGGTCTCTGCTACACTCAAATAATCCTCTTCCTTCTTAAAGGGCTTTTCCTGTGTGTTGAATTGCATGTAATATAGATACAGCAGCTCCTGATAGGTGCTTTTTTTTTTCTTTCTCCCTGTTGTATTGGGGAGAGGTGAGTAATGGAGAAACATTTCCTTTTTTTCTAACCACTGTTAGAAAAACAGAACAATCCATAACATGTCCAGGATGCAAGTAGGACTGCTGCTTGTGAAAGAGCAGTATGTTGTGCCATAGAGTATTTAAACAGGGATGGTAACCATGCATGGAGTTGAGGATATCTACATACTGGCTACTCATAAAGAAGAAATTGTGTTATTCTTTAGAAAAGTTAAAGATTTCCCAGATATTTTCTGTTCTCCAGAATCATGGCCTTGAAGTGTAGGACTGAGATAGAATTGAATTCATCTGAAGTTGCAGAAAACATACAATACTATGATTCTAAGACATGCAGATATTTTATGTGACTAATTTTGGCAAGCTTCACCTGAGAAGGTAAATGTCTGGTTTACAGTGTCATTTACACAAGGAAACAGTCAGGAGCACGTGTTTCTTTGAAGGATGACTCTTTAGGCTAAACCAGAATTTTATGAGGGGGGCTTTTGGGATTAGTTTACTCTACAAAAGGCATTGTGCTCCAGTCGTAATTCTCTGCTGCGGAGGAGGATGGTCTGGTAGGGTTAACTGTCGAAGGGCTGTTGGTCTGAGTAATTCACTGACACATCTTCCTTACCGCAGGAGAAGCTGCCTTCTGAAGTCAGAATTGTTTTCACAACAGTAAAATTGTTAAGAAGTGCAGCGCTGTGATTTTTACTTTGCTAACGCAGTTAGGAAACCCTTCCAGTTAGATGCAAGCTGAGAATTTTTATCGCTAATCTGCTGTGGAAAGGCAAATTACAGTTAACTGATGTACTTCTAGCAGCCTGTGTGACATGGAGTTCTTTGTAGTGTAATTTATTTTTTTTAAATGGCATGATTTGTTGTTCCATAAAAGTAGGTGATTTCTCGTTGCTGATAACCACATGGCTAGTCTTCCCTTCTGCCATCACAGTTCCTTTGCAATAGCAATGTTTCCTTTCAAAATACCACTGATGGAGTTGTAGCCCCTTGGGGGGCTGTATTTAGACTCATTGTTAATAGATCAGTTCGTTCATGTAATTACCGAGCTCTGACAGAGTGGCTTCTGTAGCTCAGCGCACATTATCACTTTACATTTGCTCTCTGTGAATCTCAGGACAGCCCTTCATGCTTGACGAGGAGTTTACAGCTCTAGCAAATGAAGAAATCGTTTTGTAGCTCCCAACAGACGTTTTAATAAGATTTAGCAAGTTCCGTTTATCTGTGAGATAGTAGGAAAATATTTCCCTGTCTGTGTCATGACTTCATTGGCTTGAAATTACACGTCTTGCCGTAGCTGAAGTGCCTCTCCTGCTGGGATGCATGCATTGCTGTCTTTGGCACTTGGAGTAATGAGTTAACTCCCGCATGCGTCGAGAACAGGCTTCACCAAAAATCCTCGGTGAAGGATTATACCTGAAGCTGTATCCAGCTTTGCAGCCGCTCCGTTCACTCAATTGCAAGGAAGATTGTTGGTGTGGGAGACAGGATTTTTTATGAGGCTTTTTCTGTGATTTAAGTTCTGTTTCAGCATTACGGAGCAGTATGAATGAGGTGGTGTGGAGACCAAGAGAAAGGCTTTGGGGTTTTTATTAGAAGCAACTGTGCAAGCGAACTTAATTTGGCATTCATAAGTCCATTGGTGTTTTTCCAACTTTACCCCTCAGCTGTTGCTAAATGCATTGCAGAGGACTGTGTAATCTAGCAATTTCTCATTGTCTCCAGTCCCTGCCATTTATAAGTGGAGATTCAGACTGCATAGCAGATTAAGTGAGCATTCTCTTTTATTTTTAATTTTGATACACGTATTTCTGCAAGTCCTTGGAAAAAGATACCTGGCATATTCTTAGCCTGAGGATATGTGCTTATGAGCTGAGGTGAAAAATACCTGCATGGTCTTGTCCCATATGGTTTTATAGGAAAGAAACAGTTATATACACCTCATTTATTCCACTTCCTGTATTTTGGCTCTTCTCCCAACCCCCAAAACAGCCAGTCTGGCTTTATTCTTTCTACTCTTCCTTGTCTCTCGTTTCCTTCTCATATAGTTCGTGGTATATCTCATCCTGTCTCTTTTGTCTGTATGCTTCTGTTCCTTACCACTGCCCCACGTGGAGTGGTGTGCCATCTTGCTGATTTTTATATCAAAATTGCTATCCTTTTGATAGTGATGTTCTTTAGGATGTGTTTTACCTGTGCTCTTTTTCAGTCCATGGGAGAATTAGAAAGGTTTTCAGCAGCTGTCACTGAAAGGCCAAGCCTTCTATTCTCTCTGTGCCAAGGGGACAGCCTCTCCCGTCCACTCACTCAACTTCCAAGTTTGTACTTTATTCAGGAGAATAAATGCACGACAGGATTTGTGGGTTTCACTCACCCTGCCCCTGTCCCTTAAAACAATCATTTTACATAAAACCATATTGCACGAATTATTCTAGCTGGCTGTTGACATGTCGGTGGAGAATTAGCATTTGAAACCATGCTTTGGGTGTCCAAAGTGCCTTTTGCCTTTCATGAAAATGATATCACAGAGCTGATTTCTGGTCAACACTTCTCTCTCAGTAAGTAGATTTTTGGTTGCATATTGCTTCTGCCGGTTGCAGTCCAACAGCCGGTCGAATGCCTGACTTAGACTTTGCCCTCTTAGAAAAACTTGGGCAACTTTGACAGAACACTCAGCTACACCCTGAAGTTTTTCAGCTGGCTGTTGACTCACAAGTGACACTCACAAGAAAGCAATGAGTGGTTGAGTCAATTCTTCTTCAATAAGCAAGGTAACTGTTGCTTGTCCGTTAAGATATGCCTAATTCCTCCAGTAAAATGAACATCTCTTTCATAGATGCTACCCTTGCTTCATTCTTTCACCATCTCCAGACAAGCTTTTGAAGAGGAGGAAAGAGAGTAAAGTGGGTGGGTTTTCTCCTTGCTAGGTAGCTGCTAGTCGTAGTTGAAACAGAAGCCCAGGACTACAAGTGCGTAGGAGGGGAAAATTCACTATTTTTCATTTAGTAATACAGCTGGAATCTGGTGTGAAGGTATTATTTGCTTTTTTTGGGCTACAATATCTCGTCGCTTTTTTTCTGTCACCTACTCTACAATACAAGTGCCTGCCCTGTGGCACAGGTGTGTGTATGCTCACGTAAAGGTCTCTTTGGGAAAGCAGATGAGAGAGTTGTGCAAAGCAATGGAAAACAAATGCCTTTCTGTTCCACTGAAGGACGAACAATTGCTTCATTAAACTGCACCTTTGGACTTTCACACAGCCAATGGATAAATCCATGATTTTTCAAAATCAGTGGTTTTGATTCCCATGATGGCATGGGACTGAAATACTTATTTGAGGTTTCATGAGGAAAAATACATTCCTTTGCACATGGATTGCCATGGGATTTTAGGGTTATTTCAGAGAGCAAATTACAAGATTCTCCTGTGGTTCTGAATGCCTCTGTTTCCTTACAAATGTACTCGAGTTAAGGGATTAGGAGTGGGTTTCTGGCAGCTGCCTGCTGACTGTGGAAGCGTACGATCTTGTATGTAGTTACAGCGATTAAAGAAGTCTGGTCTGTGGTGGGGAAGAAGGAGGTCCCGGGAGGAGAAAGGCAGAGAGCGGCCGGTTTCTTCTGCTGCCCTGGAGGAGGACGCGAGCAGCCCAGCCGCTCTCACGCTGCCAGATTCGTGCTGGGAGGATGGGGTCTGGTTATCTTGTGCTGGGGAGGTTTCATCATACATCTGAATCAGCATCGCAGCTTACTGCTACCAGAATTTTTCTCCCTCTTATACTGGCTCCAGAGCTCAGTAGTCATTTTATTGAAGGTTTGGAGATGGAGGGTACAGAGATGCTCCGGTACTGAGGAGCAACTTGAGGTGGGGTGCATGGAGCGTATGACTCGTTCTTTTTGGAGGGACAAGCTGCTCTGTGGCCACAGGCTCACTCAAGGGTGCAGTCGCCTGGAAGGGTGGGAGCTGGGGAGGCAAAAGGGCTGGTACCTCTTGGCTTTTTAGAATTTAACCTTAAGACTTAGGGAATTATTTTAATACTTTGCCATGAGAATTTTTGTAAATAGGTGAGAGGGAGACAAACTGTCATGTGTGGAGAAGGGTTTTTAAAAAATGGTTGTTTTCGTTGGTTGACGTTCTTGTTAAAGAAAACCTTTATGTTAAAGATTAATATCTGCATCTTGCTTTTAAGGTACTGACATCTGCAGTAGACCTATTCCAGACTTCAAGAGTTATCAATACAACTGCAGATGACTAAGTTTGATACCACCGAGGGGTGACTGAGAGTGAGGGAGTTGGATAGCTTGGAGTCTCTTCTGCCAGTTGCTTTCATAACTGCATGTTTTCTTATTTATAAAGATAAGGTATACACAGTAATAGCACTATTTTGTTGTTTTAACTTGGTAGTATCAATAAAACTAGCAGTTTATTAGCATACTAGTGAATTATGTACTCTTTATGCAGTGCACCAATAAGTGAGGTACATGAGGAGGCACTTGTTCTTTTGTCTTTTCAGCATCCTTTGGCTGGAGATCCTCCTCAGAAACGAGGGGCATAGGGTAAGGTGAGGTCTCAAGCGCTTTTCTTTGCACTTCCGCTGACAACAAAATTGTTAATCTCGCCTCCCAGCCGAGCCAGTCGCAACAACTGGGAACAGTCCTATCATAACAGCGAGCAGGAGCGAGATGGGTATTCGGCAGTGCTGACAGCATTTCCTCCCTGTGCTGACCAGAGGGTTGGAGATACACCCTTCTGAAGGCTATACGCACTCCTAAATTATTTTTCTAGTGAGATGCCAGGTCCGTTTCCAGCTTATGTACATCTGTTTATGCTGGGCCAAGGGCTGCAGAGTTCTGTGTAAGGACCAGGAGAGTATGTAAAGACAACACCTAAGTGTGCATTCTTTCTGTTTTCTACGCGTTTAATCTGTTGTAGCTACCTGATCTGATATTTTTTTAGCTTCCTATCCTTAGTCTCCCTGACTTCCCCCTTCCCTGCTTTCCTCCTTGCATCTTCCAGATGTGTGGTTTGATTAGGAAGCTGTAATCTCTTTATTGTGTATTTCATGTAAAAGCACCTTCACCTGCAGAATGAACCGCTGGCTGTTTCTTGTTCGGTGTCCGATACGTTTCCTGTTTGCCTGGGTTCCGGGTTTTTCACTCGGCAGTTAACGGAGGCAATTAGGCTGCTGAAAACTCCCTGCTGCTGAGATCTGCCAGGCTGGCACAGGGCTGTGCTGCAGCCACAAAGACTTTCCCCCTTTACTGGCAATGGCATGATTTGTACGGTTCTTTTTCATCTTTCGTTTCAGATTTCCCATCTTCAGAATATGTGGGTTTTCTTGTGGGTTTTTTCTTTCCTTTTTTTTCTTTGTCTGGCTCAAATTGCTGCTCAGAAGCAATCTTTAGCACGTCTTTCCTTGCACATTTATGCAGAGAATTATCTGTGTCCCAGGGAAGGGAGGGCAGTGGGACAGGAGAGAACAATCTGCAAATTCTCCCTTACCGAAACCTTTAGTTGACAGAATTTAAAACATGGCTTTGCTTTGTGCATTTTTCGTTCAGTGCACCTGAAAATACTGAATAAACTCCAGCAAAGCTAATTTGTTCATCAAAGATGTTGTGCTAGAGATGAGCAACACTTGTCACAGTGAAGCTTATATTTTGGAGGGAATTTTTTGCCTTATCCTTGCAGGTTTTCTGTGTAGGCAGAACAGGCGCTTGCACGCAGTAACAGACTGCCTATTTTTTTTTCCTTGTGATCACCTGTAGCTGCTGAGATTGCCTTGCAGATCCCAACAAATGCTTCTCTAAGGACAGACACGAGATTCCTTCTTCTAGACTCGCTGTACTTGACCTCCACATCCCTCTGTCAGGGGATCTGGCCTTGTCTTCCTCTCCTTTTCTTTTTTTCCTTCTTCTCCTTCCTCTTTTCTTCTATGAAGTGTGCAAACATAGGTAAGAGAAGCTACAGAGAGAAATGGACTTCTTCCAGAGGAGGTGGCTTGCTGGGGAAGAAAGGGAGACCTGTTTGGGGGAAGAAGCCTGAGGTTTGGGGGCGAAAAAAAGAAAAAAGAGAGACAAAACAGCTCTTGGAAACCTCAGTGAGGACGATACCGCATGAGTTCAGATCTCCACAGCCACGGTGAACTGGATTGTTGAGGGGAGGATGAACCTGAGCCCCGTACTGAGAACTTGCTGAGCTGCTGCTGGGAACTTCGATTTTGCAGACAGTGAACTGTAGATAAAATAATGGACTCTATTTTAGCGAACTCAGCAGAATAGAGAATTAGAATAGAGAACTGGAGAATTTAGCGGATTTCATGCAGAAAAGCCTGGATCTGTGTTTGCAACTTTTTAACATTGTTAATGGTCCTATCAAGAGTTATTAGAGACATTTAGTTTTGACATCTTGGATTCAAGAAGGCAATATGTCATTTCATCAGCACGTTTCTGGAAGTTATATATGGTTCTCCACACACACACGCACACCCCTCTTGCTGTAGATGTCTTGTAAAGCATTATTCTTGTATCAGTCCCAGCAGCATTAATAATGCCTGCAGTTACTGATAATTTTCCTGTGTTTCAAATTTTGCTGAAGCAAACCAGAGACGTGGAGCTGCTACTGGCATTTTAACGTAGGAAATAAATATACTTCTGCTCCCAAATAAAGACCGTCTCTGGAAACAAGTATGTAGTGATCTCCCATGTAGTCTTGGTGCCCTTGTCGCTGGCTATCTTGATTCCTAGTTAATGTGCAGAGAGATGTGGTACTGAAGAGGCTTAAAGAGTTGGATTTTTAAATTAGGTGACTTTTTCCAGATTAGATACAATTTGCACGGGTTGAAGGTGACAAATTGATGAGTGTCTGTAGAAATAAACTTTAAAAAACCCAAACATGTGAATATGAATTTTTTTTTTAATAATCCAGCAGGTCTTTCATCCTTTTTTTTTCTTTTCAAGAAAGTCTTTGAATGCAGACTGTGTAAATACTTTGAGCATGATCAAAACTATTAATGCATCATTGATTTCCTCCATTGACTTGTCCGTTAGATATTTAATCTCTTCTTTTTAAAAAGTGTGTGTTTTTCTGTTTCAAAAGTGGCCTCCCACTGTCCTTTGCATAGCGGGAAGCATCTCCCGCTGCCTTTCTGTCGCTTTGCCAGCCTTGAGGCTTTGCTTTCAAGGGCGGTTGGACGCTTTGGACATTCCCTGTCCTTCTGCTGGAGCTGGTGGGGTTGGGGAGCGAACTTCCCCGTTGCACGCTCAGCTTTGTGCCTGGCTGTGGCCCTCCCAGCCAATTTAATCTGTCTTGCCTGAATAGTGCATGCTATGGTCCCATGGCTTTGTTGGCAAACCCATGGCAGGAGCTCTCCAAAAGGAATCACAGCAGTCTCCTGGATACTCCCTGTCCTGCTTTTCTCAGTACCTCCCTTCTCTTTACTTAAGTCAGTTGTAATAATATTTTTTAGATGGTCACTGGTGATGAGGTTTTTTTCGTAGTAACGACTGTTATAAAGAATTGCCTCAACAACATCTGTTTCACAGAGTTCTGTAAACATTCTGATTTTAAGAATATATTTCACTTTTAAAAAAAATTACTTAAAAATGAGATATGATCAGCTGTTCTGGGCTCTGTGCAGGGACTGTGTTTTTCAACTTCTGAAATGACTTGTTAAGTTGAATGCCTGAGCAAAAAAGTGATTTGACTCATTGCTTATATTTAGTATCATTACCTACTGCATTAGGTTCCGTTTTCTTCTGAGCGTTAATGTTTCTGGTCAGGAAGGTTAACAGGGAAAACGCCCAGCAGAAGGCATTTGTGTGCTTATCGGAGGGCAAATGCGTGGAAAACATCAGGTCACTGTGCTGGGTGTCAATTTTTTCTTTTTTTCTTTCTAATTTTGAAGTCTGTAGAAGTTGAGGTATTCAAGGGTGGGGAGAGGATGTCCTTCCTTTTTGGTAAAGCCTGTGAAATTGGAGGTACTAGTGGATCCTTAGTACAGATGTGACCTGAAATCACAGCACCCTCTTTATGTCTTGATCCAGAATCACGTATCCTAAATGTATGAGATCCCAAACTTCAAAGATATCCTAGCTACCCAAAGTTCTAATTTCTCTGGTTTTGAGTATATTTGTAATTGAAGCAAAAATTCTATGTACTGGTTTTATATGTAATATTAAAAGTGTGATTGATTTTATTTTTGTTAGGAACAAGGTTTTACTACATCTTTCCATAATCCACATGGCAAACAAAGGGGAGATGCCCTGTTTTAAGGTGCTGCTTTGAAGCTTTAGACCAAAGCGTTAAACCTTTGAAGATCGTTTGAAAGCCTTAGCTGCCAAGAGAGCCGTAAACCTGGACAGGCTCAGCTCGGGAAGCTGCATGACTCCTTGTGTTTCTGGAAGTAGGTGAGGAGCTATAATCGTCTTTCATTGTAGAAGTATAAACTATACCGTTAAATTTGGTGTGCAGCAGGTGAAAGCCCCTAATACTGGGCAACTGGGGTTGAAGATCAAAGGGACTGGAAGAGTTTGAGCACGGTTTTTCTGGTCTGAAGCCTGCATGCTGCTCTTCATTCTCCCCATTCCCATCTCTGTATGTTATGGTGTTATTTATCCTGGAAAACCTCTTTGAGGGGTTAACTGACCAGACTTCGCTTTTTATGTGACCATAAATAGATACCACATTCAAGACAATTTTTCTTCTTCTGGGGTGTGAGGTGTAGCAGAGCTGCTATCCTGTTTTTCCCTTGCTGAAAACACGAAGGGCTGTGACTCCTCAGAGTGCAGCTGGTGGAAGCAGCAATGTTTTCTTTCACTCGCTCCCAAGCAGTCTCAGCCTAGGGCTTGTTATTTTTGTTATGTGGAACCCCCTCCATAATCAGGCTGAGAAGCCTCTGCCGCCTGAAGTAATCGCTCTTTATATTGATACACATTTGAGGTGTCTTGCAGAATCTCTCCTGAGATTCCCCGTGATAGTCGCATCACCCTGCCGAGGAACCCCCATTAATATTCATGCAGTAATTGTTTCAGTACTTGGCAGGGACCAGGGCATTAAATGTGAAGCCTTCTTCAGCTGAGGCATATTAAAGAAATGATTTGTGTTTTGTACTGTAGCAGTGATTTCATTACACTTGAACAATGAAATTCTGGATGTCTTTTGGTAGAAGTGCACATAAACACTTGTGTTCAGGCAGTTTGCTGGCACATTGGACTGCATGAACCTCGCATTATCTTCTGTGCAGATCCATTTGCTGAGTGGGACTTGCATGATGTTGGTGCTGGTCACAAGGTGAGCTGCCTGGCCTCTCAGGGGCTGCCCTGGGGACTGGGGATGGCTCTGCACAGAGGGACGCTTTCTCAGTCAAACTCTTACTGGCTAGCGTGTTGTTTCTGGTTAAATGGAGATAAAGGTTTGAAACTGTGTCCAGTTCTTCCGTAATGAAGTGTCACTTTTTAAGCTTGGACAGTGGAACAAGGAGAAGCCCTTTGGCAGAAGACTGATGAGCTTGCATACTGCTTGCCCTGTGCTCCCCTGCTTCTCCGTAATTGGGCTTCTCTCTCTGATGTGAAGGGTTGTTGTGAAACTTGTCCCCTGTACCCCGGGAAGATTAATCTGAAGTCTCTGATTGTAAGAGCAGCTCGATCTCTTTTTTGACCCCAACCCCTTCCTTGATCTTGCAGTTACATGCCCTAAAGGATAGCAGCAATTTAATTTTAGTTTACTTTTATGGTTTGTCTAGAAAGACGGGGTGGGAAGAGGAGGGGAAGAGGTGGACTGTGGAATCTGCTGTTGCTATATTGAGACATTAAGAAAAAACAGGGGATCTTCTAGTAGCCAGCTTTGCAAGGTGGTAATAAAAAGGATGCTTGTTGAATAGTCACAAATCTTTCAGTGTTCCAGCTTAGATGTAATAAAGCTCTTTTATGAGATAAGTGGTCTTTGATAGAAAGATAAATAGCATGCAGCTGTCTGAAAAGGCCTAAGATGGCAGCTTTTTCAGATAGGCACTTCTTATCATGTTGGGGCTAAGGATTGCCAAGCTGCCAGCTTCTCTTCATTCAGTCTTTTGTGCTGGCTACTGTGCAACTCGGTTTGAGAAACCAAAGAGTGGTAAGGCACCATTCCATTAGCATTATCGATAACAGCTGCTGAGGATCCCAGACCAAGAACTACTATAACTTTGTTATACTTTTCAGAGGCAGGGAAGAGTTTCTCGTGCTGCGAAGCCACGTGCATCTCAGCCTTTCCTGCCGTAGGTGGTTGGGGAGAAGTCCTCCAGACTTGTATTTTTCAGCAGCCGGGCTGCTGCGACCAGAAAGGCTGCTGTGGCTGTGTCCTGGCCAGGGGTGAGGATGGTCACTGTTTGGTGATGGAACAAAGCTCTCCTGTCCAGCCTCTGTTTTCTCTTCTTCCAGGGATGCTTGGATGCAGCAGGCTTGCAGGTGTGGAGGGCTGCTGCTGCAGCCTGATGGAACAGGAGAGGATAGGCGGTGGTCTGTGTCTGGCTCGCTCCCTCCGCAGACCAGGTAGGATGCTCTCCAGAGCCACCCAGCTTGGCACAGCCTGCAGCAGGACATCTATGAGGGCAGCGGTAGGCAGAAGCGGCTGCTGCCATCTCTCTTTTGGGCTCTGCCTGCCCTTGCTGATCCTGCCTGCCAAGCACATGGGCCTGCTGAAGATCCCGTGGAGCAGTCAAAGCCATCATCATCTTCCTTTGGAGCATTTTGGGTCAGGAAAGCCTGCTCTCTTGCCTGTGTCAAGAGAGTATTTGTTGCCAGCAGTGGGCCCCTCTGGGTCGGTGCGAAAGGGTTTGGTGGTGTGTCTGATGCACGCTACTGGCGAGTTCTCGAATTTGCTCAGAGATGGACCTGCTGTGAGTTAAATGCCTCAAAATGGTGGAGGAAACCTGTTGAAGACTAAAGGAGCCTGAAGCTGTGTGAGGTGCAAGCTCTCAAAACACAAGTGAGCTGTTTATGAAATGCCATCGAGAGGATGGGGCTGACTTCTTGCGTTATCCCTGCACACACATGCACTCCTGCCAGGCTGAACGTGTTCCCGAGAGCTGGTGGCTCGCTTGGGGCAGGGCTAGTAGCCCCAGCTGTGTGGTCTAAGCCAGATATGAGCTGCACATCCCTCCCCTGCTCGTTCATGGCACCTACACTGCCAGGGGCAGCAGCTGTAGCTGGCGGTACCTCTTCTGGGGCTTGTTTCTGCATCTGCCTCCCCCTTCTTTGCCTTCTCTCCCTGGAGCAACACGAACGCTTCTCAAGTCTTTCGTCCAGGCAGTTGGAAAGCTTACGGGATGCTTCGTACTGGAAATCCAGGAGACCTCTCCAGAGGAGGAAGCAGCGTCTCCTGTTTGTCTTGAATTATTCTGTCACAACAATGGCTTCAGAATTTGCCTAATTTAAAAGCTAGTTTTAATCTGATGGGAAGATGTTTGTGTATTTAAAATAGTTATTCCTTGCTGGAGCCACTCCCTTCTTTTGTCCTTCTCTGCTGGACTTTTCGGCTTCACTTAGCTAATATGCAGGGCTTGTTTACAGCAGAGATACCGGAGCATGAAGAAGGAAGTCGGTACGTTTAATACTGATTCGGTTCCAAGCTTCCTGTGTGTGTGCGTGCACACGTGTGTGTGTGTGTGTTTTCAGCCTGGTTCATCCAGACGCTGTGCGACCTCAGTAGAAAAAGCCAAGGGGCTGGTGGAGACACACGGACTAGATGCAGGCGTGTGTTTTTGAACTCTTCCACCCAGTTTGGTCCTGAGCAGGTTTAGACAACACGGGTAAAAATTCCAGTATGGCAAGCCTGGTGAGGAAGGTGCTAGTGCAGACAAAGCTGTTGAGCGGTGAGTATGAGAAACATCTTGCCTGATGGGAAAGATAACCGATCAGAAAGTGCTGGGTTAGGTGCCTAGGAGGAGAAATGTGGTAGCAGGCAGAGAGTTGTTGGGTATGGTGGTTGTTTTCGTCTTCCATTTCCAGTGTGAGATGGCTACCTGGAAATGCCAAAACCTTTGTCCGTGGGGAAGATGGTTGTCCAGAGGAATGCGCTAGTTGTGGGGCACAGTCGCTTTTAAAACCTGTTCCATAGCTTGCCCTGGGATTTCTGCCTCAGTTTGGCTAAATAACAGCAGCAGTCCGTATAAGTAGGATGGGTTTAATTTGTGAGGTTTTGGGAGGAGTGGGGAGCTTGCAGGAGACAGGCAGCTCAGGAGCATATAAACTGTTGTGTCAGTTGTGACTCTACTAAAAGATGGGATTGAGAGGAAAACAAAGCTAATAAGCTGTAAGAGCAACAATGTCATTGCTCTTTTTTTATTCTTTTGATTTGGGGGTAAGTACCTAGCTGGATTTCAGTAAGGTGCTCTTGTGCTGCAGTGGTTACAGAAATCGTCATCAGCAGTGTTGTGTATTTTGGATTTTAAAATATTCCAGTAGCAGCACCAGCCTGTGCCTGGGGTTTTTCATTTAAATTTATGGAGTTTATTCAGCTCTTAATTGTGCAAATTAGAATAATTATGGAGTGTGATTATATGCATACCCTGTGAGTGTTTTTAAGATGCCGGCTCAGATTTCAGGAATTTATTTTATTAGCCTGGTGTCTTTCTGATGCAAGCGTCCTTTCTTCGTGCTGCTGTTCTGCAAAGCAAACATCATAAACTGCCACAGCAGGAAGCAATTTTTGCACTGACATATCTGAGTGAATCAATCTTTAATAGGGTAGAAGGCTCTTCAATATCTGGGGCTAATTAGGTCTGATTGGGTTGAGTTATCGGAGCCTGAAACAACCCTCCCCAAGCAGAGCAATTTCTCTCTGCTCCAGGGTTTGGTAAGCACAGGAGCGCACAATTTGAGCCATGTGTGGTAAGGTTTGTGCAAGTGCCAATTTTGTCAATGTATGAACTTTAATTAAAGGTTGCTCATGGACAATAGGGCTTCTGTATGAGTTACTGGCTGCTGCTCGTCGTTCCCAAGGCCGCAGCTGAGCCTGGGTTTGTGGAGGGGACAGCTCAGACACAGATGCAAGCAGTGTCTCTTGCGTACAAGTTATGGACTGGGTGTGCAAAGTATTGCTTTGTCCTTTGCTGGGAAAGAGATCTTGTCGGCAAATGCTATTCCCATCCAGCCCAAACTTAGTTGTCTCTCTTTGGTTGCTCAGGGCTTCTCAGAAACCACGAATCTCTGCCTCTAGGAAAAATGGAGTTATCACTTGAAACGTTGTGACAGATGCGGTGTGACAAATGTAGGAAACTGAAAAGGAGATCTCCCTGATCTCTCTGTAAATAACTGGGGACCTTGGGTAAATTAACCAGTCTTTACAAAAAGAAACTGAGTGAAAATAAATATGTATATTTCCTTGCTTCGGAGGTCAGGAGACTGGAATGTTCTAGCTGAAATTTCACTTGGAAAAAAGGCAGTCCGAGAATGAATAGTAGAGGGGTTTTTTTGTTGTGAAGTCTAGCAGATATGAAACGACTACAGCATACATTCACCTTGCATAGATTTCTGCAGAGAAGTGTTAGCCCGTCGGTGTTTGAAAGCACAGTCTTTGAGGAGGGAAAGGTAGCCAGTAGGGAGACTTGTAATAAGCATTGGCTTGATAACTTTCAGCATGATTTCAGAATCTCTGGAGAGTTGGGGTTTTTTTAAACTGAAATCATTATTTATGCTGTGGGCATGTGTGTTAAATGCAGTTTTGTAAATACCTGCAGGGTATTAGGAAGCTGAGGATGCTAGGAGAATGGTATAAAAGGCAATTGATGGGAAGGTGACCCAAGAAGAGGCATACCCATTGAAAAACTCTCTGCATAGGGTGTATAAATGTAAGCACTCGTTCTGCCCCATGGAATGTGTCTGCTTGAAGCCAGTTTTGTTTCTTCATTTGGGGAGGCTGGGTGCTGAGACCTGCGTTCCATAATCCCAGCCCACTGCCCAGATCTTCATACTGGTACGTGGATAAAAGGAGCACTGCAGTGAGTGGTCAGATGGAAGAAGAAGTGGCATGGGAAGGAAGCATAAAGGACACTTACAGTACTTATTTTCCAGTGTTTAAAGTATGGGGAGCAGCAGGAATACAGAATTACACCTCATTCTGTGTTACCACATTTAATTCTGGCAGAAGAAGGGTCTGCAGTAGAACAGGCTGATGAACATTTTGTCTTTATTGTGAGGGTCTGTGTCTGCCACTTTTTTTTATTTAACTCTTCTCGTGCCATTATAATAGAAATACTGTGTTTCATTCTTAGTACCTAGTGAGAGATTTAAGTATAGGATATCAGAAAGTGATCTTGGGTTTGCATGTTCCAAACTTATGCATTTGCTTAGCCACCACCAACTGGCAGCAGCTTTCAGAGATTTCGGGATTAATGAACTAAATGAAAGAACATGAGTCTCTAGAAGGGACTTCCAAGTGGCGACTTCTGTATAAGAATAGACCTCGTCAGAGACTGTTTCAGCAGCAGTTATATATATTCCACTTACTTTGAAACATGTTGGGTGTTCTGTTTTTTTTTTTAATGACCACTTAATACGTTTAAGGTTGGTTATGGTCGAGAGCTTGTGAGCGCTTATGAAGTGGTGGTGAAACCAAACATCCTAGAGTTTTGATCTTCATTTAAAACAAAAAGGTTATAAAATGTCAAAGTAGGCAGATGGAATTTTGCCACCTTAACAAATGCTGTTGTGTTAATCTCTCCTCTCCTGAGATCCGTGTTACTTTAATTTGCCTGTCTGCTGGTCTACAACTGCAGAAGAAAATGCAAGTCATTTTTTTTGGATTTGAGATAAACTGAAATTGGCTTGAGCCATACCCTAGCTGAAGAGACACTTAAGTCAACTGAAATTGGCCATTCTTTCACATCATTGTTTGCCTTGTAAAATATAAAAATACAAACTGTATGGAAAACTCAACACATTAAAGAATAGCAAAGTTGCAGAAACTTATAAAGAAGGACTTAGCTAAGCAGTATCCTTTGTTTTCTCACTAGATGCTGCATTCCTTTTTGTTCAAGTTTGAAGTGACACCCATTATTTCAGCTGCATCGCCACAGACGATGCTGCCATGTCATCTGAAAGTTGTGCAGGATGATGTGGGATGCAAGAAGCTGTTCAATGAAAGTTAAAGTTGTCACATCAAAGCTCTCAAATTGCAGAAAAGTAACAGCCTTAATGGTTGCAGGATCTTAACGTTACTTTCTTTTGGCAGGCAGGTAGTGGTAGTCTAACAGGAATCTCCAGTACCTCAGAGGATTTTTTTAAAGCATGAGGACTATCTTATATCTGAGACTGCAGAGCATGATACATTGGGGACCTCTGAAGTAAATGACCATACATGAAATATTCCAGATTTTAAAGGCAGTAGCCACTGAGCTGTTATGTCAGAATGCCATGGCTAAGGGAGTCTCAGTGTTGATTTAATCACTTGAGTGCAGTGACATTTATCCTGTCAGTTCAAGTGAGCGTGCTATACAACGTAATTACTAACAAAAGCATCTCGCTTAATGAAAATCTTGCAGTGCAGGAAATATTCAAAGTATGGTTTGGATTTAGTGATGCTGGATTCTTCTGTCATGGAGCCATCAGAATGCTGTCTTCAGAAAGTCTTTTAATGTTCTTAAAAAAAAAAAAAAAAAAAACCTGTCTTAAAATTACGTGGCATTACCTTGTATATTCATTGTTCTTATAAACCTTCTAGCTAAGCCCAGAACGTTGTGTGTTATTTCCTCTGCAGACAGGTAATTGCAGTGGGGAGAGGAAATGGAGCAGTGTAAAGTAGAAAATCTTAAATAATGTGTATAAATTCCTATTTCCGTTTACAGGGAACTTAATATATCTTTTATTTTTAATTTTTTGAATAATTAAAACATTTTAGCCTCTAAAAAGCAAAGTTGTCATTAGTAATAAATCTATTTATTAGTATTAGTAATAAATACTAAATAATACTAAAATAATAAATAAAAATTATTGGTAATAAATCCCTTAATATTGTATTAAAAGTAAACTTTTTCCTGTGCTTTATTCTCTCTATCTCCTCTTCACTACAGATACCCAAAGGACTGCAACAAGGCTACTTGTATTGTTCCATAGTTGCTTTTCTTTGTGGAAATAAATTTGCAGTCCCTTTCTGACATGACAAAACAGGGTATTTCTTTATTTCTGGAGCACAAGTTGTATTCTCAGACGATTCTGCAGACCGGGCTTTCCTTTCTAACTCTGCAGTAGATTCGGGCTTAGATTCTTCACAAGGTAATTAAAAGTTCCACGTTGTGCTCTTTGCAGCTTCAAAAACTGGGCTAATGATACTCTTCAGTATCCTCTCTGATTTTACTTTGAGAGTTGAATAAAGCACTCTTACCAAGGGTATTTCTGGGTTTCGGAGATCTGTGCATTCCCTCTCTCACTCGCTGTAGATAACCCGACTGTTTTGGGACAGGGTCTTGTATGATCGATAGAATTTTTCCAGAGAACTAATTCCAAACTGAATTAAGCTGTATGAGAGGAAAGCCACTGTAGCTTTGAGTGAGGGAGGTTTTTGAAATGTTTTGTCATTGGTGTTAAATTATCTTAATTGCTGAACATAATCAGTTTTTTGAATAGCTCTGGGTTTATTCACCTAAAGTGCACAGAGGGTGGTTGTAGTATCAATTGTGATGTGAAGCTGTTTTGCCTTCCGCTAACCAGCTCTCCACTACTACCACTACGTAAACAAACACCAAGTACTGCTGATGGTGTAAACACAGAGCATTTGGGTTCACTTGACTGCATATTCTGCTATTATCATGATTAGGGGTGCAGTCCTGAGGGTTGTTATCAGATAACAGTAGGGGAAAGAATGAGTTTTGAAAATGAGATTTCCAGTCCTAGTAGGGCTTGAGAGGAGGTAACAAATTAGATGATAGTTTAGGTAGAAGGAAGAGTGAATTTTAACTTTGAGTTCAGTTAATACTGAAAGTTGCTTTGGGCCTGAAAGTTAGACTAGTCAGAAAAAATACAAATGTTCTTTTCCTGGTTGTGTCTGTAGATTTTAAAGCTTTAAAAGTCTCCGTATGAATCTTTTGACATCACCAGTTACTTTCTGGGACAATCACAGGCAGCAGCTAGTTCTTTTCTGAGCTAAATTCGGCTTTTTCTTGAGTAAGTGCTCAAAAATAACTACCCTTGCTAAATTACAGCTTTCTCGCTGTCAGATTTTAAGAGCTCTACATCAGTCGTCAAATTTGTGTGGCCGAATAATGGCAGCGTTAGAGCTATCTGTGTCAGAAGAATCTGCAGTGAAATTTCTTCTTTACTCCTTCTGGAATCCCTGGAGTTAAGATCTGGAGATAATAAATACATGATTCTTCCTTCTCTTCCTTTCGCCTTCCTCTCTATGTCATGTTTCCCCTCTTATTCCTGGCTCTAAACTTCTGAGCTTTAAATACACATTTGTTCTGCCTTTTTCATTGTGTTGTGTGTCGCTAATCTCTTTTGTATTGCTGCATTGGTTTTTCATTCTGCCTAATTTTCCCAGTAGTGTAGTTTGTGGTGATGAGCTTCAGTTATTTTACGAGGAATCCTTGCGTTTAATGATATTGCATTTAATAATAGAAAGAGAATGTGAGAGCAGTGATTTCTTCCCTCCCCCCTCGCCCCCCTCCACTTTGGTGGTATTACCCAGAAATTGCCACCTTCTGGTTCATTCAGAAATTCCCTTAACTATCTAGTACAAAATTTAGAGATCTTACCGTTAAGGAGGCTGAAGCTCTCATTGTAATATGCCTCTCGTTGCCAACTTTAAAAAGTGTTAAAAAGAGAAAATTTAAATTACTGTTGGAATAGATATTTCTTGCATGGTTGAATCTATTGAACTGTAATTCATTTCGTAGTCTAGAGCTGTGATTGTAAGAAGGACTTTCAAAAACGGATTGAAAGCAGAGGTGCAGGTGGGTGAACTCTCCTGCTACCTTCAGTGACACACGATCTCTTAAAATCCCTGTGGATCGGAATGGAATGGATATGGACTATTCAGTGTGAAAAATACAGTGAATACAACAGGAAAGGTTCTGTGATTTAATCCCTCTATTGGCTGTGTTTGATAGTTGTTACATAGGAAGAGCAGAAAGGTGAGTGGAAAAAGTAGCTGAAAAAGCCCTGTAGGGCAGAATAATGAAGGACAGGAATAAACACAACCTTTTTTCCAGTGAATGTGACAAAGAGATTCTGAATAAGGAACTGTGTGCAATCTTCTCTAGAAATCTTGCGCTATTTCTGGAAAACCTTTGGTAGATTTGAAATTCCACCGTAGACTGATTTTTTTAGTAATGAAGTCACTTTTAGAGGTATTTGTCTGTGTTCTCCTGCCTTTGCTACAGGTTCCTCTGATAGGCCACCTTAAACTGTTGAGTTGTAAACCCACAGTCACCGAAATGAAAGGTTTTAAACAGCTCAGAACAAGAAAATGCTCCCACGAGGTCGCCTGATAGCCAGAGCTTCTGCAGGGTACAACGGCAGCCTGGTGTGAGCAGTGGGTTTTGGGGTTGCTTCTACTGCTGCGATCCAGGACGCACAAGTAAATATCAAGTCGATTCTCTCTGGAATTGATAGTCTTAGCCATCCTCCTTCTGTCAAGCTGACCATTGCAGCTTTGCAAGCGCGATGTCTGTGTACCTGAATTTCCACCCAAACCACTGAGACACACTAAATTTGGTGTACATTCGAAGATTTTAACGTGGTTTAGTGGTTTGGGAGGAAATGTGAATTTTTGTTCACTTGGCAAAACACTCAATTTAGGCATGCTGATCGTTTGCAAAATGATTGGGATTTGGGAGGGAAGCGTGAGAGATCTTAGATCCTGTCTTGTGAGTAGACAATGAATCAGGGTGTCGGGGAATATTTTTTGGTGTATGGAACAAGCCAAGTAAGAAAATACAGAAAAAATAGCTTATGCCTTCTGTGCGTGGGAAATAGAGCCTATATCTAATAGTGAGCCAGGAAACAAACACAAGGAAATGCAGAAGAGACCTTGTTAAAATAACTTTTTATATCTAAAGACTGTATAAGGGTTATTTTAAATATCAACAATTATATCTGTCTTAAGTGTAAAAGCGATGGTGTATTTACTGTGAGACAGTAAATATCTATAGCATTATCAGCTGTTTGCAGGCACTTGGGTAGCAAGGATTTCTTGTTGATCCGTGAGGCCCTGAGTCAGAAAGTTGGATGGCAGCACACTCAGCTTCCCATGGTGACGTCGCTGTGTCTGGTCGATGAATGAGTCTGCTCTATCTGCAGAAGATCAGTGACCTTCTGAACGATACAAGGTGATACCCAAGACTTATTGCTAGTTTAAGAATTAAATATTCTAAACCTCTTTATTGAAAAGGTTATCTCCATGGTCCTAGGAACTCACCTGCCTTGCACCCTTTCTGTTCTGACTCCCGTGTTGGTCAGCTGGGGGAAGTTCAGAAGTAGGTCTGACAGGTCAGTTTAAAACACTGAGAAGTGTGTTAAATCCTCAAAACCAAACCACAACTTATTAAACTCTTAAGGTGATTTGCTAAGGATTATCTTGAGGATTGTCTTTTCATATTTAATTGCAGCAAATTATATTCCTTGAGGGGTTTATATTTTAAGAAGATAAGCTCTGATACATCCCAGTCTTTTTTTTGTCTGGTGTTCCAGTTTGTTCCAGAGTAATACTCAGTCTTCGTCTGTCAGTTTTTTAGACAGTCAACAAGATAAAAGAAGGACTTGATAGCTTGACAGCATTTCAGAGAGGAGAAACTTGGCTTTGTTTTGGCTTCACTTGTCCTCGTGTCCCTACCTGTATATCTATAGAGGGAGGTGATTTTTGGCCTCTGTTGCTGGAAATCCTGCCAACTGCATGACAGTAAAACCATGCGACTTCTCCCCAGGTCTCAAAATTGTGCGTTCAGCCTTTGAGCACAAAGCTGTTTGTGTCTTGCTCCGCTGTTGGGATGCGGGAGGGCACAGCCACTCCAGAGCAGGATCCCAAGGTGTGGGCTGGGAAGGGGACCTTCAGGTGTGCTCGCCCACCTTTCCTGCTTCTCCATGTCTGCTGCGAGCAGGAGCACTGCTACCTGGGTACCTGTCCTCCTTGCCCCCCGTACAGCGGGGCTGCAGTTGTTCTGAGCTTTGGGGCTTTTTTCCTTCCTTCCCTTTGAACCATCTCTACACCAGAATTCTGCCAGCTGGTGATGGTAAGAGGAGAGCATCGCTGGCTTCTGCAGGAGGCTTGGCCAGTTAATTGTTTTAGGAGGAGCTTTACTTGACCCTGAGACCTGATCTGGGTTTTCATAGTTAAAAAAATGGATGCACTAGTATGGGATAAGAAGTTGCACGTTACCCAGACAAATAGTACAACCCCAAGCTTGTGCAGAGTTGACCTACGGGGCTTTTTCTCTGTTTGTAGCATCCCCGGGAGATCTGACGTTGGCGTTGTCCTGCTTCTTCCCTGGCTGTGAGGTGAGGAGGGAACAGGAAGCGAAGGTCTTGTGTTGCATCTAACGTGGTGGTGTTGGGAATTCCAAATTGGGAGGATTTCCTGGCCTTTCTTGTTTTTTTTTGGAAAGAAGAAAACAAAACTTTAAGACAAAAAAAAAAAAGAAATCCCCGTTTTCTCTGCTTCTTCCCTTGCCACTCCTCACCTCTTCTGCCGCGTGCATCGCCAGCCTGGGGTGGAATGTTTCCAGGCTCCTTTTTGAAGATATTTATAAATAAGTTGAGCTCCATATGTTTGTGTTTTTCCCAAATGGTTTCTTTACTGTAAGTCATTGTATTTCTGTGTAATTGATCTATGCATGGCAACTTGTATCGAGGGAGGGAAGTCGCAAATGGGTTTGGCCTCTGCTGTGCAAGCATGGAGAAAGGAAATAAAAAAATAATCTGACAATAATCCTAGCAATGACAGCTGGGAAGAGAAACTTGCTAAAAAAAATCGAAGTTAGTTTTAACTTGTTTTGAAACAGTAAGAATAAATGTGCTACATAACTGCTAGGAACTAAAATAGAGTAGGGGGCAGCGGGCACAGATTTCTTTCGTCTAGCCTCAGCCTGCCTAGCAATATCGAGCTTTACTTTTATAAATATCAATAGATCAAGAAGGGCAAAGGCACTTTTAAGTCGTATTTTTAGCAAGAAGGAAAAGCATTTCGGCGGTGTTCCTTCCCGTACGTTACGGTTACAGATCACATTACCTTGGTATGCTTCAAAACAAATAAAGATTGCAGGTTCGGTGTCCTCAGTATGTAGATCTTGGTTCCCAACACAAAAGGGGTAAATTCTACTTGTTCCCAAGTGGTTTGGGGAAAGAGGGAACGTATGGCTGGATGTGTGCTGCAGTCAGGAATATCTGTGCTGGAAACATCAGCCGCAGCAGGGCTGGGGGAGCAAATGCCCTGCCATGTCCCATCTAAGAAGATTAGGTTAATACTGCAGCATGGACTTAGCAAAAATTAGAAAGGATAATGATGCATTAGTTCACACAGGTCTAGTTTCTGTAGCACAATGACAAAACAAAACTAGTAATAGTCTAAAAATATAACCCGGAATAAAAGAACTTTCTCCTCCACCTTTTTTTCCCTCATCCCCCTCCTCCCGTCATTTCCTGCTTGGGCACTCAAAGTTGGAACTTAGAGTGGGTTTTGAATGGGATTTTTCTCCCTCCCCCCATGCTTTGATTTAAAAAAAAGAAATAAGAAAAAGAAAATCCATGTTTCTGTAGCTGTGACTCAGTCCTGCGGTGCCTATCTGCCTTGTGTCAGGCGTGGGGCTGTCTGGGGGAAGCAGAGTGCGCACATACCCGAACTGTGATGCAAGCTTTGAAACCGCACCAAGTGCGCTCGTAGCATCAAATGTGCCGGATCGCGCTGCCTTTCCAGTAACAGCCAGAGCTCTCCTGGCTCAGAGCGGGAAAGTGGTCATGCAGCCTGAAAAGGGGAGAGAGGCCAAATTGCACATTCATTTGGATAATTAAGTAAACTGTAAATATGAGAAGTCTGTCTCCTACTCAAACTCCATTGTTTTTTCCTAAAAGTCTATATTTAGATTTGGCAGCCAGATTTATCACAATAATTGGTGCATTGTTTAAACAAGGTCACTGATGTGTGTGCGTGTTTATCTCTGCTTAACTGGACTGCTTATTTGAAGTAGAAATACCTCCAGAAACATTAAGCAGGGCTCTTGAAGACTTGTGTACTCCTGAGGCACATGGTCTTTATTAGAAAATAGATGCAATTATTCACGTTTGGTTTTGCCGCCTGAAGTCCCGATGGATTTGTACATAAAACTGTGGAGATTTGATTACATCCTGATTTTATGTCTCACTGGTATATGAGTGTTTCATATGTGTAAAAACCTTTTTATAAGGCATATGTTATTATAAGTTACTAAGTGAAGCCATACGAGTGCCATCCTCTCTATTGGAATTGGAATACACGTTCGTTAATTTAGTCTAGCTTCGGTGGTTGCTTATGTATTTATAAAACTCAGCATGGCTTTGTGTTTTATATTTAGAGCAAATACTTTTGGCTTGTTGGCAGGTTGGTTTGAGCCTTCGAGATACAATTTCAAAGTTGGAATTTATTGTTCACAGTAGTTCTGCGCTGCTCGTAGAGGATGAAGCACGGTTTGCTAACAATGCTAGGGTGGTCAAGGTAAAAATAGCAAGTAACAGCTCGTTTTCCCTTTTACTGATGAAGTGAGTACACACGAAGGCCTTGAGGAGGAATGTTTTAATCTGGTGACTTTTTTGACAGTACTTGCACATCGAGAGAGGGTGGGACAAAGGTATCTTTGCTGAAACTGCTGCCTCCCATGGCCTTGATCCCAGCTGGGTATTGACAGGTCATTTCACAGGGCTGGCAGTAATTTCTTTTGTGGACAATTAGTGGCTTCTTTCTGAAAGCTAGTTTCTTTGCTGGTGTGATTGGTGTGATAGTAGCACCCTAAAGAGTCTTGTACAAAACTATCCGAGAGTTTCAATAAAACTCATTTAAGAAATACCAACTGGAGTGGATTTTGCTCTTGCATGCAGCGAGAGGGTTTTTTTGTTCTTTTTATTTCCTCCTAGTCCTGTTAAACCTTTTGGTTAAAATTTCCATTTTTGCAATGGAAATAATTGAGAATATTCTTTTAAAGAGCTTGGTGGACAGTGGCTGCTGGAAGTGCCGCTTGCTCAGACTTACAAATGGAAGTTTGCATACTCAGTTTGGAAAGGATCGACCTCAGAAACAGGCAGCTTTGTCATCTGGTAAGCCAGCATTCACACCTAATGAAACAACAACAAAGCCGTTTTGGAACTTGAAAGGGAAGAAGTCTCTGGTACAGTAATAACGAATGAGAAGACACCAAAGAAATAAAATGCTTGTGTCGTGGGCATGGCTTGCTGCTGCGTGCCCTTGTTCGAGGACTGGGCTGTGGCCCCCTGCCCAGCGGGCCTCAGAAGGACAGCATTAACGGCTGGGATGCAGCCATTCCTGCTTTGGGCAAAGCCTTTTTCACAATGTCCAGTTCTCTTTTTTTGTCCTGTAGCGAGAAGGTGTGTGCATGTGTCCCTGAATAGTCTCTGAAAGAGAAATTCTCTTCCTTCCCTCCTTCGTCTCTCTTCAAAGGTTGAAATTATTCTGTATCTTTCTCTTTTTGGGAGAGCCTCTTATGTACCACATTACCATCAGACACATTTTAATAGTAACTTTTAAGGGTTTTCATTTAAATTTTCAGTTTGGGCTCGGTGTGAGGATGTGCAGGCCCATCTCTCGGACGTCACACAGCGTTATCGCAAGAGGTGTCCTGTACTGAATGATCTTTAATTGTTCTTTAAATGACAAACACAGACTTAGATTTGTTCAGAGAGGGTGTGCTCCTTTCTTTCCCCGTCTTGTGCTGTTTTGGTGCCCACAGGTCACCTTGCTTCATCTTTTGGCTGTGTACGCTGTTGCCCGTTGTGAAAGCTCCTCCAGCCCTGGCGCCAGGCTCGCAGCTGGCTCGGGGCTGCCTGGCAGAAGGGACGTCTTCACTTCAGCACTTCATCACTGTCCCTGTCTTCTGGCTTTTGCACTGATTCAAGGCTGTTCCTGACAGACAACCTGTGGAGAAAGATCTCTTCTGGTTGGAAGGTCATTTAAATGTAATACTTGCACTTTTTCCGGCCCTCCTTCTCTTTTTCCTTCTCTCTTCATTGTTTATTTTACTTCTTTCTTTGTGTGGTATGTTACATTACATTACTGGTACAACAAGTGGAATTTTACATAAACCCTCTTCATGAGCTGGTATTAAATGGTTTAATTCCAAACTTTTGCCCTCTTGATTTCATCATTCCTTGCTGTAATCCATTTCTCTCTTTAGGTGAAGGTTTAATATTAAATTCCCACGCATCACTGATTTATTGTCTGTTGTTGCACTTTAATTTGCTAGTATTAATACAATGTTCTGGAGGGGCTGTGAGGTGGGTGCTAGGCTAATTGTCATGCACCTCAAGGAATTTCCCTGCATAAATTCAGAGCCTAACGTAATTCTGGATTTGTAAATTCTTTGTCCTGTTGGTTCTATGCTCAGCTCCCAGTGCCCGACTCTGTGGCTAACGCTTTAACGTGGTCATGTATGCAGGTTCTCAAACCATTGCTGTTTGTAGTCCAGGCTAGCAGGCAGAAACACCACTGGATATCAAGGCTGTCGTGCAGACTGGATGTAGAGCTAACCAGCAACTCAAGTGTGTCTTGGGTGATTTGAAAAATTAAGCTTCTGTGGTCATGTTCCTTTGGTTCATGCACGGATTCCATAGGTGTCAAACATCTTGGGTGTTAAATGCTGCAGAAGAGGATGTTACAGTTTGTGTGAGATAGTTGTTCTCTTTCTTGTTACTGACTGGACTTTTTTTGGCCATGGAAACCACCAAGTCTGCCAATTGGCATTTTCTAGCAGTAAACCAGACTCCAGAACGGGTAAGTGCTTGGCGCAGGGCATTGGGAAAACATCTCTGCTGATGTCCTGGTGCTGCCTGTCTTTCCACCCGAGCTACCACGAAGTCATGCTGCTTAACACCAGTGTGGGGTAGGAGCCATGACAGGAGACCGAGTATTTCTGTTAAAGATTTAGTGTTTGTATGGTAAATGCAAGCATTATAATTATGGATGTTGCTGAAATTTGTTCCATATTTATACTATAATAGCACACTGATATACAAGGATTTTGGAGAGTGTTGTGGATTAGTTGGTGGTTATCTTTTGCAGCTAGTTGGCTTTGCTGCAGGATTTCTGATATGTGAGAAGCTGCATTTTAAAATATATTTACGTTATTAACAAAGTATTAACAATATTTGTTAATAAATCAATAAAATTATTACAAAGCTAGTATTGCGTGAAGGAGTTGCTGAACTAAAGATAGTTTATTCACTGTCGTAGGGAGGAGTAGGACAAAATAAGACCAACAGAGTTAGAGCAGTTAATTTTAAAAAAAAAAATGCACAGAATAAAATTACAAACCCAATTCCTAATATCCTTGATGGAGACTAGAGTTGGTAGGTCTTATTTTTGCACCAGTCTGCACTGAGGATGTGCTCATTTACAGTTACATAAAAATAAAGGCTAGAAAGCTTGACTATATACACCTGCTATTTATGCATCGTTAACAAGTTCATTTTTGAGATGTTAATCCATTAAGATGCCTATGTACTATGACTGTTTTTCCTCTCTTATTAGCTGCAGCTGCTTTGCGTGCAGGGATCACATCTAGTAATAAAACTGTGTTCTGCTGGTAAAACCCTGCTTGAAGATTTCTGGAATAATGCTTGGGTTTGGGGCTTTTTACCCTCTCTCCGCAAAAATCCAGAACATTTCAACTGGAAAAGGAGTGGGGAGATGGAAAGGTAATTTTACTTGCTGAAAACCAGCATCATTAAAAACCTAAATCAGCATCTTGCGTGTGATGTTTCAGATGGTACCAAGCCCAACCTGTAATCACAAGGAAATGGATGTCCGAGTGTGAGGATAAGCACTTTCTTTTTTGTATAGTTGAAGGACAGTCTTGCAGAAGTTGTCAGTAGGGTAGGCCAGTGCACTTATCTCTCTTCAGGGGCTGTAGCTGGTGGCTCTGGAGGGTTTCTCCCCTCGCTTCAGCCCCCGGGATGTGCTGGTGAAGGTGGTGATAAGCCCATGGGGCTGCAGCTGGTGGATCTGGAGTGTTCCCCTTGGCTTCAGCTCCCGGGACGTGCTGGTGAAGCGGTCGTCAGCCCATGGAGCTGCATCTGGTGGCCCATGGCTCTGGAGAGTTTCCTTGTGGTTTCAGCCCCCGGGATGTGCCGGTGAAGCGATGGTCAGCCCGCAGAGGAGCCAGCCCTGCAAGAGCATCTCTGTCACAGGGCAGGGCTGAGGGCTTGCCCACTTTACAGAAACCTGGACACTGCTTCAAATTTCTGAGGCAAGTGCCGACACGCAGTAAAAAGAGATGTTTGTAGTGTTACGACTTTCTGTGCTGCAAAGGGGTTGCCAGAGTGTTTACCTTCAGGTTATACATTGGTTTATTTGCACCAGTGCATGTTGCTGAGAGACTTGGCCGGCTTGGGGTGGCGTTGCTGGCAGCTGTGTGTGGGCTCGCTTAGACGCTGCGTGCGCTTGGCTGGCTTCTAAATGTACAGTTTTATGGCCCTTGAAACTTGGCATGAGCTGTGTTTTGTCGGCAACAACAACAACAAAAGATTGCTAGCGAAATTAAAATCTGGCATCACAGTTCTACAGGTTTATTCACGATGTATTGAAATGGGATTTTCTTGCTAACTTTTCCTGGCATCCATCCAAAACTCAGCATCTCATAAATTTGTATTATCTCTCTCTGCTCTGCTTGGTTGATGGGGCTGCAGCAGTTTCTCAGGCAGATCACAGGAACAGCATAGACAAATGAAGCCGGGAGACTTCCAAGTGGGGAGTTTGTATCAGTAGAGAAATTGTAGGAGAAGAATTAAGAGGGCAGGAATCTGGAAGAGTTTTTCAGTACCTGCCTTCAGAGACTAGACCACCACAAGTGCAGACCAGAGTCAGTCTGCATCGCTGCAGCTCTGGCCGTAGTGAGAGGTAGAGGGTTTGGAAACGCAGGGCAGTGACGGTACAACAGTTGCAGCGTGCCTTGGCATGGGAATTTCACATCATGAAAATGAGGTGCTCGCTGGCATTTAAATGTGCTGGTATCGCTGCGTTGCTTGTTCATAGAAGCATTTTGTTCTCAGCATACCTCGTTGACTTATCTGGGACAGGTGAGCTTCCCCTGTGGTCACTGGTACGCATTGCCAGCTCCAAGCTTGTCAGATAAACACGTGGCAGCTTGGCTCTCAGGAGCTCTGGGCTCAGTAAGTTAACTGTGTTCCAACCATGCTGATTCCAAACTCCAGCCAGCCTTGCTCTTCCAGTCACTCTGATCCCAAATGCAACAGTTTTTCAGGTGCTGTTTCATTTGTCCTCCGCATAACTTCACGCGCTAAATGTTAAGCGGTCAAGTCAGGTGCAGTGGTCTGCGCTGAGCCGAGGAGAAGTGATATCCACCTGCAGGAAACGTTGCAGGGGGAAACAGATGCATCTCGGTGATAGGAGATGGGAAGGGGATGTTAGGTCATTAATTACTTAGCCTTGCATAAACAAAACTTAGTATTTTGAGAAGTCTCTAATTTAAAGGGAAGGAAAAATCTTTCATCTTCTGTCCTATTTAGCTACGTGCCGAGTTGTGTCAATTGGAAGACTTTCGTGATGATTTTTGCTTTATGTACTGATTGCTGCTCCAGGAACTGTTCCAGTGCAGTGAGCATTGGACTGGTTTTGAAGGGGAAGAGAGCTAAGGGGAGCTAGACTGCAAAATTGAGGATCCCAGCCTGGCTGCATCCCTGCTGGCTTGGCTGGGGAGGATGAAGGGTGTGATTTGTTTTGCTTTTGTATGTGTTAAAGGACTCATTTGATGGCTAGTAGTTGGGGGCTTAATCTGGGAGCTTCTCAGAAGTGATGTCATCTTAACCTGCTGTCTTTATGATTTAAAGAGAGGACTTGGTTGAAAACCCAAGGGTGGTGAATAAACGTGCAGGGTTTGTTGTAGGGTTTGCTGGTTGTGTGGGGTTTGGATTGTTGGGTGTCTTGAACTCTCTTCTCTTTTCCCCCCTCCCTCTTCACGTCTCGGCAAATGTTTTAATAAATGAGAAGCTGGGAAGTTTGTGCTTGGTCCAAAACTAATTTAAAATGGAGTAGCTCAGTCATGGGATGTTTCAGTTCATCTTTTTCTCGATATAAGCTATACTAAAGATGAACTAGAATTTTACACATTGTAGTGCCTTTACTCAAGCACTAGAAGCCTTCAGAGAGCAAGCGAGTGAGCATTAAACATTAACTTTTATAATCAGAGACAGGTTCTCCCTCCAGGTGTTTGACAGTGATGCTTTTGGGGGGGGGGTGTTGTGTTGTTTGTTTTAATTGGCTGGCAGTATTTATTAAACAACAGATACTCTGCAGAATTTCTGAAGTGTCATGCAGCAGAGCTGGGTGGTATTTTTGGAAAGCCGAATGGTGGAGAGCAGACGGCCCACGCAGGAGGCCGTTACCAAAGAATTGTCTTCATATGCTCGGTGAAAATGTAATGCTGCTCGTGTACATTTTCTGTGAAATGTTGTTATAAAGTTAAGAAAGATTGTTTTCCCAATACAATCCTGAAGCTGAAATACAGTTATATTCCAACATAGCAAATCTACATTTTGTGCATAAATTACTGAAATATCTAGGAGTAGTGAAATACATGCTGTTAAACATGTCAAATCGGGTGATTAAATGACTGGATTGTTAGGAAGAAAATAGTAATTTTCTGAAAGAGCTAAATGAATTATTTGGCACAATGAACTGCAAACATTACCAAAAAAAAACTACTTCTGAGGTTTTTGATAGCTGAGGATCACGTTTTTATGCAGTACATATTAAAAACAGGAGGTATAAGTGAAAATATTGCAGATTTTCTCAAGTTAATTGACAAGCTCCTTTCTTCCACTGCAATTATTTTACCTGCTGACAGCTGAGTGGGTAGCTCTGCGTGGTTAGCGATCTCACATAACCAATATGTTAGCAGTCACTGCTGGTAAGTTGATTTTTTTTTTTACGATAGTGAGACCACGTAAATACTTCCTAAGATAAACTGCTGCTCTGAAAGGACTTGGGTTTTCACATGAGTGACTGGACTGCGGATCAAGGAGCAGGTTCTGCTATGTGAGTGAGTTACTTGGATGTTATATATACACACCAAATGCTGGAGCCAAGTGAGACCAGTTTTAAATCAGTGGTGTTGGATTAGTACAGACGAAGGCTTTGTTCGGGCATCATCTTCACTACTTACGATGTGTGTTGATAGAGGGGATTGAATCAGTATAAGGGAGAGTCCAGTTTGACTCAAAGCCCAGGCTAAAATTTTTGAGCTAGCAATTTAAAAGAATTGTCTTATTTGTAGACTAAGCAAACTGGTGTATCAGTGATTTTGTGTCGATAAACACGCAAGCCTTGTGTGCCGTTTGTAGAAGCACTTTGAGAAAGACCATTTTTACCCTCTGTAGAGTACGCTGGAATCTCAGCTAAGTGGAGGCAGCTGGATAACTGTTTTCTTTGATCACAAAGTGCGTTCGGCTGAGCAGTGGTAACATGAAATCAGAAGTGAAATCCCAAGTCAAAAGTAAAGACCCTTCTTAACATTACTCAAACTTAAACTAAACTGTGACTTTGATGTTCCTGGGCTTCATGTTGAGTGCTTACTGAGGCCTGTCTCTGTGTTGTTAGTTCTGTACAGAAGTGAGGTCCAACCCCTGGGCGCACCAATAAAAATATTTTTAAGTAGAAGTTAACCCATAACTGGTTTTGCACGTTGCTTCATGCTGTAACTTGAGACACAGTTAATCTTTCTGTGTGTTCCCCTGCTGAAATGGGTGGTCTGTGGAAGTTGATTGATGTGACGCAAGCTGTGTTGGGAAGGAGATGAACTGATCTTTCCATACAGTCAGGTGTCCACAGGATGGTGGTGAAAATGAGAACTGGGATGAAAGGAGTCCTGGTGATCATTTCTGTCCTCATGCTAAGACCAGCGTCTCGCCTAAAGGTTCATTCTGTCCAAAGTGCTGTTTTGCTAAATCCCTGCTTCAGAATAACGTTGACGCAGCTGGTGTCATATTATCTGAGTTGAGTCATTCTTGTTGGCCATACCGAGTCCTCTGATATGGCAGAAAAGTGCTTTCAAAACACTGTTTCAAAACATGGTTTGTACGAGTGCTCAGCTTGGTCGTTATGTTTTAACAGGAGTTAGAAAGCAAGCTAGAAATCTTCAGCAAGCAAATCCCGGGTGGACTTCAGCTCCTGCACTGTCGGTCTCTGTCTTCTGTCCTCTCCTGCCCTTCTGTGTTCCCAAACCAAAAGTAGATGTAGATGTGCTAGCGGAAACTTGTGCAAGCGAGGCTTGCAGAGCTGACCAGAAACCTACCTCACATTCTCAGTTTTCTCTGCTAATTATGGCTTGTGCCATTAGAGTGAGCCACATCGTTGTCTGTCGTATTTATTTATACTTACTTCTGAAGTTCCATAAAGCCTGTTTTACCAGACTGACTAATTCAAAGCATTTGTTCAAATCACTAATGCCACATGAGTAGTAAAAGGCTCAACAAGGCAAACAAGGACCCGTTACTGGAAGGGCTGGGTGATCTAGTAACAGCAGACCCAGCTGAAGGGTCTTCAATGCTGTGTTTGCCTCAGCCTTCAGAAACAAGGACCCTCAGGCATCTCTGCTTGCTGAAAGGGTTCAAGAAGGGCAAAACCCACCAGCAGTGGATGAGGGTCAAGTCAGCAATTACTTATAAGAACTAAACCCATGCAAGTCTGTAACATGACTGCATCATAAGGGTGATCAGGAACCCCTGAGATCAAGAAACAAAAGACAAGAGCCAGCTAACTTTTTCCTGGCAAATTTTGCGATTTTCACGATGGGAGTACTTGCATGTGTGCACGTATTCACTGCTCCTCGTGCCTCCTTCAGGAGATAGTTGCTCCGGATGGAAATTGTAGCAGAGTTCTTGTTTAGGTACATTTTTGTCATTGAAGACGTGTGCTCCTGAGCAGCATGACTTCCTACAAAGCACGAGAGTCAGCGTCAGTATTTTTGATGCAGAATTTGCACTGCAGTGCCTGAGCTGTTCTTGCGTCTGAGTTTGGTGGTTGTAACTTCTGAACATGGCAACTTCAGAAAGTCAATTCTGTTACTTCTAATTAAAGAGTGTAACTTGCTACTGAGTAAGGAGATTATTTTTCAGCGTGGTGGAGGTCTTTGAGTAGCTCCATCACTGTTCTAGGGAGCAGCGATACCCTTTTCCGTGTATGCACATAAGTAAGGCAGGTTTTGCATCTGCAACTGTGAGGAATGTACTTTGGCTGACAAATGCAGCCTAGCTTAAAGGCGAGATCCCATAGTGGGTCTGTTAAGCTTTGTTGGTCTGCCAGACCAGATTATCATTTTATTTAACCAGAGAAGTAGTTTTCATTGTCACTGGATTGCCAAGGGTCTGTCAGCGTTTCCATTATAAACCCCCTATTTTCAGGGATTTGAGTAGACTTGAGATTTAAGTGTTCTGGTCTAAAACTTGGCAAGCAGGATCTGAGTTCACCAGCGGATATTTTCTTTATGAGATTTTAAAATAGTCAGCTGTTTCTTAAATTGTAGAGAAGGCGAGGGTTTTTTTTTCCTCTTGATTAAACAGATAGGGCTATTTTTTCCATCCTACTTATTCCAACTAGATCTATAAAACTACAACCCATTCTGTTTTTTTTAAAAAGAAGAAGCAGGGGGAACACAAAAGAAAAGCGAGACTCTGCCTGCTGTCTTGTTCTGTTTGCCACAGCATCACGCCTCAGAACCTTCCCTTTGCTTTGGTCTGTGTTTGGTGAAGTCCCACCCACCCTCTCTGTCCCTTTTCTCCTCCCCTTTACTTATTTCATTGCAGTGTATTTACACTCTCACTACATTAAATTGCAGTGTTTCTTCTCCTTACTGCATTCTTCCCCTTTGCCTTCCTCTCTGGAGCTTCCAGCACTCGCTTTTGATGTATCTGCCTTTTTTACCTCTCTCTAAAAGGCAACTCTGAGGGGTTCTTAAGTGATACGATGTACCTGTGGTAAATATAAACTCTAGGAATTGTCTTTATGTTGTATGTTACTCTGTTTATTTGATGTATTTTACTACTTAACTGAAGAACATAATGTGCGTGACTCTCAGTTGGGTATTGTGATTTTTTTAACACTTTTCTGAGACTTTGCTGGGACTCGAGTGAAGTACTTTCGCATTCTTTTGTGTTTTCAACCAAATCTTTAATGTAGACTGAAAAAAGTGAAGTGTGATTGGCGCAGAACACCACTGTGGGTTTTCATGGCTGGGCTCTCTTAGTCATTTCCTGAAAGCTTGGTGCAGAGATGTGACAGCGCAGGAAGCGGCAGCGAGCTTAGCAGGGCTGCATGTGCCGTTAGAAGTCGGCTTGCCAGAGGTGAGGGCACGTCCGTCTTGCTGAGATGTAGAAATACCTGGCTCTGGGATTGATGCTCAAGCTCTTCTGGAGGAGCCTCTGCTGTCTTGCAGTTCACAGCAGTGGACAAAGTGACTGCAGCATTAAAATGGTGAGTGAGGGACTACAGCTATATGATTCTTAAGTGACAAGGAATGCAAGTTAAAAGCTGAAATTCAAGGGCTGGAAAATGAGTGCTTTCAAAAAGCACTATAGTCTCTCTCCCAGGACCTTCAGAAGATCGTTGTCGGAACAAGATGCTGGCACTGCTGCCTTGAAGGACTATCATTGGTACCACCAAATGAAAAGCAAGAAGATGGATAAACAAATGAGTTCTGACACAGAGAAACCTCTCGGAGCATACAGGTGGCAGACGCATCCTTGGCTTCCTTGGAGGATAAGCAAAGGAGAGCACTTGTTCAGCCTGAGAGGGGAGGGCAATGAGCCAGGCCTGGCCAAAAGTTCTACAAGCGTGGATGCTACCAGTGCTGATGATCTCCGTGAAGACCCCACAGAGGCGCTTTTGCAAGCAAGGACTAGACCGTTCCAGGTTCCCTTCAAGCGATCTCTGTCTGAACCCGTGCCACACATTGGAAACAGGAATGCAAAGCCATTTCTGCAAGCCGTGCGTTTGGTGGACTCTGAGCAGCAGGGCTACTTCATCCGTGGCATTTTCTCCTCTCTCTCAAGTGGCTTTTCAAAGATAATGAGTCGAAAAGGGGAGCCTGACAGTGAGTCAGTAGATGAAGGGAAGACAGAAGATAGTCAAATCAGTTTGAGTACAGGTAATGAACTAATTTTTGTTCTCTTCTACTTCTGTTTGTGTAACAGGTGATTGTCATGAGACGTTCTTTGGGGCATATGATAGTTGTTTAAATTGGTTTTTAACTTAATTTTATTAACACGACATTGGCAACTCTGATATTCTGTCTGAAAACATGCAACTGAAAAAGGGCCTTTCCTGATTAGGAAGTGGTGTGAGCGGTTTTGGCCTGTGCTTAAAAACTTGGAGGTCCCTCTGAAACAAGCATCTTCTGGTGGAAGCAGTAGGATTTTTCTCTCAGATGTACCCCGGGCATGTGGTACATGCAGTCCTGCAAGCACGGTAGCCTCTGCAGCATTATGGTGCCCTGATTGAGATATCAAGCCTGCTGCTGTAAGCGAAGTACTAGGGGGAGAGAGAGAAATAAAGCTGTCTTTTTAAGCAGTGTTCAAGACAGTGGAACGGATCTAGTTCCTCATACCAGATTCACAGTGTTGTAATCAAATGGCTAAATTGATGTCTGCTCTCGGGTAGATGCCAAGGACAGCCGTGTTGCAAAGGTTTAGCCAGCTGGGATTGAGGTCAGCAAGATGCCAGTCTGAGATTTCATTTAAATCTGCCCTGCTGAGAACAACACGCATAAAGTAGAGGGGGTGGGGTTTTAAAAAAAAATGGAAAAGGGGCAAAATTTTCTTTCTGTTCCCGTGGTCTTTCCTGTAACTTCTTGGTGGGCTGCCCAGCCTGAACCAAGTAACTGATCCTTTCAAAAACACAAAGAAAAAAATAATTAAAAACCCCCAAAACTTTCCTTCTCCCCCCAATCTCGAGACTCCAGAGTCCTCCAGATTATTGTATTAAAAGCCTGATAACATCTGGATCCAGTTCAGACTGCTGGACAAGTCATCAGTATTCAAAAAATACACAGCTTAGTAGCAGTAGTGAAAGAAGAATGTACTCTATCTACAGGAATATTCTGTATTTTAGTCACAGTGGAATGTCCCTTACAGGTTTATGTTTGTGACTGGAAGCACATTGCTCTAAAACAAAAACAAATGGCCAAAAAGAAGAAATAACTAAGAACTGTATGTGTTCAGACCTAGTTACATACAGTCACTGATTTGGGTTTCTCGGAGACCTTTCTCGGTTGGAATTTGGATGGATGATGCTTGTTAAATAACATGAAATATGGGGGGGGGG
>Ga0065711_1027372_pt1 | contig 50243 bp, 31 predicted proteins | sample Hoacrofraction12_FD_59098 | JGI IMG/M metagenome (GOLD analysis project Ga0065711, IMG submission 59098) | Hoatzin crop microbial communities from Cojedes, Venezuela - Epithelial fraction 12 v2 (version 2) | ecosystem: Host-associated > Birds > Digestive system > Esophagus > Crop | place... | reverse complement strand
GAGGGAAGAAGTTCTTCCTCATGTTCAGACGGAACTTCCTGTGCCTCAGTTTGTGCCCATTGCCCCTTGTCCTGTCACTGGGCACCACTGAAAAGAGCTTGGCCCCATCCTCCTGACACCCACCCTTGAGGTATTTATAAGCATTTATTAGGTGCTGGGGGTCGCGGCTGTGGCAGGGCTGGTGTGGCCAAGCGGAGAAGCCACACTGCAGGTTTTAATGTCGCTCCTTAGAGGCCCATGCAAGAATGAGCATGGAAATACCCAAGCCGGTAAGTTCGCAGTGAACTGCCAGGCAGGAAGACTCCTCTGCCAATTTTTTTTAGGAGAGAAATAGTAGCAAAAGACTACAGTGACACTGTGTCCTGGCATGTTCCGTACAAGATGCATTTTTATCATTCTGTAAAATGTTACCTGCTGACTTTCTCTTTGAAAAGTATTTGAGGAATAGTCTTGAGGCTTCGAGCCTCTCATTAGACAGCTAACAAAACAAAACATAAACTGAGAGATTCACCTTTCCATCAATACAAAGAGATAATTAAAGGATCCGTTGAAACCAGAATCACCTTTCTACAAGCGCTGCTAGGACAGTAGCCTTGAAACTGAAATGGGCAGAAAGATGTTCTGCATGAAGAAGTCTGTAGAACAGGCAAAAAGGAAAGGACAGGGAAATCCCGAGTGCTAGGGTGACTCTGCCTGCAGACAGCTGAGGGCTGTAAAAACTTGTCAGATGCCTCCGACAGGCAAACGTTTACAGTAAACTCGGTATGTGCAACATTTAAGGCATTTCCTGTCCTAAGTATTGGGAAGTACAAGTAAATATTGCCTGTTCTAAGGTTAGCTGCTTTGCTTACTTGAGGTAAACTAGCAGGCTTTTCATGGTCAGAACCAATTCGCAGGCAAACCACAAAAATCTCAAAGCTGCTGTCACATTTTCAGTTCATTAGGAGCAACTCATACCTATTCCCAGGGCTACTTTTAACAGTGGGCCTGTTCTGGACCACAGGGTGTTTTGCTCAGATGTAGAAAACCTGAGCCTGATATGGTGGTTCTGGCTAAATGCTGAAATGATCAGGACAAAAATCCTTCAACCAAGTGGTCCCTTCATAGAGAAGGGGGGCCCTCGGGTTTTTTTGTCTTTATTTTCGAGGTTTCATAAACCTTGCTGAATTTCCCCACACTACTTCCTATGCAGATTTTGTAGATATCTGTGAATCTTTGCATTTTCCAGCTCCAACTGGCAGCCTAGACTGCCTGCTGGAAAGCAGAGAGGGTGTGAAAATGGGTGGGCTTAGAGCAGCGGCTGGAGTATAACTCTGCTGTTGCTCCATTGAAGCCGGCAGAACTGTATCAATTTAAGGCTAGATTTGGCTTATAATTGAATTTTGTATGTCTTTAGAGCCAACACTGTGCATGGCATAGGAAGCAAAACATAGTACAGTTACTGCTTTTCCTCTCAATCTATTTCTTGTTCTTCGAGCATTACGAGGTAATAAAACGCCTGTGCATACGTGCCTGCACATACATACACACTTGCACACACAAATCCTTTCCTTTTGAAATTTTCATTGCGATTTTGTAGACTCCGGAGATCTGGATAGTTCAGGTGAAGCTTCAGGGAAGTATCTGAAGGTTTAGACGCTTATCTTAACCAGCTTTGAACTCGGATCTCCGCTGTGGCTCAGGGACATTTCTCCACACAGGAAGCCTGTTTCGGGGGCAGCGTCCGTGCGGGGAGCAGACTCCCGGCGCAGAGCTGTGGCTGTGCAGCATCCTTTACTTCGGGGTAGAAAGCTCGCCATATGGCTGCTTTGTTTCCAGTAGCTATAATGTAATTGAATCAATTGCCCTCACATGATATGGGTGTACTAAATGAACATACATCATTTATTTCTGGGTTTTGAGGCTTGTAAGGAGTGGAGGGCAAGGCCCCTGAGGATAAATCAGTCTAGTTTGTCTTCAAGAAAAATGGGTTGAAATCTGACCTGTGGTGCAGGCACAAATCAATTCAGTGGTTCTGACAGTCCCACGTGGATACTTTCCTCATTTGGAAATTGTCCTCTGATGAAGGTTGCTGTCAGTCTTTACACGGCTAGGCTACAAAAAGCAGATATCTTCTGAAGTGAAGGTCATCAGTAAATAACATGCGAAATTTAAATACAGCTAACCTAAGCTAGGGAAAGGGATAGCAGTAATTCTTATGACACTGTCAGAAAGTAAATCATGAGGTGGGAGAAGGGAGAAGAAGTCAGGGGGCTTTGCAAGATGCTGAGACCTCCAGCAGCTGAGAGCTGCCATAAGGCAGTGGGATTTGCCTGTCTCCCACTTACCCCCTTGCAGCAGGAGCTGGGTAAGGCCAGTGCCTAAATTTACTGTGCCCTAGTTTTCCCAGTCCTCTCTGCTGCTTCATCTGAGCACCACTCAGGCAGATAACTAGGGTGGGTGTTTTTTTGTCTGCTCTGCACCAGCTCTGTACCAAGAACTGGGGCTAAAAACATTGCTCCTCATCTCTCTGGCCAGGCATAGATACTGCTAGCTACTTTGTGTCTGATTCAATATACGCAAATCTTTCCCAGCAAAACCAAAGTGGGCTTAGCTTCACTGCTTTTCTTTTCATTATAAAACCAAAATTTAGACCTACAGGAAAACAAGGCCAAATCCCAAGAAAAGATAGGCCAGCTTTTGGAGGGTGGAGAAATAAACTGTCTAAAAGTGTCTTATGTAAGCTAACCACCTGGGCTTCCAGCTTTACGCAGCTCGGGATGAGTTCCTTCCTGAAGGTGAGTTTTTATTGGAGTAGGACAATGTGTCTTCTGGCAGTGCCTGTCTCTTTCTGTTTAGAATCGATCCTGGATAGCTGGCTTCACAGAGTGCCAACTAACCAGTTGGGTTAGTTGCATATATCTTGTGGTTGCTGATAAAGGAGTTATTCTTTGAAGACAAAGCCTGGCTTTGTGGGATTTTTGTTCTGAAGTTGAAGAAAGTAATCTGGACTTGGACTAAATCCCCCTCCTCCTTTATTAGCGTTTTGGGGACTCCAAATTTGGAGTGCACCATTTTAGAGCTGGAGACCATTTATTAGCAATTTGTCACCTTGTCAGAGAGTTTGGAAAGTGTTTTTCATACCTTTCTGCTATTTTTGTTCTGTGCAAGATTGTTTCCTTCAGTCTGTCTCCCGAAGCAGAAACTGAAAATCTGGCCTTTCAGAGCTATTAATGAGTCCATCCTTCCTTTTAATTTATTGATGTACTTGCTTTCCCATATGATATCTTGTAAAAATACATCTCATTTTTCTCAACTCTTCTATCAACTTCTGTGTCTAAATAAATGTCTTTGATGTCTTCCTTCCTTCCTGCCCTGGTTAATTCCTTTCAGACCTTTGGGTTTTGTAGCTCCCCAGCAGCATGGGCAAATAGCAGTGCGGCACAGAAGCCCTTACAGGGAGAAAGTTGAAGGTCATTGCAGAGAGGAGACAGCATTTCTGGAGAGATGGTATTGAAACACAAGTATTGAGCACAGGTGATAATATAAAGGTACAGAACAGGAGAAGACAGAAACAGGGGAAGGCAGAGCCAGCCCTTGTTCAAATTGGTGGGAGGCTAAATTGTGATGTCATTCAGTATGCCAGGCCGAGCTAATATTGGTAGCATAGCCTCTTCATTGTGCTTTCTTGGTAAATCTATGCCTTCATACCATTCCTTACTTTTCCATTTCTCTATTTCAGTTTCCACTAAATTGATTTTTTTTTTCTATTTCTGCTCCTTGGAAACTTAATTCTCTGCCACCTAATACCCTCTTAGTGCAATCCCTGTACAGACACATTAGGTCAAAGTGGAATTATATAGAAGTAAGACATAAAACCTGTATCAAAAATTTTCCGTTCTAACTAGTTTGGGACAGCAAATGTGGATTTCAGGAAACAGAAAAGAAGTCCAGCACCAATTTGTGACAGCAAAAGGTGTGTTATTACTAAAAATTGCACCCCACAAAATTTTCTGGTTGTGTACAAAGAGGTGTTGTCATTTTTTTGACCAAAAGGCAGCATTTTCCTTTGAAACACCCTCCCTTTCCTTCATCTCTACTGTCCTGTTTTTTGACCAGAGTAGCTCAGGCTGTGTCTCCTGTAATGGACAGCAAACCCATCCTAATTCTTGCTTCAAGTGTCATTGCTCACAGTCACTTATTTGAAGCTGCACTCTAATTCATCTTCTCTCATTTGTTCTCTACCTATTGGTAAGGAGTACAACAAGGGATGGCTGCTTTCCCCTGAACAAGCCAATAATATTTCTTTAAACCCAGGATCACATGGCTTTAAAAGCCTTTTCTGGTCAGGGAATAGCAATGTGTAACAGGGGGTTGACTGCAGACTCACAATGTGGATTTCGGTCAGAGGGGCAAAATAAAAAGATGAATTAGTTGCTTTTTTGGGGACCTGAGTGTTAATTGGCTTCCTAATAAAATCATCTAGTTAAACTCTCTGCTCAGTGGTATAGCACTGCAGTGAAGGAATTTTTGAAGGCACCCTGCTAAGTTGATTGTGCTTCTAGATAATTAATTGAAATGAGGAAAATAACACATGCAAAAAAAAAAAAAAAGAGGAAATCACAGATTTTCAGCTGTTCTTCATCACATAAAGTTGCAAAGATTGACTCACCTGATAGGAAAGTGAGTATCCTGCTGAACAAAGTGTTTGTCTCGAGCAATGGGTATGGCAACAGGTTCCTTTGGAAAGCCCCACGTTGCTAAAGATGCAAAGAGGAACTTTAGAATGGTTAAAATACTTTGAAGAAGTATGTAATGGTTTTATGAACATTTTAGTGGTTTTGTACACATTTTATGTGGTTTTACAGACATTCTAAAATTTTGGATAGGTAGTTTTAAAACAAAACAAAAATGGTTTCCATTCTCCCTTTTTCATTTCTTGTTGCTCATGTGTGTCTTATGCCTTCCTGTATAGCACTCCTCTTGATGTATATCATCCCAGGATGATTTAGCTTGCTGTGTAGTTGTTTTCCAAGTGTTTTTGTTTATACTGTTTGTAATCCTGTGCTGGAAACTCTTGCCATACTTGGTTATATTCTAATATCGATTTTGTTTCCTTTTCTTGTGCTCTTAGTTACAAATTACACCTTTCTTTTTGCTTGGAATGTTAAGGGGTAATTGACTACTGGATGAATAGAGTGCACCCATAAGCTAGGGCTTGATTTAATCCCCTTAGCGCCCAAGATTTCAGAGCATGCGTTACAACACCCCCCAGAAATAAAGGTGATGGACATTTTTCCTGGATGTCAGAGAACTGCGCCTCTGGGTACCCCACTTGGTCTTGAGCACCTGTTCTTGCTGAGGCACAGAGTTAAACCCCAGTTTCTGTCATAGCAAATGTCAGTGGATTTCTGTGGCTGTCAACGGAGAGCAAGCTGTTTGTTTGCAACCCCTCTAAGAAGTGAGATCTACAAATTGCAGGCTCTTTAGGGAATGTGACTCTGTATCTGTGCAGGGCTTGGTATTCTTTGTAAAGAAGAGGGACGGGAGGAAGGTTTGATAAAAGATGCTCACGTGTATGTAAAACAGTGACATGGGATCAGCAGGAAAAAAACATGGATCCTATTATAGCTGAATTATCCTCTGAAGTCCCTTCTCCTGAAGATAACTGAGCTTGCTTTTATGCCAATGAACTCGCTGTGAGCTTGGCACTGCAAATGGTGCACTTGCAAATATTTTGTCTGCTTCCAGCCTTTACTATGAGATGGGTAACAAGTAGATTAAGCGTGTCCTGCAGTGGACTTGACCAGATATGTGGTGATATGTCTCTGAACCTGAGCTTCCAGTTAGGCTCAGCTGCAATGGCAGGAATTATCTGGGGCATCCATTTCCGTGGCTTCTGCACGGTCAGGCATAGTGTGGCAATGAGAAGACCATGAACAGCACAGCTTGCAAGGACTTGTTGCTGATACCCCTTTCATTCCTGAGGTCTGACAAACTCCTAAAAACCTCACATCATGTGCATTTCTCTTCATAGCTTTTTGGCTATTGTAACCACACAGCACTGAACCTTCAGCTACTAGTGCCATAATTACCTCCATCTCCTCCTGCTGCTGCAAATGAACAGAGGGGAAAAGTTCATTAATCAATTATGTGAATTTTGGAAAGAGCCAGAGCACTGATAGTCTCCTGTTTCCCAGAGATTCGAAATATGCCTCCTTCCTTCGGAAGCAGATGCAGCCACAGCCGAAACAGGGAGTGAGGAGTAAAGGGAGGGGGAGAGCGGAGGGGGTACACACTTGACCTGGCAGCTTGCAAAATGCTGGCACAGAGAAAGGCCAGAAACTTCCCCTATCTGCAAATGTATTTATCTCACAAAAAGTCTGGTGTGTGGATCTGTGGATGAGAGAGTAAGAGCTTCGGAAATAAAACATCTCTGAAGAGCTTTCTTCTAGTTACACATGGTGACCTGCTTTCAGAACTGGTTTTATGCATTTTGCCTGTCAAACTCTCTTGAGCTTTGCAGTTTGGGAAGTTAAGCTTGTATTACTGGTTCTGTGAGTGCTTTATACAACTGTTTCCCAGACTGTTTCTCTCCTCCCAGCTACTCCCTCCACTGTTTGGCTTCAACGTCATGTTCCTACCATTCCCTTGGTGGCCACCGTTGTGGTCCAGCCTTGTGAGCAGAACCAACACCTTCTTGTAATGTCCTAGCCTGCTCATGGGGCTCCCGCAGCATCCCAAGGATGTGTTTGCTGTAGAGGGTTGCAGGGAGAAGGTGTGGGAAGAATATGGCAAAACTGCAGCTAAAAATGCAAAAGAGCAATGTTGTTGAAGAAGATAGCGAGAACTAGGATACTTACTTAGCTCCATTTAAGAACCACATGCTAATGTACTTCAGTGGGATTTCTGCTTGTGGAGTAATTTTCAAGGCCACAGTGCAATACACACTGTTACTAGAGGCAGTAACAAGTGCCTTTATCAATGGTAGCAGCAACAAACCAAATTAAAACACAGTCATTACTACTTAGTCCAAGTTTTAATGCAACAAAACATTAAGCATGTGCTTAAGCTCCATAGGGCTTCAGCCAGTGCTGAGAATAGGCACGTTTAAGTGATTTGTTGAATTGATGGGGATAACAGGTACCTGATGGCTCTGCAGATACCAGGCTTGGTATTTTGTCTCTCACTAAGTTTCTCTAGAGTCCAAATCCCTTTTATGTTACATACAAAAAAAAAAAAAAAAAAGTCATTAGGCTGTACAGAACATTAGAAAGAAACTGTAGCAATATTCTCTTTTGTCATTAAATCACTTTTTTATTGTTATTGAAATAGGAAGAAATACAGTGCACTATAATCTGACAAAATGTTGCATGATTTATCTCGTTATATGGACTAGGAAACAAACTTCAAATCTAAGTTTTATTTTTATAATTTTTAATCTCTCTTCTTTCATAAGTTTTTCTTCTATTTGTAGAACAATGTGGGAGAATGCGAGTAACTAATTTAAAATGTTATAAATATGCACAGACATTAACTGGGAGACTTTGTAGGAAAAGGGATAAAATATCAACCTTATATTTCAGACAGTACAGTAGTCAGTTCAGATAGGGTTTGGGTTATATTTTTTATTTACAATTCTTCAAATGTTTTATTGTCTCTGTGTTAAACAGACCACTACATCTTTAATACTGCATTATCTGCCCTATAAAAAGAAATCCCCTTTAACAGTTAAGAAAATATTTAAACAGGTTTTTTTTCTGTAAAAGAACTGAAACATGATGTACAATGTACAAGTTAATCTTCTGCTGATGTATACATGGAGGTCCAAATAAGAATAAGTGAAAAGTGCTTCTTCTCATCTTTTGCTTTCAGATTTTAGGCCATCATTTTATGGATGGTTTGGGAATTCAGACAGATTTAGCTACATGACTTTATTTGCAGAGTCATGGCCTTACCAAGTGGTAGCTACTTGTCCTTACTTTTACAGAAAAATATAGGTTTGTTAGACCTAAACATGAAGACTAGCTTCTCATGCTGAAAGTCGTAAGCAGAAGCTTTTGAAGTTGGCGAGGGTGGGATCCTTACCCAAAGCCTGCGGTGAGACAAGAGAGCTCTTTGAGTTCAGCTATTCCTGGAGGAAGAGGAGCTGTTTGCATCCCCTGGGAAGCAGAGGAGTCTGAATGGGAGTGGGACAGAAAGGCAGAACTTAATTTTTTCCATGTGAAATCTATTGTCAGTAGTGTCTTGCCTTAGGGACAACATGGTAGAAATGTATTTTTCGAGGTGGCTTAGTCCTAGTTTTTAAGATATTTAAGGTCTTTAAGTTAGCCTTGCTAAGGGTCTGAGATAAATGAAACATGGGACTTCTGGGAAGATTCCCAAGATATACTCTGACTGTTCAGTCAGCTTTACTTGTCTCCTTCAGAAATGAATGACTTCTACAAGTTGTATACAACCTCATCAGGGAGAGTGTTTTCCTGTTTTACCTGTTGTGTAACCATCTGTGTGTTACCTGACTTCCCTTCTCCTTGTCACACACATTACCTTTCTATGTAAAATAGCACAGTGCAGGAGTGGGTCAGAGGGAAGCACACACGGTAGCTGTTGGCTCTTTCCAGATTTCCACTACATTGATTTGACAGAGGATCCCACATCAGCTTGCAGTGACCATGATCAGGTATTTAAAAGAAGTGCTTGCTGTGCAAGTCACAGGACCTCAGCAAGACAGGCTTACAGGGAAAAAGTTAGTCTGGAAATAAATTGCAGCTTTGTGAAATTTGATCTAGGAAGGTGGACAGCGAGAGAGAGTGGAGGTTTTGACATAACCTGGAGGTTTCTAAAGAACCAGGAGTATCCTCTGAGTAAAACCTGCCTGTGCATTTGCATTTTGACTTCTGTGCTTTCCTAGTTTGGTGTAAATCAGGTGTAGCTTTACCTAGGGAAGAGAAGAAGGGAAAGTCATAGAAAGGGGTGAATTATGAGAACTTCAGGCCCGTTACTTGCCCACCGTCTCCTGCAACAGCAGTCGTGCATGTATGGGGAGAGGCTTCTCACTGCTGTTTGATCCCAGGCGTGGGCAGCCAGAGACAGGCTGTGCAGCTGCACAGCAGCCAAGCGAGGGGTCATTCTCCCTCTTCACATCCTGCATCCCACTCCATGGTCTGTGAGATGACCCAGCAGAGTGGTGGCTGGTGGAAGAAAGGGATTTCCACATTCTCGTCCAAGTTGCACCCACTCCTGTAAACAACCATTGTCCAAACAGAATTAAAGTTCTAGAATGTATTACGGAGTCCAAGAGTTTCTGTGGAATCACCCTTCTCTGAAGAACTGCACAAGCTATTTGTGTTCTTGAAGATTTGGTGCTCAACATACTTTGCACAGCAGTGTGGAAAAGGCAGGGGACTCGCCGGGAGGGAACAGAGAAGTAACTGTCATGCAGCAAGGAAGAGACTTGACAGATCTGTGCTGATGTTTTGTATTTATAAGCCATGTTGTGACTGATGAGCTCTACAATAAAATCTCTACTGACTGCAGAGGCTGCAGAAATGACCCTTTTATGTTAGGGGGAGGCAATATAAACGAAAGAGGGAGGGGGACAAGGGACAAATCACATTTCTCAGCTTCTCATCTGAGCAGTGTCTTGGTACACGCTTACAAAGGAAAAAGCTCTCCACCACTCAGCTCTGCACTGGATCACTGTGGCACAGAGTGAGGGTGACCAACATGGGAAGAGCCATTCAACATTTCACAGCCTCAGGGAGTTCCTCTGCATGCCATTTTGCAGGTATGGCCAGGGAGGAGAGGGGAGGTGGGATTAGAGGTGAGTTTAGTCCCATTTCCAGCAAGCTGCAAGGACCTCAGCTGGCCTCTACCATTTGTGTCGTGATGGGCTTTAAACTGGGGAATAGCTTTGGGATCCCACTTCACACCATCAGCATCAACAGTTCCCTGCTTACAGAGGCATTTGTGAGAGAAATTAAATTTGTGTTTGTGCAAGCAAGTGACAGAGGGGGAGATCTTACTGCCCTGCTGGAGAAGTCATCCTAACCTACACCCTAACCTACCATCCTGCAGCATCGTCCTAACCAGCTGATGGACACCCAAACACGGGGATAGTTTTGAGAACAAGGTAGCTGGGATTCAGGGAGGCATCCTGAAGCACCAGTGCAAGAGCAGCAGTCCCAGTTCCTCTAAGCAGTTTATCTGTTTCCAAGTCACTACCCTGGAGGTGACAACCCCTTTCCCCTGACTCCAGGGCAGAGCTAAGTTACACTAATGCCTCTGGCCTGCCATCAGAAGGTAAAGAGCTGTGTCAACGCAGAAAATGTTATTTGCTGACAGTTTGTTAGAGACAAAGGAGATACAGGCAGGAGCAAGAATAAATATAGAAGTTCTCAAGTAAAAAATGGGAGAAAAGAGAGAAGATTGATTGTTTAAGTCACAAAAGACAGAAAAATGAAGGGAAAAGTAAAAAGACTATTAAATCGAATATGCCTGCCCTTTAGAATAGCATTGATAAAGGCTGGAGGTGTGTAGTGTAAAGGTTGAGACATATCTAACCGAGGGTCGCATCTGATGAAACGATAATTTATGGTTAGAGAATAAAATAGACCATTTGGATGATGTGGGTATCATTTCTAGACTATCAAGTGTTAGGAGGCTGGAGGGAACGCACATCACTAGACACGTGAAGCAGGTGTCTGACGACCATCCAGCTATGAAAGAGGAAAAAAAACCCCACTCCTGTTTATTACTTTGCTTGCTTCCTTATCCTCTCCTGCTTTGCTGTAGGGAAATCAAATGCAAAACTAAGCAATACAATATACATTCTGTGTTCCCCATTACAACTGGCAACATGAGAAACAATACCTTAATGATGTCTAAGATTTTTAATGAAGATGCTTGTTAGGCTTCACAGTATAAATGCAAAAAAAATTTTGAGGTGTTTGTTCTCCAACCATAGCCAGGTCAGGCTGGGGCAGAGAAGGGTGAGCAGAGGTAAAAAAAAAAAAAACAACAGTGAGAAAAACCTGGATAGTGACCAAACTAATCAAGAAAACCATGATTATGCTGAATGAGCAGACTTCTTTATATAGATATATTAATACTGTAAATTATGTCAGCCAGCATGGTGGCCCAGCCACTTAGTGGCTGCATCCGTTTCTTTTCTATCAGCTGCGGAATCAAATCTAGTCATTAGGAAACAGACGCATGCACTCTCATCTCCAGAGTGCATCGTACTGATTAATGGGAGCCCACAAAAAGTACCTTGATCATTGCCTCATTCTCTCCCAGTTCCCTAATTCTGCCCCATTTTTTGCCTGTCAATGACCAACTCTGTGTATACCTGGTCTTTGAATTATATGAAGCTTTTTCTTGAATTGTATTTCTTCACTGAAATGTTCTATGCGAGTGTCTGTTCCCCTCACCTCATCAAACAGGGAGAAAAACACCAACCCCAGAGTATAATTTACAGAGAGATACTGTTGAATCCTTCATCAGACTCTTTTGCTTGAAGCCTGTAATTGTTTTCTGCAGAAAGCCAAACAGAATTTGCTTGCTCTAGAGAGCATTCTGTTGTAAAAAAATTGAATCAGACTTCTGCACTCAATAACAGGAATAGCTTTCTTTACCTTATGTAGAAGTGATTTGTATTATGTATGTAATTACTATGAAATTGTGTGTTTGTAATATGGGATATCATAGCCTTCAATGAGACGCTTTCGTTGCAGCTTTTCCAGGTTGTCTCAAGTGTTGTGGAGAAGGTGGTAAGCACAACAATCTTTTACCCAGTGCCCCAGCATCACTGAAGGAAACAGAGTGTAATTAAATGAAAATGTGTACCCCCCCTTGCTGTAACATGGGGGTGATGTTGAGGACTCTGCAACTTTCTTGTTTTTACAGACTCACGAGCGAAAGATCAATGTATGTGAAAAAATGTGACCTAGTGAATTAGACTTGCTGCTTATGTCCAGATAGACCAATGATTACCTATGTGGCAACATTTGTGAGCATGTCCACCACTGTAAAATGGTGCTGATGGTTGCTCACCCTCATACATCTCTGAGAAGGACAGGGAAACACTCTGTCCTCTCTGAGTGTTTGGTATTATGGATAAAAGCAGTGGCTCTGCACTCCTGCGTAGTGGTTTCCTCCGTCAGGCCTTCTGCAGTAGACGATGTTATTCGTAACATCTCGCTGTCCGACCAGCACTTCACTCAAGAGTGCTGTAGCTCAACATTGCACATGGACACCCTTCTGCATTGAGGAATTAAGGCTTTGCTGCCCTTTGTACCTGTTTTCATCCCGAGAAGCAGAAGTGTGTATAAGTACAAAACTGTATTATTGTGCGTATGTGTGCTTGCCTGTGTGTCTGAGAGAGATGATGATGATGATGACGATGATGACGATGATGATGAGTGCACCCTTCTTCCTTGAATTGCTCTAGGGATTTTCTGCATGATGTGGTGAAGTGACTGTGAACTTCCATATTTCAGAGTTGGGATTTACATGGTTTTACTTGTTAGTCCTCTGGGTTTTCTTTTCTCTTTTCGTCACACAGTGGACTCTTTCTTTTCTGTTCTTCCTGCTGACTTCCAAATAGCAGGGCTTATAGCCAGAAATTCCTGAAAGCTGACTTGAGCCTTCCTGATCTAGCCCAAAAAACTAATGTATTGGCTGAGTTCACTGCTAAGTTATATTTTTTTGCCATCCTTTGGGGCCTTGAAGTAAGCTGGCTTCCTGACACAGTATATTTCTCCTAGCAGTGGAACTTCTTATTTGGTCTTGGGTTTGACTGATTTTCTGTGATGGAGATTTGTTGCAGGAAAAACCATAGCTTCCTGGGTTTTATGAAGTGGGGCCAGTTTCACTGAAAATATCTCCCAAAGGAAATTATTCTCTTCTTCCTGAATTCTTTCTGTCTGCTATGAATCGTTCACCTCCAGAAAGCCATTGTTCCAAATTTTGGAAATTTCTGCGTCTTTCAAGTGACTTCACTGTATTGGAAGCAGCAACATCCCTTACCTCACTCTAGGACTTACCCTGTGAAGTTCCTGGCGGCTTCCTGCCGTGGTGTCATTGTCGTTCTGTCACAAGGGAATTCTCAGCAGCAGTCTTATCCTGCTTTGCCTTAGTATGTGCTTGCCAGTACGAGCTGGTTTTGTGTCCCAGGGAAATAGTGCAAGACCTTCAGAGAAAAGAGGAACCTGCTAAAGTCATGCTACCAATGTCAGCAGATTATTTTTCCAAATAAAGAAAAAAGAAAAAAAAAACCACAAAACCACCCTGCAGAAACCGCAAGCCAGTCAACTCTCTGAATTGTGTGAGAAAGAGGACTACCTTTTCAGAGGAGAACAGAGTAACACCCTGATTACTACTTGCAGCTTCTTTCAGCATGGGAGGAAACTGTTGCTTGTAGTTCAATCATAATGATGATTGGAAAACATACATTACAGTTTCAGCCCTTTTGTGACGGTAAGCTTGTGACTGTATCATGTCTCCTGATGATATGAGCCAGGCACCATGCAGCTCCCTTCATATGAACTGCTCTGAGCTCAGCCTGTTTCAGTTATATCGTCCTTGAACTTCTTTACCACTTTCAATACTGGCAGACACCTTTTGCTTCTCAAATCTCTGTCCTCCTTCAGCCTTTTCCCTCCATATGCCTATCTTTCTCTCCGTTCCTGCTCTTGTCCTGTGGCAGTCCTTACCTCTTGCTTTTCATTGGTATTGCAACAGCCCTGCTCTCACATTCACTTCGATGTCATCCCTGCATCAGCGCATCTCTATGGCAATGCATTTCAAATTACTTTCTCACCTCTGACTGCCTCCCTAGTGTCTGCCTTTCCAGATACCATTGCCAGCCACTTAAATTCATTGTGGCAAAAAATGTATTCCCTTTTCATGTTCTTCTTTCCATGCTCCTCAGATGCATTACCTTGATTTTCCCCTCTCTTCAACTCTGCACCTTCAGGCCACTGCTAAATTCTAATCCTCGTTCCTTTATAACTAAAATTTGTCTTTCTGCTCCCCAGTTCCCAAACCCACTGTATCAGTTTGGCATTGCTCAGGGGAAAGTTTTGTTTAAGCAATATTTCCTGCTAGGAATGTGGAACACAACTGTTTGGGTTTGACTTTTGTGGGACCCCAGAATGAATCTTCAGTCTACTAGTAGAGGAAAATTTTAATTAAAAAAAAAAATGTCACTTGAACACTAAGTAGATTTAATCCAGCATTAGGCAGAGAACCCCACAACGTAATTTTAGAGTTCTGTTTTGTAACATAGGGTGTTATAACAGATATGGCCCAATTCCCAGTATTAGCTGCACCGCAGATGGATGCACCATAAGAAAGCATGGGGAAGTTGCATTTTCTCATTCAGACTAGCTCGGTTTGAACTATGCCCTAAGGCCCTAGTTCTTACTCCAGCAGATGTGTAGGTCACTGCCAAATAGCTCTGGGTTTGGTTGCTTGTTGCATTGTGCCATATGTCAGCTGCTGTGCCTGCGCAAAAGCTGATGCAAGCTTTCGCTCTCTCTTAATGCCTCTGAGGTAATTCTCCCCTTATGTGAACTATGTTGGGTTGCAATTTCACTGTTGAGCTTTGCAAAACTGAGCTGTAAAAAAAAAAAAGAAGGTGGTAGCTGAGTCAAATGGGAAGTAGTGAACGGCGAGCAAAGCTGCACTGTCTCCTATTATGTCCTGATGCAGATGAACATCTTCGAGACTGCTGTAGAAAGAGGAATGAAAGTAAAGTCCAGCGATTGTGTTAAGGGCCAGCAGCGCAGCATGCCTGTGGATGCTGCACTGAGCTCCCCAGAGAGACACGTCTCCGAGCAAACACCTCCGCTCTGTAATTTTAAGGTCTGTTGTCTGATTTTAGGATGGGGTTTGAGGCAGAGTATGAGGCAGGGTTTGCTGGTGAACAGGTGAAGAGTGGGAACTGCGATGTGCTTGGCTCTGAAAGGGACTTGGATGTTACTGGGGCTGGGAGATGTGAGGATGAGCGAAAAGCAGCAGCGCATGGAGTAGTTGCTGGGTGGGAAACAGACTTCGTTAGGAGAAGGCAAGCCTCACTCTGCTAATGCATTAGCTGTGCATTGTTGTAGACTTCGGGAGACTCAAAAAGAAAACACGTTCTAAAGCTGTGCCTGCGCTCTTCACATGCAATTTGCATTTTCTTTCAGGGGACCTTTTTGGGTCTATTTTCCTCCACTGCCAAAAGCGGGGTTTATTTCCCCCATGACATTTTTTGAATCCCTCAAGCCCAGCAGCAGCCACGAGATCACAGTTGTCCTGCAATCCACTGATGCAAAAGCAGTGACCTGCGCGGCTGTGTGCCCCACAGTACCTGCACCCCAAAGAGGCCACCTCCTGCTCCCACTTATGCAGCTCTGGCACGCATGCTTTGGAGAAACATGATAACCTACTTCCTTAAACTACACCAGCTCTCTCTCTTACAACTGCAGCCATTAAGCATGTTTTTCTTCTTGCAGCCTGAAATGAGTCCTCCACCTCCTGCAGACTGCTTCTTGAGTAGAGCTACAAGTCTTCATCCATTAATGCAGATTTATTATCTGGATTCGTCTACAGGTTTCAAAAGCCTGATGGTAAACTCACTTTTCCTCTCTCCTGCCCACACAGCTAGGTGCTCCTAGAGAGGGAAAAATTTAGATTGGCAACTGCTCTACTGAGATGCTTCCTATTATTTTGCTTATCTTCCTGTAAGTGTGTTCAGAGTAAATGTTTAGTACGCTGCAGATAATGTAGTTACCGATAATGGATCCTTGCTTCTAGGGGACGTGCAGTGATTTACCTTCATTGAATTAAAGCTGAACAGGTGTTTCCAGCTCACTTCCGAATCAGAAGGTGAGCAGGTGCCACTAAGTTGCATCTGGCAGAGGGAGCAAACAAACCTAGGCCAGAGAATTGTTGAATGAGATGATTTTTAATTTGGTGCACAACCTAAGCAACTAGAAGCAGCTTTCCAAGGGTTCTGCTGCACACCCCTTTCCTACCTATTTGAGAAACAGTGACAGAGGGACACTGTCATAAATCAGTATCTGGATTAGAGAGCATTGTGAATGTTGTCTCTGATACTTAAGGCATTTTCTCTGTCTTTGACAGGGAGCCGTGTGTGTAGATATGCTCCAAAGTGTGTTTCCTCATTTTGGAAAGGCTGAGGAGGGGAAGATGCTGGGGCTGAGAAGGGGGAAGTTTATGGTACACTGCAGCCATTCCACAAATTGGTGGCTGTGGGTCTGCTTCTGCATTGAAAACTGCCTCCTGTAAGAACGAAACTTCGTGGCAGAAACAGAGGGTTTTTCTTAGGAATGCTCTGACACTACATCGCAGTTTATCAGTGGAGACCTGCTGGTTTCAGGGCTAGATCTGAAATGAGACCAGTGTTTCTTCCTTAGAAGAATACTTCGGGCCACTACTTCGGTAATGGTCAGAGTGTCTGTATCTGGCCCTGCGTATTTGGCTAAAATCAGTGTTTTTGAAATCACGGATTAAGTCCTCTCCCTGCTGCACGTAAAAGTGTCTTTGACTAAGACATTTTCAACCAAACGGTGCTCAGCCAGGGCAGTAAATCACACAAACAATGTTAATCACCTTTTGGTCATGTTTAATGGCCTTAAATTGCCTTAGAAATTGCTTCACCTAATTTAATTCACTGGGGCTCTACAAGGGGTCCAGCTGCAAATAACCACTCTCAGAATCAAGGCTGAATTACTGCAAATACCTCAGTAAAGGTAAGAAGGTAGATCCTCAGATCATATAAATTGGTGCAGCCCTGCTGATGTCTGTGATGTTACGGTGATTGATACCAGCAGAGCCATAATACAGCTAAAGTAAATGGTCTGCAGTTTTAAATGCATGCTGCTAATGGGTCCCATGGTAAATCAACGGCTGGCTTGTTAATTTCTCTTTAAAATGGACTCAGAAGCTACATTAATGGGAAAAACCCTACAGCTTAGCAGTGCAGTGGCCAACACAGGCAGCACTGTTGCCAATATAGTTCACATTTACATTTAGATATAGGGTTTGATTTGTTACCATAGCAGATGCTTGTGCCAGTACGTGATAGGTCTAAGATAAAGCCTGACCAGCCCAGCTGCTGCTCTCGTTGACCCAAACTAAGGATATGACTTTCTATGATTGGGATATTACATGTACGTCTCCAGGCTCTCGAGAATGAAGGCCTGCAAGTAACTTGTTTCTATTTCTCAGCCATCTTAAAGTGAGTCAAGGAACAGATGGCATTGACTGCCCTTCCAGTGGAACTGACATGAGAGAAAGAGCTACTGAACCTGGATGGGAATGAGCTTCCTCACCCTGTCAGAGATTTCAGGAATTCCAGTATTTTTCCTATCTCCCACCAGGGATGAAAGGTCCTTTTAAAACTTGGATGAAAATCTCCAAAACAAAATGAAGATGGGGCCAAACTAAATATTTTACTTTAATAATGTTCAAAGAGTATATTTTGACTGTGACCTTTCTAAGCTGTTGCCTCTTTTTAGTACAAAAGGAACATGGGGGTTTTGCTTGTTTCGTTCAATTAGAAAATAAAACTTTTCACTTTAAAAATGTCAAAACAGCAATTCTTGATCACTGAAAGGTTCTTATGAATTTTCTTTAAAGCTGAGAGACTAGTTGAAAACAAACCTTTGTTATCAATCAATTTCAGTTTTGACAGATGATGACTTTTTTTTCTTTATTGTGGGTGGAAGGAGAAGTAAAATGTAGTCCAAAAATTCCTGACCACTTCTAGCGGTTTTTACATCAGTTCTGAAAACTTGCTGCCTTACATAGGTTTCAGCCCAGTTAAATGAGGCTGCACTGGGCAATGGATATGCGGAAAGTGCTTTTATTATTTTTTAGTTAATTTTTAAAGGAATGCTTTAATCTTTTTCTTTTTTTATATATATCAATGCCCAACATGATTTATAGAGCCTCTAAGTGATTTATATTCTGTTTGCATGATTTAGTGTCCTGAGTGAATGCAGTTTGGTTGAAAATGGCTTAATGAAAAATGGTTTCTTTATAGCATAGATGGAGCTTAATCCATGTTTTCAAAAATCATTCTGATTAAAGCCTTGTAAGGATCAGACTAAGGCACTGCCTGTTGCCAAGGTATCTGCTAGAAATGTGGTTCCCAGGGAAAAACCTAAACGCTTTACATCATGAAAGAAGAAAGAGTTACTTTCTGAAATATGGTGATGATGAGAAAACTTTATAGATTTTCAGATCAGATAGGAACACAGCAAGGTTTTAATGGGAAAGCAGGGAAATAAAACCAGCCTGATTAAAAAATGAAGAGAAACCCCAGAAAAGACCAGGTCACCTGCTATCTTATGCCAAGTAAGATCACTGCCTTTATCCTAGTTGTTCGAAGTCTGTGCATTTCGCCCTGAGGAGAGGATGTGGGGGTCCTGCCCAAAGATGGTTTCCTGCCCACAGCTTCTGGGCAGCTGTTCTTGGATGTGTGCTTCAAACTTTCAAATAGTTTTGGGTAAGGTTTTAGTGAAATGAGCTGCACTTAAGATGACTTTGTCAGGGGGTGGTGATTAACAACGCATTTTGTTTAAAAGTGCCTCATCTTCATTTAAGTGTTTGTTTACAACATTTCTCTACTAAATGCCACAAATATTGAATAGTTCCTTGAAGGTATTTGGGCTCCATGAAGTGAAATGGAGTAAGAGGATTTATAGTTTTCCTTCGGTTGGAGGCTGTTCTACCAGGCAGGCTGTTCAGGCCCACAATATACCCTACGCTCAGCAAAGGTTTTACTTTTTTCAGTGGTATAGGCCAAAGTTCGAGGAAAACCAAACAATTACAGTTCTTCAGCTGTGTCCACTGACAGCAGGTTTGTTACAGGGGCTTCAGCACAATGCAGCACCTGATGCTGGCACATTTTTGTGATCATCCTCCATGAGCAGCATTCCCTACCTGCTGGTTTTATTTTTGCACACCAGCTTCATGATGCAGGGAGGTTTCTTTTTTTTTTCATTGCGCTCAGGTCAAACACCCACACATGAATGTTATAAGCTTGCATCTGCTTTTCATACAGCCAATATAAGCTGTAACTCAACTGATCTCAAAAAAACCCACACATCTGCATATAGCATGACGTGAAAGTAGCAGAAATCTACTCTTAAAGGGATGCTGCAGAAAAGACTGTGTCAGGAAGCAAATCTTCCAGAACCTGACTCTCCAAAGCACAGGAGCATTATTCCCTGCTCCCATGGGCTGCCCTGCTACACAGCTTTGGCAAAGGCTTTGCAAACACAGTGGCCCTTCTAAGGCCACAGCAAAAACATTCTCTTTTTTCTGGACTTTCCTGGAGAGAAATACAAGACTCTTCTCTCTTCTCACACCAGTGGTGAGCCTCAGGGTCCACTGGACACGTCTCACTGGACATGGACATGTTAATCTGACTGTGTACGCCTTTAGAGCTGATCTGATCTGATCTGTACATATGTGTAAGCCAAGAGAGCCCCACGTTTCCAGATGTTTAGCAAACATTTCTGGGTGTCCAGAAACCACAGAAAAATGGCTTAAGTCCCCCAACTGCTTTAGCTCAGAATTTCCAGCTGGAAGAAAGAAAATGTAGCTGGGGAAACATGGGGGAATGGCACCTTCTCCTACCTCACAGTTATGCCATCCATGCAAAAGCATCCCCCCTCAGGTTTGTCAGTTACATCACTTGTAACCAGGGTGTGACCATGTGCCCGAAGAACCCAAGTAGCAAAACAGGAGTGAACCTGCCCAAACCCTGCTCATCCCTCTGCAAACAACATGCAATGCTTTTGAGGCATCTGTTGGGTGTCAGCTGCACGCTAACCCACTTACCTCAGATTTGTACTTCAGCTCCAGGTAATGAAGGGCATTCTTCTCCCTCCATGCACAGATTTCTGCTTCTGCAGTGGTTCGGAGAAGGGGCTGCACTGCCAGCTGCAGAGGGGTAACACTCTGCCTCTCATTCCTGCCGCTTTTCCAACCGGTATCTTGCTCCCTCAGCTGTAAATCAAAGCAGTTCTGCTGAAGAAGAGTAATGTGCAGTAGGTAGTAGGACTAGACCAAGACTTCATGATTATTATTTTTTCACATCCTTGTACCTTATTTTTTCACTTGCACCTCTGCAAAGTGCTTCAGAGTGGAGCTTTCAGAAACCCTGCTAAGTAGGTGCATTTAATGTTGTGGTGGTGTGAATGATTACACAGGGTGTAAGTGCTAGAGAGGCTGGGACTTCTGTTTACGCTTATTTTACGTGGTTTTCTGTTGTTACACCGTCTTACCCTTCAGCAACTGCATTTGGGTGATTCTTGGTGCACATGAAGGGAAACTCAAAGTCAGATAATAGAAATACATTGTCAGGTTAGACATCTGAGGCAGGTTTGTGTGGTCAGGGGAGGAGGACAGTCAGGCAGAAAGGTGAATTTTCCATAGGTAACTGGAATAAGCAACAAATAGAAGGGATTAAGTGTGAAAGAGGGCATTGTCTCATAAGCTGGCTAGTGAAACAGTGACTAACCCATAGCAAAAATGTAAAGACATTTTCTCTTAGCATGCAATTTATAGGCCCCAATCTCTGAGTATATGTTTAGATGCTGTCCTCAGTAAGTATAAAGGCACCTGCCTCAGTGCTGTCCTGAGGAGCGGCTTAGGTGATGAAGCAAACGGTGAGATTATTTTTCCTGAGGCAGCAGAACTTTCATTCACTTTTCACCTTCTTTTTCAACAGCCTGTTTATTTTCATTGAGCGCTGGCTTGAATTCTTGTGTTTTGGCAATAACAGACTTGACCGTTACTCGTTCCTCGGGTTGTTCTCCCCCACCACTGCCACCTCTGAAGCTAAGTCTGTTTTTTGTACTTTCTATGTTTGGAAATGGGGGAGTGGAGGAGCTGCTGACAGAGGTAGCCAGTGATGGTTACTAAATGTGTTTGCTTGGTTGAAAGTAAGGAAGCATACAACAAATGATAAAGAGAACAAAATGGATTATTTGTTATTCCTGGGGGTATTCTGCACTTAAAGCGATGCCCCAGAAACCCAGCTGGAATGTTAAATGAAAGCCAAAAGACCCCCACAAGCATGTCAGCAGAGAAAAGCTCCTCACAGTGAGGGCCTTTGAAAATTAGAACTGAAAAATAATATTCTATAAAAAGAAAAATTCTTCTAAGACAACAGAAAACAAGGAAATTAAAAGCGCAATAGGGACTGACCACAGTACTTAGGCTGTGCAGGGTATGTCAAGCAAAATGTTGTTAACATAAATCCCTGACTTTTTTCCCTGTATAAATACTCATGCACACACTTTATTCGGAGTGGCCTTAAGTTTGCCTTGAGATTACCAACCGAGTCTTTAAATTAGCACAGGGTTGCTCACACCACCATGCACCATCCTTATGGCCCTCCAGAAAAGTGCTCTCTGCATAGAGAAAAGGAAGCGTGGGTGCTTTCTATCATCTCCCTCTCTTTCTTCCCCCAAAATATAAAGAAGTCTAAGAAAACATTAGGGAGGAACAGGTGCCACTCAGGATTCTGCAAAATTATATCAGAGGGTATTTTTCCTCTATTTTTGAGGTTACCTTGTCCCTCTCCTCCTCTTCCTCCTTCATCCCAGGTGATCCACATTGTCCTACGTGGCAGAGCACTGTGTTTAGTAAAGTGTCATCTTGCTGTGTTGATTTAAACGCCAGCGAGGCTCTGCCCCATTAAATTCAGCAAGGATTCGTCAGTAAGATACAAAGGACACGGCTCTTTTCTTTATGGGCCAGCGGGTCAGCGGGACCTTAACACAAAGCTGAGGAATGACAGACCTGAAAAGTTATTCTTAAAGTAGACATAGCATTAACTGGAGTGGTACTGACATTATCTTGCTGATTTGCCCCAAACCCCCTCTGTGTATGAGAAAATGAACCATCTTTGTGTTTGCTCAGTCATAAGCCTTCTTGCTGAGATTGTTGATGATTTTACCAGATGACACCAATTCAGGTGTTGTGTCAGTGACCAGACATCTGGATTGGCCATAACAATCCCCAAGTGGTACAATTTGTCCCAGTGTCCTGAGGGAAGTCTTTGAACACAGTCTTGTACTGGGTTTTTCTTCTAGGCACAGGCTTTTTCTTATTTTTTTTCTCTCAAGCAGCCACAAAAACTATTTATGCATGTTCAGAGGATTGCACAGAATGATAGAAGGGAAACAAAACCCCTGTCCCAGCCCCAGTGTCAGGTCCCACAACTGGGAGTTAAAAGGAAGAAAGGGCATTCTTCCTGTTATATGATCTGGTGCCTCCCATCCATCCCTGATTAAAAAGAAAAAAAAATAAAAATCTGGTTAAACTATATTAGACTCTGTTCCATTAAAAATATCTATACGATGTGTTTGACTTTTAATTGAGAGAAAGTGAAAGGGTCCATGAGAGCCGCGTATCAACTGCCAATGACTGAATACAAAATGGGTGTCACATCTGCAGACAGGCAGATTCTTTTCAGGCAGAAGTGAAATTCGCTCACCAGATGCACCATAAGGATGATGACAGTGGATCAGGACAGATGCCTACCAAGCAGTGAACTGACACCATTGATCCATTTGGCAAGAGTCATGAACAAGGCTTCAAATTACAGGGACATTTTGCTATTGACCAAATCGGATCAGTTGATAAAGCATTTACAACGCCTGCTCTCCATTTGCAACCATCCGATGACTCATCTGGATCGCTAGAATTTTTAATGTAACAAATCCTTGTGTAGTTATGAACTCAGTGCCCTCAGTCTTAAATAAATGGGATGTGTGTGTTTTAATACCTTTAAAATAACGCTTTAGTAACTTAGACTGATTTGCAGATTTGCAAATTAATGCAGACATTCTGGATATAAAGACTGATAATCTGTCCTCTTTATCAAGGTTATTTCTAAGAGTCTAAACCAGGATATTAGGATTGTGCCATGTGAAAGACAGGATATCCCAGAACTATAATGACTCTTTGGAAATGAAATGAAGTGTATTTCAAACTATTTTTGTGCATCAGTTGAAATCTGTCCTGGAACTTGACATGGAAAACATACTGAACAGTAAAATACCTTCAGTAGTATAGAATTATGGTACCTATTCAACAACCTCCCAGTAGGTCTAAAAACAAGTTTTTAATCCACTTTTTAGTGTTTGGAACTGAGTTGTTTATACACATTTTTTGTTCATTACTTAAACTTCGCATGTCTTCATCTGCAGAACTTAGAAATTGATCAGAGTTTTTTAATAAAATAGGTAAGTATTTGGACAGTAGATGTCCCAGGGAGTGCTTAAAGAAAAGTTGTTGGTTATTCAGTGAAATGAATCAATACTCTACCAAATCATGAATCATGTAATGAATCAACACCTCAGCATGAGGTTAGGAGTATCCATATTCTACAAACCCCGCGGTGTGTTGTCTTTTGGAGCAGGCATAAAACCCATGAATAAGCTGACTATTAGTCATTAAAGAACCCCAGGGAACTTTAAGCATAGAGATCTTGTAACAGATGGTCTGGGCAAAATTCTAACTCATGTCTGACATTCATCTGCTGGTGTAAATCAGCATTGCTGCCTTGGTTTTGGTGATGCAGTAGAGATTTGCACCAAAAGGCTCCCTGACTCTGCTTGCCCAAACAGTCCTGTGTTCTTCTAATTGGATATGCTGTTCCTCTTCCCTTCCTCCACTGCAAACAGAAAGCAGCTTCCAGTGTCTACATTTATGGCTGATGGGAATTGAGGACTGTATCTTCTTAAGGTCTCCTTGTTACCTGTGGTCAAGTTATCTCCCTAATTTTCTACACGCTGTGGGAACTGCCACAGGAAAAAGTGATACAAATACAAAGGCATAATCACCTGACCTTACAGCAAGCTGTTTTTCTTTATATACCAGTAGGGAAATAGAGGGCTGAAGTGAACGTCAAGTTCTACTAAATCACATTGTTAGCATTTTAATACTCACTCATCCTGATGTATATAATTCAGCAAATTGCAGAGCAGTGCATAGTCAGGCTTCATATCTCACCTACTGCTACTGAAAAATTGTCACTCATAAGAAACTACCTAACTGCTAGTTACTGTGCCAGAGTATCCAAGAGGTACAATTAATTACGGGCTAATAATTATAGTATCTCAGATACTATTTCTGGTAACAGAACTTGACTTTCCAATAGCTGGTACTTCTCTGATGTGGTGATACCTGACTAGACCACTGAGAACCCTCTGAAGATAAAGCAACCTGCCTGCGATTTGGTGTTAAACCTTCACTTAGCGTTAAAAATGTAGTCTTCTGAGGCTCAGTCATAGTGTGGTGTCACCTGGCACTTTCTGACATTGCAGAAGTCCCTAGGGAGTCTTTTCAACGCTTCCAAACAGAACAAGTAACTCAGAGGCATTACCTACAACCTAGCTTAGACCTGGTCCACTGTGCTGACACTTTCATGAGTACAAACTGGTTATAGGTATTATGTAGGCTTATTCTACAGCCACTTTCCCTTTCCTCTCAGGTTTACAATGTTTTTTGTCCTTTTTTTGTGTTGCTTTGGATAAATAATACCAAGCTTCTGTCTTAACATTTCCCAAATAAATTCTAACTCGAATACAAAAACTAAGTGTAATCAGCTGATTGTTTTAACTCATGTTCATCATTTGTTCGAGTACCTTAGAGAAGACTTATAAGATCAGTAGCCTGGTGGGGAGGGGAGTGAAGAGTCATATCATCCCTAGATCAAGCTGTTTGTTACATGGAATTGGCAAAGCCACACCTTTGTTATTATGAGTTCTTTGTTAAATGGACCTTTAGATGGACTGGATGTGCCTAAAGCAGGTGATTAGCAACCTTTCATTTACCCTTAGTTTTACTTTTTTTGTTGTAAAAGGAGGAGGAGGAGAAGGTTGAAGGTGATGAAGATGAAATGTTCCTTTGGGGTTAAGGAAGCCGCTGAAGATCAGGAGGGAGGCTTCCCGGAACAAGATTATTTATGAAATTCAGATGCCACAGTGTAACGTTCAGGAACCAGAATTCCCACTTATCTTGTGAGCCTTTGTTTATATTTGGGATTATTTTCTTCCTGAGTGAGGTACCAGAACCTCCCTTTGCCAGCAGAAGGTCCTCAAATTTTCATTTGCCACACAGTTCACAGTGCTGGTTAGCCTTTCATACCTGGAGCCCTCACCCCTCACTTCTCCCCTACTAACTGCTTCCCATGACACCCCTTACTAGCATGGCCTGTCATTTCTTCTCTTTTTGGTCTGACACCACAGCATTTGCAGTATGTTGTTCCTCCAGCCCTCTCCTTGGCCTCTCTTTGTTGGAACCATGTGGAGCCTGTTTTCAGAAACAAGATTTAGGCACAGCTATTTAAACAATTTTTTATTTTATTCTTCTTTTTTTTTTTTTTTTGCAAGCAGTATTTTATGCAGTGGGGTAAAGCCAACCAGGGCCGCTGTTTGCTTCTCTCTCACTGATAACTCTTTGGATTCTAGCTAACAAATTACAGTTAAGCTAGCAAGAAGTAATATCATCCTAGCATTTCTCAGGATAATGGATTGGCTCACTGTAGCTCACCAGTCCTCTTATCATGGCAGCATGTGAAGTAACAGCTGCAGTGCATACTTCCCTGGGTAGGACCTCTTGCATATGGCAGACACTCCTTTGGTGACTCGGACCTTCACACTATCTTACATGAGGGCTACGTTCAAATGAGCAGAAAGATTGCCAGCAAGGCAACCAGAAATGGAGAAATGGTGGCTTTTAGACATGGAAAATCCACAAATGTTAGTCCTGGACTGGTATGATGTTCTAGAAGTAGCAAAGAAAAATGGTACTCTAGTGGGTCACCGCACTGTTTTCTCCAGGATGATGTTTGGCAGCAGAAGGGAGGGTTGGTACTACCTGTTCCTGCTTTATCGCGCTAGCTTTTATACTTAATTATTATAAAATGTTGCGCATCATAAGATCTGTATCAGTAGCATAGATGTTGCTCATACCACTCTTCTCTTCATGCATGGCACTGTAGTGTGAGCGCCAGTGGACCTTCTGGAGGTGAGAGTTCACTCAAGAAGAATCAGCATTAAATAACTTTCACAGTATTATTATTTTTATTACTGTAGTACACGGAATTTGTAGTAGTAGAACAGACCTCCACTGTGTTAGGAACCTTACAAACAGAGCGCAAAAAGACACTGTTTTCCCCAAGGAGTTTAAAACTAATTAGCCTTCTCCATTCCGGACATGGTCTCTGTACCTACAGCAAAGAAAAATCTTGTTTGCTTATTTATTTTGCCTGATTCAATTTAGAATAGACATCTCAGTTTATTTTTCCGTTAAAAAGATGATGCCAAGCTGAGTGCTAACATACATGAACTACAACCCTTCTGTTTTTAATAGGGGAGGAAGGAGGTAAATGCTTGTGATTAATTTGGCTCATCCTGGTTGAAAAACAATAAAGATTTGTCTTAACTGGTCATAAGCAGAGTGGATACTTTAAATACAAGCAAGCTACCTCTCAAGCTGTGGCTGATATATTATCTGGAATATGGTATGAAAAATTAGCCAACACATTTGCCATATCCACTAGGAAGCCCTGTGATTAAATTTAACATAGCTGACCTTGTTGTCCCAAGTCTAATGAGCCAGAATGGATAGAAATGTCCTTGATCCAGCTCATGTTTTTTAGTGTCAGGCTCTGGTCTTATATAATTTATCCACCTTAACCCCACCAGTGGTGCAATTGCTTAATGCACTGGCCTGTCACCTTTCAAATGGGATTTTGGGTCTGTTTGGTGTAAAGTGAAATTAAACTCAGCTGCTTGCAGAGGCAAGGAAATGTGCCTTCAGCTTCAGAAAGCAAAGTCTGGGTTTTGCTCCACGACCTGAATTGATACAAAGGTGAGGGCTGCCCACTACCCAATACAGTTTTGTATCAGAAGTGGAGGGAAGCATGTTGAGGACAGCTGTTGCAGGAGCTGCCTGTTACAGCAGATGCAGTCTCACTTGTACTGTGATAATCCGGTTTTGTGACTGCTTTTTTAGACAATGTATCCAGTTTCTACATATTTGTGCATGACTTAACGTAAGTATTGCACATCATCTATCCAGCACATGCTGCCCAAAACAAGCAGAAGCACAGGAAAGAATTCTCAAACAAAAGGATTACAAAATGCATTTTTGGTGCCTGAGTTACATTTCCGCTCTAACACTGTTCTCCCCACTCTGTTAAACCTGCCTCTACAGCCACGAAAAAAACATGCATTTTTTTGTAGCAAAATTTTAAGCTCTTTCTGGCATGCCTGATCATTTATCATGAAAAGAGATTCTCTGCTTCCTTGTGTAGCTCCTTTCCCAGATGTGCAGAAGATAGCTGACTGCCCAGCCAAAACAGGCCAAGAACCCATAGGCTACAATTAACTAGGATTCACTTCAGCTTTTGCCTATTTAACACTGACTTGAGATTTGCTCTAGGAGGGGAATGAGACAACATTCAAAGTGTCTCTCTTTGTCCAAACAGCCGAGACAAATTGTTTGATTAAGAGCTCACGTGATACACAGAGACCTGCTTAAGCCCCGCTTAGGAAAGCCTGTTGGGCACCAGGTTAATGGGCAACAGCTCCCATGTACAACAGACATGTCTGTACAGGCATAGGGTAGAACATCATTAATGTCTCAGTAGCTCTTCCCATTCCTGTTGTCTACCTGCAGGCATCTATTTATGGGAGCAGCCCTGGGCAGAGCTCTGAAGCACTGTGAGGGAAGGAAATCAAATCCCAGCAGATGCCCAGCCTTTCCTCTGGGCATGCAGGACACAAGCAGGACTGTGAAAGCTGCCAGCCAAGCCACCAGCGAGTATCCCAGGCTGTCAGCTTCTTGAACTCAGAGGCCAGCAGACAGTAATGAAGGATGTACTTAATTGGTAGTGTGGAGGACATTTCTTCTAACAAAAGAAAAAAATCACACCTGCTTTTTTACAGCCCAGAGGAAGATGATAGAGTGAGGCTCAGCACTACCACAGCCAATTACGCAACTTCTTCTGCATCTTACCCTCGAGACCAGTAGAAACCTTTAACGCAGCCCTCGGTTTCTGTCTTCTTTCTTGCCTTTCATATGCTGGCTTGATAGGATGTTTCCTGAAGAAGGTGAGGGTAGTCTTCTACAAGGCTTGGCTCAGGAACCTGTCCATCGGTTAATGCAAAAATTGTGAGGATTGTTTTTTGCTGTCCTAGAGAGGGAGTGAGGATCTCCCTGAACTGCTTACACCGACACACATTTTAAATGCCTTCTGAAGTTGGGCACATTTGTATTTAAAGCTGAAGCTGTGCATTTAATTATAACAGAAGTTGTAAGTTTCTTGGTGGGGTTGCATTTAAGCCGTAAGCTATCCCCTGGGCACTTTGTGCACCAGAGGTAAGTCAAAAGGGAGAATTTGACAAACTTTTCAGCAGGGAGAACCAAAACAGCAGTAAGTTAGCTGGCTACTAGAAATAAATATTGTTTATGAGCTTAGCTGTGTGCTGGACCACTTCACAAAGCATATGAAATGCCAACACATCCTTCTTGCTCTTCCATATTTTTGGAGCCACAACTGACTTGATATTAAGTTCAAGTTCTTCCTAATTCTCACTCTGTCTGTAATTGAGCACACAGATTTACAGAGCAAAAACACAATTTCAGGATTTTAGAGCAAGAGTTTGGTATTATAAAATATCTGATTGATTCAAAAGAGCTAACGTAAATATTTGCAGAACTTCCTGCCTACTGCTGATCATCTGATGTGTATGCATGTGTGTATATATACATGCATATATGGGGTTGGGTTCTTTTGAAATCCTTGCTCCCAGCTGTTTGGAAACACTCCTCTGGATTTCCACAGAGGCAGTGTAATTCCCCAGATCAGTGCCTAGGAGCGCTACTCCATAAAGAAGTGGGATACCTCATGACCAAGACATTTAAAAGAAACACGGCAGTAGCTACAGGGAACTAACCCTGAGTTTTGCCTAAGCATGAAGCTAGTATCTGCCCCTGGAGATGCTCCCATGCACTCAGTCTTTGCTGGGTGCAATATGAGACATCCAGCCAAACGGGGAAATAGAAGACCATATTTTTATATTTTTTTGCCTTAAAGCAGTATGCTGTTTGAAAGCAAAACAAGACAGGAGTGGGAGCCTTCAGAAACCTGAATGGCAAGAGAAATCTCTGAGAAATGCCAAGCTGGCACTCTCAGCAATGGAGGTGGTGGTCAATGACCTAAGGTGAAATCCTCATTGATGGAAGTATGGTGGTCAGTTCCACTGAGCCAGAATATATTTCTTGTCCTCTAGGAGACAGTCTTCATAGAGTGGACTTTAGGCATTTTCAGAACAATATTTTAAAGATGTTTAGATGTCTGATTTAATTTTTAGATGTAGAAATGGCTTTGCATGGGTCTGACCTGGCAGTTCTGAAATCACTGATACTTAATCATCGACTTAGTGACCATATGATTAACCTCTGCAGCAGAAAAAAGAGGAGACTTCCAGTGTTGCTACTAATGTGCTACCTACTCTCCACTTAGTCAAAATAACAACTGCTAGAGATGGATTGCAGGTCCTACCCTTTTTGCCTACTAAAGTTATTGCAGGAACTGGGTTGTTCAGATACTTGCACAAAGACATAGGTGTTAATGGAGGAATTAAGTCTGTTTATGTCTGGGGAATGGAAAATACCTTGAACAGTATCGTGTTTAAGAAGCCTTTCATTTTCAGACAGTCTCAGGGTCTGCTGGCTGAATTTTTCTAATATTTATTTTTTAATTGGGATCGTGATGAGAATCCAGGAGCAGCTTTTTGCTTCTGTTGTTATTCTCATTGTGTTTCCCTGGCTTGTTCAGTTTCATTTTGGCAGTCAGTCACAGTAGTGCACATCTCCCCAGCAGATTTCTTGAGCTTGGGTTTTAAATAAAGCTTGAAGGCCCTGGCCCAGCATAACAGTTGATCGTGTACGTTCCCTAAAGTGAGTGGGTTTTCTGTCTGAAGTTTAAGAGGGCGTTCTAGTACTCCAAGTTAGAATCTAAAATATTTTAGAAGGAGCATAAACCCCTCAAAACGCTGCAGTAGGTTTTCCATTCTCATCCATAAATCGTGAAGGACCTGACCAAACTTTACTAAGTCAGCGGAAAGACTCTCTTTGACTTGATCTGGGTCTGGATCAGAGACAAATGAAAGGGGTATTTTTTTTGCTAGGCAGCATTTCAGTGATGATACTGTAACTGTCAGACTGAAGGAGATGATGGAGGGAGGGGCACTGAAAGTAAAAGTCAAAGGGATAAAATATGGGTAGAAGTAATTCAATTTTCCTTCTTTGTTGGGTTGGTTCATTTCATCTCGAAGATGAATGCAAGCTCAGCTCCCATATCTTTGCAAAATCATCCAGACGTAATGTAATTTGGGAAAATAAGTGGTCCACATTTTCTTGATGTGACAACATATGGGTATTAGCATTTTTTCATTTCTCCAATCAATGTACATAAAACATACAGAAGGAAAACAAGTCATGCAATAGGACTCAGATTATTTTTTAATATTGTCAAGATTTTATCAGTCAGCAAATGAGATAAAGAAAGGATAAGTCAATTTGAAATAGCAATGGACAGCAGTGAAACAGACTCTCTCCTCCTCTCTATTTGTGTCAGCTGTTGGATTTGTTTTGTGGAGAGTTTCTAATATTTTAGTAAGCACACTGAATGGAAGGAGAGAAGGACTTTGCATTGCTTCTCTGCAATCCCTTTGCAAGAGCTACTCTTTTGATTTCCCAGAGGTTGCCAGCATACTAACATCTTTTTAATTTTTATTGAATTTTGAAGAGTAGGAGCACAGGGATCTTGTTCCAAGCTCCTTTTTTTTCTTCTTGAAAAGGAAATTCTTCACAATTAAGAATGTCTAATTAAAAAGTCTTTTGTTTTTTGCAGGCTTTTTGGTGGGTTTGTTTTTTATTTTACCAACTCACTTCATACATCAGTTTCTCAGATGTGGCCACAAAGGATAAAATTTTGTGTGTAGTTGGATTGTGACATATGAGAAAAGGTAACAGTGTGTATTAAGTTATTATTTTGCAATATTCCCAAATATTTGTCCACCTGAAATGGTTCAAGTATGGAAAAAAAATAAGGGAATATAATTTGACTTCGCTGTAAAGAAAACATTAGAACACTCTCCTGCCCTCCAGCAAATGGTACAAATAACAAACAGAGGCAAAAAATGCTAAGATACAATTAAGGAGATACAATACAAGTATCTCAAACTCGTAGTTAGGGCTGACTTAAACAGAATTTAATATACCAGACACATTGCATTGCAAGTGAATTCTCATTTCGCCAAAACACTAACAGATGTTTAATCAATAAGATGGACCATAAAGGGCAGCACAATTAGTAGGTCTGAGAAATGTTCTTGTGTGATGTTAGAAAGCTGTAATTATGGACCAGATCTCATAAGTGTTTTGCACAGATGACACATAATACCAATATTCTAGCTCATAGGAGAGACTGCATGGCACTTTTAATATGATTAGAGGCACAAAGAGACAACGACCCTGATCTTACAGAATGCATTTAAACAAATATCAAAACTGTCACTGAATTAAAAAGAAAGGAGAAAAAAAAGAATATAAAAAACAAACAGCTCCCTGGACCCGGTTCTCTGAGGATTTGGCTCATATGGGCACAAACAGCTATTCCACCTTCCCCAACACGTCTCCTCTTATACCCTAAAGCAGAAGACTCAGGATTGCACCATCCTTCTCCTCAGCCTCAGCATGGGAAGGCACGTAGAGCTGGTGGAGGCAGTGGTCCTGCCAGTGTGAGATGGGACAGGAGGCCTCAGCGTATAAGGGAGTAGCCAAAGCAGATGAGAACATTCTGAGGGTGCTGTAATTTGGCTTGACAAGACAAGACTTTTTGGTCTCACCCCTAACGTGTTTTTATTTTACACACTCCACTATGACTGGGCTCCCAACAGATCAGCAGCACATCATAGTCCCTATATTATCTGTTACTTAGCTGTAGGAGGAAGAAGTTGCCTGCACTTGGAGCAGCATGGAAAGGAAGATTATTGAAGGAGCAGTCATTGCTGTTTTGACATTGCTATCATATTGTTGAGCACAGTGGCAACCAGGAAAATCACTGGGTTCATGGCTGTGGTGTGAGATTTGTTATCTTATCATCCCCCTCAAAACTGTCTGCCTTTACTATAATGTGGCTGTAAAAAAATTGGAGGTAATTCAACAAAACACTACTTTTCTGAAAATAAAAGTACCAGTTGTGCATCCTGCTCTTGAGTTTCTCCAGCAGAGAGAAGCCATTAGTTAGACAAGTGTTCTCCCATCTGCACCACATTTGGGAACACAATCGTCCTAAATTACTAGAATTTCAAAAATTTTGCCTTTGTGCATGAATTTGAACTTCCATATTTAATGGTTTAAAGAGATCAATACAGCAATGTTCAGCAATCTGCAATTGCTATACTTAACCTGTAATTACTGCTTTTTACTGAAACTTATAGCTGGGCTGAAGCCCTTCAAATCTTAGCTTAATCAGAGTCAGCATAGTGCCCCTGCCTATAAATTCCAGAAAGGTAGATTTATTTCAATATAGTGAATCATGCAGGTTTTGGCAACAATCTGAAGAGTATATTTCATCCATGGGAAAGTGAAGGAAGGAATATAGTTCTATGGATTACGGAGAGGGAAGAAAAATCCCCTTCAAAGGCATGTTCTACAACTTAATTAATAAATAGTCAACTGATTGGCTGGTGCAGTGACAGGCTTCATTGTAGCTAATGAAGCTCCATCAATGTATGCCAGCTGAGAATCTGACCAATAGTTCTTCATGTAAGATTTATAAATAGTACGGAGGAAATATATTGTCAGAAAATATGAACAGTAGCCCTATTAATGCATACTTTTAATTTAGCTATTCCCAAAGAGCATACATCTCATTGCCACAGGCCTGAAGTAACGCAGGTCATTTTATCCCGTGATGGATCTCCCAGGTGCATCCTATAATGAGTGTCCCGTTCAGTGCAGGCGCAGGCTAACCCATGCATACGCATGAACATGTCAATGGTCAGCAGGGCCGAGGCAGCTGAAGCCCCAGTGGTAGCAGCACCTGAACCTGTTGGGCACAGGTACACGGCCTGTGCTCAGTCCCGCTGACTTCACTCTGGGCTGCACCCTTGTCCCAGCCAGCAGGGTCCCCCACTGCTCCCTAGGACAGGGACCTTCATCCTCACCCCCCATCAGCATGGCACCTAAAAGAAAGAGGACCTCGGTCCTCAGGTGAATGTCACAGCTTCTTCCCGTAAGCCAACAGCTGATGCAGGAACAGGTGTGGAGGAGGATTAAGAGGATAATGGGGGGAATAGGGTGCTTGCCTTAGGAGAGGAGACTGGGAAAAGCTTGGCTTGTTTCGCCTAACTAAATGAAAGCTGAGATGGGATCTGATTGCTATCTATAAATACATCAGGAGGATAAACACCAGGGAGGGAGGAGAGCAATTTAAGCCAAAGGACAATGCTGGCACAGGAACAAATGAGTCTAAACAGGCAACGAATAAATTTCGGCTGTGTACCAGAGGAAGGTTTCTGAGCTTCAGAAGAAGGAGGCTCTGGAGCAGCCAGAGGGGACTAGCGGGAGCTGAACACCTTCCAGGACAGAGTATTGACACTGCACAGGGGCATGTGCCAGCTAGGAGTTGGGCTTGGTAACCCAAGCGGTCACTTCCTATCCTCTGTGGCTTCTGAGTTAATAAATAGATGGATGGATCTGCCCCTAGGTTTAACTCTTTTACTAAGAGTCCTGTCCCATGTGCTTGTTTAGGTAGCATATGTTTTCTTTCATTGTGAACATCAGTAGCCTTCAGGTATTAGGGAAGCTTGGGTCTGGTAGGAACTGTGCTGACTTTCATATAATCTGAAGAAGTCAGAAATTTAACTTACCCTGTATATGAGTATATATAATTTTAAATAAGATTCCAGTTTAAATGGTATAAATTTTGTGAAATTGAAGTAAAGAGGCAGTAAAAAAGTCAGAAGTTTGAAAAACCGATAAAGAAGAATTTAATGTAATTCTGATACTGATTTATTTTCATAAAAGCCTTTTTAGAAGCACTCAGACTGACTGTAAAAATATTTTGGAATATTTTTGGTTGTTTGTTTCATGACCTTGTATTTCTTTCTTTCCAGACAGTATAAAAAAAACATAATCTAATTTAATGTAACTCATGAGAACACACTTAAATTCAATTTTTGTGAATCAGAGCTCCTTCTAAAATTTTAGATGGCATATACTAGTCCAAAATAGCTGGGATTTTTTTTACCTCCCTCTTGCTCTTTTGATGGTCTTTGCCATTGGTGCCCATGAGTTTCTAATGGCCTATGTATGTATATGTTCGTAGATACATATAGTTAGATATTTTTTATTTGTTAATTTTTCCTGAACTCTTTCAAGCAGAGACAAATTTGGTCTCATCTGTGCTTTATGAAGTTTTCAACTACCAGTGTTACTTACAAAAAGAACTCCCGCCAGTTCAGATTTCAGCACTTTCTTAACTTCGTCAAGTTCAGTAGCCCTCTCTTAAGGATATTTACCTGGTAGTAGGAGGGCACAGATTCATTCCCTCTCTACCTGAGAGCATCTTAATCCTCCAAGCACCTCTTTTCTTGGCAATGTGTCCTAACACTTACATTTATCATCTGTTCAAAAGGCTGGGGATGGAGAGCTGTCCTCAGTCCTTCCTGTTGGTGTTCTTCCATTTTGGATAAAAAATTGTGTCGCTTATATTTTAGCATCCTGACCAGCAGATACAGAATAATTTGTGTTACCTCACCAAGTATTTAAGTATGTTATTCAAAGCAGAGCAGTTTGAGCAGATGAGCCTGAGGGAGGTCTGCTTCCGCCTGCATTAATGACTTAGGAGTTGAGAGACTCACTTGAGAGATAAGAAACCTTGGGTCAAGTCGTTGCTCTGAATCTATAAAATACAATATAAAAAAAAATGACCTACTTTAATCTGCTTCCTATTTTCCCCTGTTGTAAATGGGTTCTTTATTATTCTTTAATCAAATCAATATTTTTTCCGCAACTCAGCTGCCCAACCGAACAAAACATTTCATACCAATGCATGATGGGTTCACAGGTTCTTTCATGATGCTTCAGTACATTTGTGTACAGTCAATTGCATAAGCAGCTCTATACCATTTTGTACTTCGCAAGTCTCAGGATGTGCAGGCACTACACAATGTTGTACAGTAGAAAAACATTTGATCTAGCTTTAGTTATCTTGGGTACTGAAGCAGAATAGCCACATTAACATGATACCTCACAAAAGTAGAGTAAATTAGCCCTGGAAATGTTGCACCCATTACTGTCACTAACAATTACAATAATTAATGTTATTCATCTCTAGGCAGCGGATTAAAACTGAACTAAACCATTAGTAACTGAATGTCATTGCGACTAGAGGGTTGTTGGATTGCCTGCATGAAGGTGGTGATTTCATTTCAGTTCCTATTGGCAAATGGCCATGTTCTTTAAATTAATAATAAATGAATACACAGCAAGCAAAATCTTGGCTCCCTGGAGCTCTCCATTAACTGAAATGGTGCAGGACGCAAGCACATCTGTGTCAATTATTGAAAACTTTATCATGATACCAGGTATTTCCAGGGTTGAATACAGAAAGGAGTTGAGGATTGAATGGATCATGGAGATTGAGGTGCCCTATTTCTCCTTTTGGAAATCCCTCTAGAATGAGGGTGTTCGTATACCCGTTTCTTAGTAGCTGAATGAGTGACTGCTCCGTTGCTGCTTGTTTGTACTATTTCCTGTTTGTTTATTAAATGATCAGTTACAACGAAACACACAACATAAAGAACTAGACAGAAATTGCCCCTCAGTCACAGCACATGTATTACTATAATTACATTATTTTATGCATTTCTGTGTAAGTACACACTAATCAGTTCTCCAACACTATTCCAAAAAATAAAATAAACCTCAAGTTTTAGAGACCTATTAGTTGTAATTTGCTAAGCACGGCTGGTGAAGAAAACCTCGGTCATATTCAATTCTATAAATAGCTACTGCAATTAGACAATAGTTAAGTGCCTTTAGCTGATTTACTTTGTCTGCAGGGTGTTTCCAGATCTGACCTTTTCCATCCTTATACTCTTAGTTCCTATTTAATATACTCGTAGGCAAGACGACATGCTTTGACCCCCCTGAATATGGTTGCTTTTTGCTTGCCCTTTAGTGAATGAGAAACAAGCAAGGACCATTGAACTGTTTAAGGAAGAAAACAAGACTTGTGCAATTTATTGAAGAGAACTATGAACAGGCTCTTCATGAAGTTTGCACCACTAGATTGATTCATAGGCTATTTGCAGGTGTTGTGTTGCCATTTTAGTTTCTTGAGGACTGGAGGGGTTTCTTTTGTTGTTTCATTGGTTTTTTTAACATGGCTATTTCTACAAATGGACAGGACTACAAATGGGCCAAAATTTTAACCCTAGTGTAGAACTTACAACACATAGCTGTTCATCTCCAGAAAGGTAAGTAATTACTTGTTGTATGTATTGCTAGGCGGGGTAGCCAAGATGAGAAATTAACCTTGTGGTCCTAGTAGAGGAGTGCTGAAGGTGAAAGAATGGCCTCTTTGAGCTATGTGTGGTACAGGTATCATTGTTTGGGTGAATATGGAGCAGGAGCAACTTTCTCTGCATCACACCTGTTGGGTGCCTCGCAAGCCACTCAGCTGGGAGAAGATAAATTCATGTGGAAGAAAGTCTACTTTTTCTTTGCTTTCCAGCCATGGCACCCAATTGCTGCATGTTTGTCCTCTTTTTTGACCTCCTCAGAATGCAGTCATGTCCTGTTAGACTCTTAGGCTGTCATGTAAACCAAGCAAGACATATTCAGGTGTGGAATTTGAGGGAAAATCAATAACACACTGATTAGTGCACATGCCTCTCAAATGCTCAAACTTCCAGGCTGAATTCCATGAGCTCTCAGAGACAGGTTGAAGGTATATATAATTATTAGACTCCTACTGCTTCTCAGAACCTTATCTCTGCATTTTGCCTACAGAATTAATAGAGACACAGCCTTCTAATTGCATTATATACATTATGTTACATTTGAGTCTTGGTAAAGCAAATTAATCAGCCATGGCTCTTTAAGCTAGCTGTGCATCTCTGTCATCTAAAATGTAACTCCTACGTGGTTTGCAGTTTCGCCCATGCTCATAGACAAGCAACATGTTCATGCTGCAATATTTAGACTCTGTAATGCTTTCAATATGTGAGGTCCTAATCCGCTAAGATGCTCCTGATAATCATTTTTCTATGCTTTATTTGTTCTTATTAAATTACTGAAAACTCTGGGCTGTGACTTTTGAATATTTGCCTCTGCCCTGTACAATCCCCTGTAGCTCCAGGAGTTGACCCATGGCATGAAGCTTTAGATCAGAGTTTTAGATCCTGGGAAAGATTTATCTGTGTCAGTCAAGGTGAGCACCATTGGTCTGTCAAGGAGGCTACACAAAAGGCAGGCACTCTGCCAGGGGCATCTGGACAAGTGGCAGGAAACATTATGGTGACAAAGCTGCACAAGTCTCTATTTCCCACCAGAGGAAAATGGCTTTAAACTCTTTTTGGGATCTCCTTTGTGGAGTCTGCCAGAATGTAAATGGCTTGTCTCCCACATGCCCTGCATTCATCATCTCTGCACAGATCCTGTGAGCCTTCAACACAGCTCTGTCTGGTAGGCAGTGGCTTTGGCTATGCCAGTAGAAGTCTATTAGATTGCTGCAGGGGAGATTAGAGCAGAAGGGTATTATTTTTTCTCCCTGTGTTGCAGGGAAAGGATGTGTTTCACAGTTTGTGCCAACTGGAGAAGAACTCTCCTGGGACTGCATTCTATAAAGGTGTTCATTTACTCTCCAGCAAAAGAGATACCCAGCAGTCAGCCTCCTGACTCAGTTGCTGTACTCTTAGCACTGCCTATTCAGTGCTGCAAGTTCAGTAAGATGCAGAGAAAACCCACTGGAGAGACATGGGTACAGCACGACTAACTGAAGCTCTGTTGAAGACAGAGAAAGGTTTTCTGTTCTCAATGCAGCAGTAAATCCCATATTGTACAAAACGCAATAGCAATAACAGTGTAATGGCACCTCACACCTCAGCACAGGGTGGTGGCATGACCTAGTGGGTAGGGAAGCTGTCAGTAATCCTATCTGCTGTTTTCTTCCCTACGGACACCAAAATGCCACTGCATTCACAAACTTCTTGTTGGGATATTCTTTTTCAGTTGCCTCTTTTGACAAGACACAGCTGGCACTTTTATTCAGCATCCATCAGTACACCAGTTGCAATGCCTTACTGCAGTCCTTTTGTCTCCATTGTTGCCCTGTTTTCTGTTGTGCTGGCTGTAAATGAATCCATTTGTGCAATTAGCACTGGAGCTGTAAAGTGCCTAATAACAGGGAAAACAGAAGCCTGTGCACTGAGGAAACTAGATTCACAAAATGACGCGATCAGATTGGGGGGTGTCATGTCATGCAGTGTCTGATATATTTACGTGAACAGAAGCAGAATGTAATCATTGCAGTTTCAAGGTATTTGGAGGTATTATAGCAATAAAGCTCTCAGCCAGTAAATTCTGTAAGTATCTAGCCTGGGAGAAATACAGAGAAATTGTCCGAGCAGCCAGGGATCAGGGTAGGAAAGCTAAGGCCCTGGTAGAATTAAATCAGGGCAGGGACATCAAGGGCAACAAGAAAAGCTTCTATAGGTACATCAGTGATAAAAGGAAGACTAAAGTGTCACAGGTTAAAAGCAGGGCATCAATAAACTGAGTGACAGAGGCTCTCTGTTAACACCCACTCTCCCACCAGAGGAAGGGAAAAGGAGGAAAAGGGAGAGAGACTTACAAATTGAATATAAAAAGTTTCATTCATAACACTAATAATACTAGTAATAATATTAATAATAAGAGAAATAATGCAAAATATACAAAACCGACACTGAGTTTCCCGGAGCTGGGTGCCAGGCGCCAGCGTCCCACCAGCAGCTGCTGGGCAGCACCAGGCAGTCCCGGACTGGCCCTGACAGCAGACGGGAACTGAGCTCAGGGATGCATGGATTGGGATCTGATCAGGATTGCAGGCAGGACGACGAGCAGGGTCCTCTTCAGAGGGCAGCCATGGACAAAGAGAGCGAGACCCTCATGATCCCCCAGCTTTAAACTGAGTGCAACATGCATGGCATGGAATACCTGGCTGGTCAGTGTGGAGTCACCTGTCCTGTCCACCCCTCCCCACAAGTGCGACTTCTTCCAACTCCTCACTTGCTGCACCTAAGAGATCTGTTGTTTACCTTGGCTGCCACAGTAATAATTCTAAACAAGGTCCTTTTTCTGCATTTCTTTCCTACTGTTAGCTCAGTGTAACTGTAAACATCAGGTGTTATTAGCTTTGGAGCGGACAGTGTCTGTAAAATACGCAGCCAGCTTCGGAGAAATGCAATTACTTAGAAGAACTCAGCTGTAAGAAAGACTCACGCAAAGAGAATCGGTTCTGTTTTAATCAAAACCAGGACACCAGAGAAAACGTGAGCTCTCTCTCGAAGGAAATGGGAGACCTGGTTACCTGGGATATGCAGAAGGCTGAGGTACTCAAAGATTTTTTTCACCTCTGTCTTCAAGTGCTACAGCCACACCACCCAAGTCACAGAAGACAAAGGCAGGGGCTAGGAGAATGAAGAAGCACCTGCTGTAGGAGAAGATCAGGTTCAAGATCATCTAAGGAACCTGAAGCTGCACAAGTCCATGGGACCTGATGAGGTGCATCCACGGGTCCTGAGGGAACTGGCAGATGAAGTTGCTAAGCCACTATCCATCATATTTGAGGAGTCATGGCAGTCCAGTGAAGTTCCCAGTGATTGGAAAGAAGAAACATAACCCCATTTTTAAAAACGGTAAAAGGGAAGACCCGGGGAACTACAGGGCCGTCAGTCTCACCCCTGTGCCTGGCAAGATCATACAGTAGATCCTCCTGGAAACTGTGCCAAGGCACATGGAAAATAAGGTGATTGGTGACAGCCAACGTGGCTTCACTAAGGGCAAATGATGCCTGACAAATTTGGTGGCCTTTTACGATGAGGGTTACTACATTGGTAGATAAGGGAAGGGCAACTGATGTCATCTACCTGGACTTGTGCAAAGCATTTGACAAGGTCCTTCATGGCATCCTTGTCTCTAAATTGGAGAGACATGGATTTGACAGATGGACTACTCAGTGGATAAGGACTTGGCTGGATAGTCACACTCAAACAGTTGTGGTCAAGGTCTTGATGTCCCAGTGGAGACCATTGACAAGTGGTTTTCCTCAAGGATCAGTACAGGGACCGGTGCTGTTTAACACCTTTGTCGGCAACATGAACCAGTGGGATTGAGTACACTTTCAGCAAATTTTCCAAAGACACCAAAATCTGTGGTATGGTTGACATGCTGAAGGGAAGGTATGCCATCCAGAGGGACATTGACAGGCGTGAGAGGTGGGCCTGTGAGAACCTCATGAAATTCAACAAGGCCAAGTGCAAGGCCCTTCACGTGGGTCGGGGCAATCCCAAGCACAGATACAGGCTGGGCAGAGAATGGATTTAGATCAGCCCTGAGGAGAAGGACTTGGGGGTGCTGGTTGATGAGAAACTCAATGTGACCTAGCAATGTGCACTTGCAGCCCAAAAAGCCAACCATATCCTGGGCTGCATCAAAAGTAGCATGCCAGCATGTCGAGGGAGGTGATTCTGCCTCTGTTCTGCTCTGGTGAGATCACACCTGGAGTCCTGCATCCAGCTCTGGAGCCCTCAGCACAGCAAAGTCATGGGCCTGTTGGAGTGGATTCAGAGGAGGGGCACAAAAATAATCAGAGGGATGGAACACCTCTCCTGTGAGGAAAGGCTGAGAGAGTTGGGGCTGTTCAGCCTGGAGAAACAAAGGCTCCGGGAAGACCTTACAGCAGCCTTCCAGTACTTAAAGGGGGCCTACAAGAAAGATGGAGAGGGACTTTTTACAAGGGCATGGAGTGATGGGACAAGGGGTAATGGCTTCAGGTTGAAAGAGGATAGATTTAGATTAGATATAAGAAAGAAGTTCTTTACTTTGTGAGTGGTGAGGCACTGGCACAGGTTGCCCAGAGAAGCTGTGGCTGCCCCCTCCATGGCAGTGTTCAAGGCCAGGTTGGATGAGGCTTTGAGCAGCCTGGTCTAGTGGGAGGTGTCCCTGCCCATGACAGAGGGTTTGGAACTACATGATCTATAAGCTCCCTTCCAACCCAAACCAGTCTATGATTCTATGATTCTATGATTCTATGATCCGAGATGTAACACTGATAACACGTTTAACATAGACTTCTGTGACATGCCATTTGGCTTCAATGTAAAGTATGTGCTTGAGAATCTGCAGAATTGGCATTTGAAATAGTCATTGGCTAATATAAAATCTTACATAAAACTAAGATTGTCTAAGGACTTTTTACTCAAATAAATGGAAGTAGTTCAGTGTGTCTTGAAATGAAAAATGTCAATCTGGGCTCTTTGCTAGCACAACAGAAACAACATGAAAGGGCATGCAGGGAGAGTTCAATTTGATGACAACTAGGCTTGCATCTGAAGCTTGCAATAGCTGGAACCTAGAAGGCCGTAAAAGGCCACAAGCTAGAATTAAGCTGTACATGAGTGCAGTTAACAGCATGTTGCAGAGTTCCAAGCCTTCAAAAATACATGCAGAAAATGCAGAGCCACAGCTTAAAGTGATTGATCTCAGCTATATTGTGTTGTCCAGCTTGGTGAGGCCTCTTTTCTAGCCCATATGGTTTTATTTCATGAACAGTAGGCATCATGCCAGGAAAAAGTTCTGGCTGGACGGTCCTGGAGCCCTGACGAGGAAGGTTGTGCTAAAATGCTGTTTTGACCTTTAGAGAGGATCTCAGACTTAACGTATTCATGGGTGGCTGTCTGCATTTAGGATCCAGCACCAGTATCCACTAAATAAGATTTCTTGTGGTTTTCCGCTGAATTCAGTGGAACTGCTCATGTGTGTAAATATTACTCAGCTGTATGTATAGTGTCAGGACTTCAGATATGATGAACAAGTTAATTATAAATAGGTCAAAATGTAATGAAGCTCAAGTTGCAGTTGTAAAGTTTGCGTTAGTTGTTAAATATTCAGGCTACTGTCATACTTGGACTGATTGCTCTAAGGTTACAAAGCAAGTCTCTAATATTTATGATGTCTTGCTCACTTCTTGACACTGTCTTGAACTGATGGAGACAAGGTGATTGTTTTTTTTTTCAAGCATCTATAACCCTTGTATATTAATATTTGCTTTGTGCAAAAGTGGAAGGCAAGAATTTGAGGGCTGAAAAGTTTAGAAGCAAACAGCTCTTACTTTGTGGTAGAGATACACATACTCAATACAGTGCCAATATTCGCTCACTATGTAAGTGATATCACGTGCTATATTAGAGAACCTTTTGAGTTTTTCTGTGTTCTTTTCCTCTTTGTCCTGCTTCTATCGCACAAAATTCTTTTAACTATAGATAATAAGGGGTGTACGGGAGGTAGATTCTTAGATTGAGCTAGCATTTATATGTCAAGCATCCATTCTCTTTTGGCTTTTCAGAAGAGAAAAAAACCTCATGCCTTTAGCTTTGTACTAACACACAGCTGACACCGACTGCCCCTCCCGTCAGCACCAGATTAAAAGATGTTCTGCTATTTATGAATGCACAAAGTCACACATCTCATTTATCTCTAGACCTGAGGCCCCATTATCATGTCAGCTCGCTTGCTCAACTTGAAATCCTTACGGAGAGAAATTAAAGACACAGGTGTAACAGAACAAATATTCCTTAATCAATTGCCCTCTGACATCTCTCACTCAGAGGTTGGAGCTTGCAGAATGAATTAGTGTAATACGCTCAATATGTACAGCAGATGGCATGGACATTATAATAAAAGTAGATGAAATAAAACCTCAAATCATTTGTAATGATTTATAACTATTGATCCCACGTAAAGCTTTTGCTTCAGGGAGGGGAGTAAAGAAGGAAACATTATTTAGGTGCTTTATTGTATGTTGTATATGTTTTTCCCCTATGTACTGAGCTGAAAAAAGCATTGCACATAGAAAATCTGTAAGCATTCAGGTAAAAAGCCTTTTATATAAAAGTTTAAATAAATTTGCTATCTATTCCAATGAGTTTAAATAGGATTTCAAAATGATATTTTAAACAAAACTGCTTTATGAAGTGATTTTGGGGGGAAAACTACATATCTAATTCTCTCAGCTTTATGGGGCATATCCATCTGCATCAGTCACATTGCATTATGTTGTTTCACAAAGTGTCGTAACATCTTATAGGACATATTTTTTTCTGAGAACCATTTTTACTTAAATGGTAGGGTATGTTGCTCACAAGGAAAGCAAAATTAGCCGGCAAGGTATGACAAATATAGAGCTGAAGGAAAAAGACAAAAACCAAAGACAAGAAACTTGATTCAACTGTCCCTTAGAAATAATATAGTCTGAAGAAAAGGGAAAAAAAATCTAAAGAACAGTATGCCTGCACGTGTATTAACAGATGATAAAAAATGTCTAAACCTTGATTTAGGCAAGCTCAATCTCAGATTACAGCTCAGAAAATATTCTTTTCTAGTGGGGGCTGCACATATGCCATTGTGATTTCTACAGTGAGGATTTTCATTTCCAAAGCCCTTTCCAAAGACCAGAAAAAAGATCTATAAAAAGTTTAAGTGTAACTGAGTTATCTGCTTGTTACGTGCTTCCCAGTTCACGGAACTATTTGCACAGCTTAACTCTGTCTTTAGGCTAGCATTTGTTTAATACAACCGACCTCAAAACTACTTCAGCACACAATGAAAGTTACACACTAAATTAAGGCTGTCATGCAGACTTAGGACCTTGTTAAATTATTTAAGCTATTAGTGTAGATGGGAATTAATTTAGGTAAAGAGAACTTACCCCTGTTAATTTACAGAGCTTAGCAGTGTCTCATATACAGCAAACAGGTGAGTTAGTTAACATGGTTTTTTTTATTCACCCAGATACCACTGATTTGCACAAACAGCTGTAAATCTTTCCCTTGCTGAGAGGAGAGAGACTTTCACACCCCTTGGACAAGTCCCACTGACATAAACATGGGGACTGATTACTGGGGATGAAGGTGGTAAGACTACATAATTTGCCATACTGTGTAGGACACCACGTAGCAAGTTGGGTGGTGACAGAATATTGCCAAAACTGGTATTACTGGGTTTATTAACAGTTATGTCAGCTACATTATGTACTTTCCACAGGTATCTAGAGTTCCTAATTGCAGAGCAGCATTTCATTATGCTAGGTGCTGTACCAACCCCTCAGAGGGCCATCTGTTGAAGGACAGCACTTGTCTGAAATGAGTTTTATACTCCCAGGTGCAACTAAAGTCTCTTCAAAGGAGGGAAGCATTGTTTCTTAGGAAATTTTGGTGCTGTTGCCATTTTCCTTGGTTAAAAGTGGTCCCATGTCTTAAAAAAATACAAAGCATCATCTGTACCATTTTATTACTGTTTTAATCAGAGTTTGATTTGAAGTTGTTACAGAATCATTCTGCTTGTTGTGAATAAAGATACAATATAGAGAAATAATGGCAATTTTCTCACACAGAACTCCAGCGAAAAGCCTTTCCTGAAACCTTTCCCTACCAAAACCAAACTAAAAAGCATGTGACAGGCTGTCATTATAACAATACAGGAGACGAAAATGAATAATCAAAAGAGGCTACAGCCCAGGAAGGCTGAGGCTTTGCTGTGTTCACCTCCTGGCATGCTATTTTTACCTAGCCACACACTGTAAACCATGTGGTGGGGCAGCGTTGTGATGGGGGAAGTGAAGTTCCCACAGGCACATGGGCAGGGAAGGCAGTGAATCCTGCTGCCAACACTGCCCCGGGGTGAGGGGATGGTCGGGCTGCGCAGGGGTGGGGGAAGGACCCTGGGGCTGGGCAGAAGAGTTTGTCTTTGAGTCAGTGGGGTGCTGTTGTCGATGTAAAGGTCCCTACCTTGCGCACACAAAAAGAAGTAATAGACACTAACTGGAACCTTGATGGACAGTTGCAACTGAGCCTTCACGGCACGTACAAGGACACAGGTACTCTTTTATCTTCAGGGTGATTTGTAAGACACCCTCCCTGTCTTTATGGGGAAATCTGAAGAACTGTTCACAATACTCTGCTAACCAGGCCTGTAGAGATTTTTGGGTTGCCTTTATTGGCGTGTAGTCTCACACACATATGCTCTACAGCTTCCAAGCCCAAGCACAAAATTCTTTCAGATACCAAAAAAAGATTGTTAATAAATTAACAGTCTGCCCTGTCTTTTGTTGTCAATGGAGTGGAAACCCCCATGATGGCTATCATGTATTGTGCTCTGATATGAAGATCCCTCTCGGCCTTGCAGTCCCTCAGTGGCCCCCAGCCCCTCACCCACCTCAACTCTTTGCTTTTTGGGGGGGTACCACAAGGCAACTGTAGATCCACAGTTCCGTACTTGGTGAATGGGAGCCTGCAGTGGGGTTGTGGTGCCTGGTTGCAGAGAGGAGGGTGTGCCAGGTTCTGCCAAAAACAGGGACCCGTGCAGCTCACATCAAGCTGACGTGCTCCAGGGCACACCTCTGCATGACTCCACGAGGGACCCAAGGGACATGTGCCCGTGACATGGCTCCACACCCTGGACACTCAGGCCATCAGGAGCCCAACGCCGGTGTGGAGGCTCTGACGTGCCAGCAGGTGAGAGGCAGGGCAGCAAGCACCGTCCTCTCAGGCAGCCCGTCCCACTGCCGACCCTGGCCCGCCCAGAGGCATGGGCACTGGATGTCAGGGAAAGCTCTCCCCTCTGCTCCCAAGCCAGAGCTGGCATCTGGCACAAAGCTGGCTTTATATGTGGTGACCTCAAAAAACAAGAACTGGATTTTGCCCAACCAAAGCTCCCTTTCCATTAACATTTCAAATAGATATATCACTGAGGAATTGCTACATATTGTTTCAAAAGGTTCATTTGGAAACAGGTGGGTGGGAGGAAACTTTCTCCAACTTTATCAACCAGGACTGTCAGACCAGCGAGCATCACTTCAGATCAAGGAGGTTATCCATAAATTTGAGTGAGATCTGCTACTGTATCTTAGGTTACCTCTGCCTTCTAACCCAGGCCTTCCTCCGACGCATGAATCTGGATTTTGCAAGTGGCTTTTTGCAAGACCTTTGAATTCTGTGTTTTCTTGATGCATCCCCAGGCAAGCAACTCTACACCTGCTGTCTCATTTCTCACGGTATAATTGCTAACCTATGTCATAGCTGGCCATGTAAGGTCTGCAGCATGAACAGGGTGTGCTGCTGAAAAGCCTTTGTTTTCCAACACAGTTCTTGTCATTTAGAAGTCATGATGTGAATGTAAGGGAGGAGCAGAATTCTATTCGTCCTTCTTATTCTACCTGTTCTGCCCTCAACAAGAATAGCTACAAATGAACCTTTCTGAATGAAAAATTCAGCGCAAATTCTGAACAAAATAGAGGTAGTATTCATTTTTCATGAACAATTTATCTTTTCTTTTCTTTTATCAAACATTTTGACTACCTTTCCTTCCACATGTTTAACCTTCTGTTTAAAGCTTTTCTTACAACAGCTGTTAAAAATTAATACATTAAGAGGGATGCAAAGAAAACAAAATAACCCACCCTAATATAACTACATTTAGCCACACTTCACGTGGGCTGAAGGATGGTTTTTTATGAAAATCCTTGAAGAATGTCTCCTGGGACATTGCTCCCAAGAGAAGTGGTGGCTTCAAGGCTGATAATCTCTTCGCAGTGCAATAAAAGCAAAATAGCATTGGCTGGGTGCTGGGAGTGCTCCAGCTGTATCCTCCTGCCCTGTCTGAACCCTCAGCATACCCACTGTCACACAAGGTAAGCTTTTACAATAATGCAAAAGGTGATCACTCTGAGATTATTCCTGCTTTTCCAGAAGAGGAGGAAAAAAAAGCTCCTGTAGCCTGAGTAGATGAGAAAATTGTTTCTCTGCTTTGGGATTCTTCTAGGCTAGAAGAGGCAGAAATCACCAGCAGTTAGGAACAACTGAAAATAAGCCATTGAAAGAGATAAAAAGAAATAAGGTAAAGGAAGGGAATCATGGCTGGATCTTGAGTATTGTTTAGCTTCCAACAATGTTTCATGGAGGTTTCTACAACCATATTTTTCAGACCTTCCCCCTCCCACTGTGTTAATGAGGCGGGAAGTTGCCTACCTACTTATTTTCTGGCTTCATACTTAGCAACGGGGCAACATGCTGAACAGCTGACTGCGCACAGTACTATGGATCAGATCCACACACTACGTGACTGACGATTGTAACATCTCTGAATAAGTATACACCAAGTTCCAGATTTGTATTTGCTTTGAGTAGATAATGGCATTTTCTCTCAAGCTAGCTTTTCTTTCCTTTCTCCACAGCGTGATCATCAGGCACCATGCTGAAGTGACACATATATTACTCTAATTAACTCCCTTAAATTTAAGGAGGAATGCCTTTGTAACTGCATGGGGCTCAATAGAAATTCCCCATGAACTCCACACAGTTCACTCCCGCCAGTATTTGCAAGCCACGAGCAGCTCACATACGTGCCAACTCCATTTGCAGAGCAGCTCTGCACTGTTTGTCAGTGAGGGCTTTTCACTCCTGTTCCTCTTTCTCTTGCAGCCTGTGGCCTTTGTCTCCCATGCTTTTTCCCATTTATGAATGTTACTGGGGAGCCTGGAATACAGATTGAGGAGGGCATTGCTGCCAGTGGTACATCTAAGAGAAGGTGTCTGGGATGTCAGATCTGTAAGTTAGCACCACTTACGTGATTCTCTGCCCCTCTGCAGGAAGTGTTTTTTCTATCCAGTATGTGTTCATCATCCACGTTTCAAGAGTTGCCTGTATTTGCCTTTGAAGTATCTCTGTGTCCACAAGTAAGTGCACAGGCTCCCTGCTGTGAACGAAATGTGGAACTGAGCGGTAGGAGTTGTGGGCAGCTGATGTAGATGCAGGATGAGGTGTGCTTGTGATCTGTGTGAGCTGATAGAAGAAATTAGTAAGAAGCAGAGGAGGATGTAACCCTTGATTTGGAGTAATATTGCATCTGCCCCAGCTCTGAACACAACTGCATCTTCCTTTTCCTCTTTAACAAAATCCCACAGAGATTCCCTTGGAGAGCACGGTGGGCTAGGAAGAAGTAAAGCTTCGGCTGGAAACCAATTGCTTTCCAGTTTATGAGCTTTCCAGCTCCTTCCAAGATCAACACGGTAAAACAATACAGCTGCATACCTGCAGACAATATAATGGCAGCGCAAATTGCTCTCACGGAAGAAATGCTGTGCTGCTGTACCCCAGAAGGCGCTTTCAAAACTCCGTGGGAGAGCTGTGTGGATCGCTTTGACATAGATAGGACATTATGCACATTTCTTTGTGCATAAGGTGGAATGACAGCTTTTAAACTGTGAAAGCAGCTAAAAGTTATATGTATAAGTTTCATGAGACATAATAGGCTTCCAAACCAAGTACCAAGTGGGGGACACAATCAGACAGTTAAGACAGGAGCTGAACCTAGTGCAGGATTCCTCTCCCTAACCCATACTAAGTTACGTTTCACATGCATATAGCCTGAAGCTTCAGCATTTCTCAGGAGAAAATATACAAACAGGTTAAATCCTGGGAGGACACTAACTTATTTCAATAATTTTCTTTGAAAATATTAACTATTTCCTGACTGACTTTTGTCAAAGAATGTGTACTCAGCTATGCATAAATGTTCATAGCACCACGTACATCCATAGTATATTCCTTTGGCTACATCTAAAAGGTTTCTGAAAAGAATTAGTTTCTATTCCCAGCTCTTTCCTGACATGGTGTGTCACCTTGGACATTTTGTCACTGGACATTTTGATCTCCTCAGAGCTTAAATCCTTGGAGATGCTTGTACTGGGACTAACTCAGGGGCACCCTGATCTGCCCTGTTACATCTCAATGACACAGTAATCTAAGTAACAGTAGGCACATCTCTTAAAACACCATGCTGAGCTGTATGCCGCTACTACGCATCTAACTGCTACCACGTGTGACTGTGTGTTCTGTGTTTGCACCTGTGTGCTGCTTCAGCTTTTCAGCCTCCAAATTCCAAAGTACAGCAAAGTCGACAACTACATTGAATCTTTGTTAAAGGCAATCAGAAAAGATTCCTGAAGAAAGCCGGCTTCTCATGAAACACGAAGCATAGGTTGCGCTAACATAACTTCTTTTAACTGCATATTGACAAGGTATCATTTAGCTTTTTTCCCCAATTAGAGGGTGCCACGTGCAGTGCATCCCACAAACCAGGAATCAGGGAGAGCTACCCTGGGACTTCTCACTGACAGTGAAGGTTGCAAACTGTCCTCATTAGCATGCAGCCTACTAACAGAAGTTTAAGTAAGGCTTTGCATTAAGAAAGAGAAGAGTCTGTGCCCCAGAATACTGATTGCTGTGAATAGCCATGTTCCAGTGGAAGGCATTAGGTGGGAGAACACTGTTAAGAGCAGAGTATGAAGGGGGTTTGGCTGTTTCAGGTCAAGCACTTGATTTTAAGGGACTCCTAATTGATTTGTAACCTAAACTCGGAGTGAGCATCTCTCTACTTTTCACAATGAGGGCCTAGGGAATTTCGTTTTCTCTTCAGGACTAGTGCTTCAAAAATCAGTGATCTTGCACTGCCTTTTGACTTCAAAGTGATCTTGCACTGCCAAGTTCACACCTCAAGCTGAAGTTGCCTTGCAAAATAGCTTCAGGATTTTGATTTCTCTCTTACAGGAATTTGATGGGATGGGGGCAGAACCCAGCCAAACAACTGCCTGCCAAAAAAGCACCAGGTTCAGAGCTCAGCCTGATCTTTAGAAGCTCACAGCTTCAAAGGCTTAGGCTCAGTTTCCTCTCTGATCTCCAGGGGGTACAACTGCATTACTCTCAGTCAATCCACAGCTTTCTCATGAAAAGAAGTCCAGTGAAAAAGCCGTCGCCAGCTCCAACCCAAGCGCTGTAGTCAGTAAATACAACTGCATACAAATTGCTTCCCCCCCCCCCCCCCCC